>FTBV01000367.1_pt1 | contig 11971 bp, 7 predicted proteins | sample 1639281 | NCBI WGS metagenome assembly FTBV01 (sample SAMEA3914864, study PRJEB12502) | metagenome | biome: forest; material: soil | place: USA | collected 2012-03-12 | depth 0.3 m | reverse complement strand
TTCGTCGGCCCGCCCACGCGCGTGGCCGGCACCGCGATCTTCCTGCGCGGCGAAACCGACGGCGTGCCGCACGCGCTGCTGCACAACCTGCTGCACAACAAGGTACTGCACGAGCGCGTGGTGTTCCTGACGGTGCACATCCGCGAAGAGCCCTATGTGCCGGAATCCGAACAGGTCGAGGTGATCGCGCTGGGCCACAACTGCTTCCAGCTGAACGTCGACTACGGCTTCAAGGACGAAGCCGACATCCCGGACATCCTGCGCCTGTGCGCCGCCCAGCACCTCGAATTCGAGATGATGGAGACGTCCTTCTTCATCGCGCGCCAGACCGTGATCTCGGTGCCGGGATCGGGCATGATGCCGTGGCGCGAGCACCTCTTCGTGCTCATGCAGCGCAACGCGCGCACGGCGGCCGACTACTACCAGATCCCGGCCAACCGCGTGATCGAGCTGGGTACGCAGGTGGAAATTTGAACGTCTTATTTAGACAAAGCCGTACAAATTTCGCATAGACAGCCATGGCGACTCCTTGGTATGGTCGAAGTTTCCTTAGTTAAACTTCAACCGATTCTGCAAGGAGCACCATGAAACTGTCCTTCCCGCTGGCCGCCGTTTTCGCCGCCATGTTGAGCCTGACCGCCTGCGGCGGCGGCGGTGGCGATTCCGGCAGCGGCAACACGACCAACCCGGCCGCCACCATCAAGATCGTCGCCGAGACTGCCGGTACCGGCACCGAAGCGGCCAACGGCAGCCACGTGCAGGTCAGGTACACCGGCTGGCTGTACAGCGCCACTGCGGCCGGCAACAAGGGCACCCAGTTCGATACCAACACCAAACCCGGCGACCCTATTTTCGAGTTCTACGTCGGCAGTGGCACCATCGTCGGCTTCAGCGATGGCGTCAAGGGCATGAAAGCGGGCGGCAAGCGCACGATCGTCATTCCGGCCGTTCTCGGCTACGGCAGCGCCGGGGCCAAGGACAACAGCGGCGCGACCGTCATCCCAGGCAACGCTGACCTGGTGTTTGACATCGAACTGGTGAAGGTCTGCGGCGCCACCTGCTGACGCCGTAAGACCTCTCACTCGCGCAGCGCCCGCGCCGGCCGGATCCGCACCGCGGCCAGCGTGTGGCGCAGGGTCGAGCCCAGCGTCACGATGCAGGCCACCAGCAGGGCCCCGGCCAGGGTCCAGGCGCCGACCGGGGCGCGCTCGGCGAAGGCTCCCAGGTAGCGCTGGATCGCCAGCCAGGCAAAAGGCAGCCCGAGCAGGGCGCCGGCGCCGATGAGCAACGCAAACTCCCGCATCACCATGCCGCCGATCGCCGCGCCGCCGGCGCCGTACAGCTTGCGCAGCACGATCTCGCGTTCGCGCCGCTGCACGCTGTAGGCCGCCAGCACATAGATGCCGAAGGCGGCGATCGCGGTCGCGATCAGGCTCGACGCCGCCAGCAGCTTGGCCAGGCGCAGGTCGTCGGCGTAGAACATGTCGTTCATGATGACCGGCAGGCGCTCGACACTCAGCGCCTCGTTGGGAAAATAGCGCGGCCACAGTTCTTCGATGGCGCGCTTGGCCGCACCCATGTCGCCGTTGACGCGCGCCGTGAACAGGCCTACCCGCTCGCGCAGATAGAACACGCTCGGCTGCTGGCCTTCGCGCGCCGAGCGCTGGCGAATGTCGGGCGCCACGCCGACGATCTGCATCGGCTGGCCGCCGCTGGTACTGCTCAGCGTCTTGCCGACCGCATCCTGAGGACCGGCGAAGCCCAGCTGCCGCGCCGCCGCCGCGTTGACGACGATGCGGTCGCGGTCGCTGATCTTGTCCAGCGCCGGATCGAACATGCGGCCGGCCGCCGCCTTCACGCCATACACCTGGAAGAATTCCGGACTGACGGCGTACAGGTTGAGGTCGGTGGCCGTGCCGCCGGCGCGGCGCAGGGTGACGATGTTATTGCCCATGCTGACAGGCGCATGCGATACCGACACCCCGGCCACGCCGGGCAGGCGTGCGACCGCGTCGCGGAAGCTGCGTGTCCGCGGGTCGCGCATGTCGTTCGACGCGGGAAAGACCAGCAGCGGGGCGGGATCGAAGCCGGGATCGAGGGTGCTGGCATAGCGGGTCTGCCAGGCGACGGCAAGGGTGGTGCCGGTCAGCCCCATGGCGACCGCAAACTGCAGCGCGGTGAGCGCGCGCCGGATCCACAGGCCGTGCGCATTTTCGCCGGCACCGCGGCCTGCCAGCGCGGCGCCGGCGCGCACACCCAGCGCCGACCAGGTGGGATAGGCACCGGCGGCCAGGCCGAGCAGCACGCCCAGCAGCAGCGCCGTCGCCAGTGTCGCCGGATTGAACATGTCGTCCAGCTTGCGCTGCACGAGGTCGGCGAACAGCGGCAGCAGCAGCCACGCCAGCAACAGGCCGAACGCGGTCGCGATCAGGCACACCAGCACCGACTCGGCCAGGAACTGGCGCGCCACCGCCTGCGCCGAGGCGCCCAATACCTTGCGCACCGCGATCTCGCGCTGCCGCGCCAGGGTGCGCACCGTGGCCAGGTTGACGTAGTTGGTCCCTGCCAGCAGCAGGATCAGCATTGCCACCGTGGCCAGGCCGAGCAGGACCGCGCGGTTGCCGTGCGGTGCCATCATGTCATTCACGTCGGGCGCCAGGTAGGCATCCGCGATCGGGCCGAGCCGGTATTCGATCAGGTCGCGTCCTTTCAGGGCCGCCACCTGTTCGGCCTGGTCGCGCCGGATCAGGGACGACTGGCGCAGGCCGCGCTGGATCGCCTCGATCACCTGGCGCGGGTCGGCGCCGGGCAGCAGCTTGACGTAGGTTTTACCGGGCGAAAAGCCCCAGGCCTCGAGGGCATTCTTGCGTGCGTCGTCCGGCATGATCGTGCTGACCGTGCCCGCCAGGGCGTCGAAGGGCATCGTGCTGGCCGCCGGCTGGTCGGCCACCACTGCCGCCACGACATAGGTCTGCTTGTCGCCTTGCAGGGTCTTGCCGACCGCATCGGCGCGGCCGAACAGTTTTATCGCGGTCTCGCGCGCCAGCGCCAGCGTGTCCGGGCGGGTGAGCGCCGCATGCAGGTCGCCCGCCAGCACCTTGGGCGCGAAAATCTTCTCGAAGTCGGGATCGACCAGCGTCACGCCGATCGCGTGGGCCTGGTCGCCCACGCGGGCATCCAGGCCGCGCGCCAGGAAGGCGCTGGCGAGCAGCGGCTGGCCGCTGGCCAGCGCCGCATCCCGTACCGGCAGGCTGGCGGCGGCCATCCAGTCGTTGCCCAGCAGGGCGGCGTTCCAGCGGTGCTCCAGCTGGTAGACGCGCTCGCGCTGGGGCACGTTCTCATCGTAGGAGAACGAATGGCGCACGAAGCCGAGCAGCAGGAAGCATACGGCGATGCCGACCGCCAGGCCGAAGATCACCACCGCCGAATACGCCGGCTCCTTGAGCAGCTGCCGCCAGCCGATGCGGAAATCGCGCAGGTTGATTTTCATGTGCATGCCCGTCCTTATCCTTCGCGCAGCGCCAGCGCCGGCCGGATCCGCACCGCCGCCAGCGTATGCCGCAGGGTTGAGCCCAGCGCCACCGCGCCGGCCACCAGCAACGCGCCGACGATGGTCCAGGCGCCGATCGGCGCGCGCTCGGTGAAGGCGGCCAGGTAGTGCTGCATCGCCAGCCAGGCCGGCGGCAGGCCGAGCAGGGCGCCGGCGCCGATCAGCACCAGGAATTCGCGCATCACCAGGCCGCCGACCGCGGTATTGCCGGCGCCGTACAGCTTGCGCAGCACGATCTCGCGGGCGCGCCGCTGCACGCTGTAGGCCGCCAGCACGTAGATGCCGAAGGCGGCGATCGCGGTCGCGATCACGCTCGATGCGGCCAGCAGCTTGGCCAGGCGCAGGTCGTCGGCATAGGTGCCGGCGTAGATGCCGTCCATGCGCTCCACGTTGAGCACGTCGTTCGGGAACCAGCGCGGCCACATGTCCTCGATCGCGTGGCGTACCGTCTCCAGGTCGCGGTCGCTGCGGATGGTGAAGGTGCTGGTGCGCGGCGACACGTAATAGACGTAGGCCTGCATCGGCTCGTGCGCCGAGCGGTGGCGGATGTCGGGCGCCACGCCGATCACCTGCTTGGCGCGCTGGCCGTCGGGTTCTCGAACGATCTTGCCGACCGCGTCCCGGGCGCTGGCGAAGCCCAGCTTGTGCGCAGCCTCCTCATTGATCACCACCTTGTCGCGGTCGTTGACGGTGTCGCGCGCCGCGTCGTACAGGCGGCCTGCCACCGGGGTCAAGCCGTACACGTCGAAGAACTCCGGACTGACGTTGAGCCAGTTGAGCTGGGTCGGGGCGCCACCCTCGCGCTGCAGCGAGGTACCGTTCATGTTGACCGTGACCCGCGTGCCGCTTTCGGCCACGCCGCTCACGCCCGGCAGGCGCGCCAGCGCGTCGCGGAAGGCGTGCACGTTCGGGTTGCGCATGTCGTCGGGGGCTTCCACGATCAGCAGCGGCGCGGGATCGAAGCCCGGGTCGAGGCTGCTGGCGTAGCGGGTTTGCCAGGCCACCGCCAGGGTCATGCCGGTCAGGCCCATCGCGGTGGCGAACTGCAGCACGGTCAGCACGCGGCGCAGCCACAGGCCGCCGGCGGTTTCGACGTTGCCGCGCCCGGACAGGGCCGAGGTCGGACGTACCTTTAGCGCCGACCAGGTCGGGTAGGCGCCGGCCAGCACGCCCAGCAGCACGCCCAGCAGCAGCGACAGGCCCAGCGAGACGGGGGTGAACATGTGGTCCAGCTTGCGCTGCACCAGGTCGGCAAACACCGGCAGCAGCAGCCAGGCCAGCAGCAGGCCGATGGCGGTGGCGATCAGGCACACCAGCACGGATTCGGCCAGGAACTGGCGGCTGACCGCGCCGGCGCTGGCGCCCAGCACCTTGCGCACCGCGATCTCGCGCTGGCGGCGCAGGGTGCGCACGGTGGCCAGGTTGACGTAGTTGGTGGCGGCCAGCGCCAGGATCAGCAACGCCACCGCGGCCAGGCCGAAGATGGTCTTGCGGTCGCCATGGATGTCGGAGCGCTCGCTGACGTCGGGGTCGAGGTAGGCGTCGGGCAGGGAGCCCAGGCGGAACTCGATCAGGTCGTGACCGTTCAGCGAGGCCACCTGTTCCGGCGTCATCTGCTTGAAGAAGTTCGATGCCAGCATGGCGCGGCGCACCGCCTCCGCCACCGCCCGCGGGTCGGCGCCCGGCGCCAGCTTGACATAGGTCGGGCCGTGCGAAGAACCCCAGTTCATCGTCACCAGCTGCCGGTATTCCTCGGTCCAGATCGTGGTACTGGTGCTGGCCAGGGCATCGTAGGGCAGGGTGCTTGCGGCCGGCTGGTCTTCCAGCACGGCCAGGATCTGGTAGGGACGGCCGCCCACCTGCACGCTCTTGCCGACCGCGTCGGGCGTGCCGAACAGCTTGATTGCGGTTTCGCGGCTCACGGCCAGGGTGTCCGGACGCGCCAGCGCGGCGGCGAGGTCGCCGGCCAGGACCCGCGGCTGGAAGATGGTGCGGAAGTCGGGGTCGACCGCGGCCATCGTGATGGTCTGCACGTGGTTGCCGATCCTGACGTTGATGTCGCGCTGCAGGAAGGCGCTGGCCTGCAGCGGCAGGCCGCTGGCGACGGCGGCGTCGCGCGCCGGCAGGCTGACGGCGTTGCTCCAGCCTTCCCCGATGGCGCTGATGTTCCAGCGCGACATCAGACGGTAGACCTGTTCGCGCTCCGGCACGTGGCGGTCGTAGGACAGCGAGTGATTCACGTAGCCGAGCAGCAGGAAGCAGGCGCAGAAGCCCACCGCCAGGCCCAGGATCACGACCGCGGAGAAGGCCGGTTCCTTGACCAGCAGGCGCCAGCCGATGCGGAAGTCCCGCAGGTTGATCTTCATGTTGCGCTCCTTACGCCGCCTGCAGGGCGTCGACCACCACGCGGCCGTCCAGCAGGTGCAGGGTGCGCGAGGCCTGGGCCGCGTGCGCCGGCGAGTGGGTCACCATCACCACCGTGGTGCCTTCGGCGTTAATCTGGCGCAGCAGGCGCATGACTTCGTCGCCGTGCGCGGTGTCGAGGTTACCGGTCGGTTCGTCGGCCAGCAGCATCGCCGGTCCGGCCACCAGCGCGCGCGCGATCGCGACCCGCTGCTGCTGGCCGCCCGACAGCTGCGAGGGACGGTGGCCGGCGCGGTGCGCCACGCCCAGGCGCTGCAGCATCTCCTGCACGCGGCGCTTGCGTTCGGCGGCGGGGGTGCCGGTGTATTCGAGCGCCAGCTCGACGTTCTCGTACACCGACAGTTCCTCGATCAGGTTGAAGCTCTGGAAGATGAAGCCGACCTTCCCGCGCCGCAGCGCGTTCAGGCGCGCCTCGCTCCAGCCGGCCACGTTCTGGCCTTCGAACCAGTAGTCGCCGGAGCTCGGCACGTCCAGCAGGCCGAGCACGCTGAGCAGGGTCGACTTGCCGCAGCCGGACGGTCCGGTGATGGCCACATATTCGCCGGCCGCGATGTCGAGGTCGATGCGGTCGAGGGCGGTGGTCTGGACTTCGCCCGCGTGGTGGATCTTGCTGACGCCTGAGAGTTTGAGCATCTTGGATTCCCTGTTCTGTTCAGTGTTGGATTGGAGTTTACTTCGTCAATTGCAGCCGCTCGGCCTTGCCGAACGGCGTGTAGCTGGAAATGATGACCTGCTCGCCCGGGGCCAGGCCGGACAGCACCTCGACCTGGGCGTTGTTGCGGCGTCCGAGTTTCACGCTGCGCTTCTCGACGCTTTCGCCGTCGCGGGCGACCACGAACACCCAGGTGCCGCCGGTGTCGTTGACGAAGGCGCCGTTCGGCAGCAGCATGGCCTTGGCCGGCTCGCCCAGGGTCAGCTGGGTGTCCATGCTCTGGCCCGGGCTGATCACCTCGGGCTGGCCGTCGGTGAACACCATCTCGGCGGTGAAGCGGCCTTCCTTGATCTGCGGGTAGACGGTGGCGACGCGCAAACCATAGGTCTTGCCGTCCTGGGTCACGCTGCCGATCCGGCCCACCGTCAGGCGGCTGAGATAGAACTCGTCGACCTGGGCGCTCAGCTTGAAGTGCTGCGGGTCGTCGATGCGGCCGATATGCTGGTCCGGACGCACGGTCTGGCCGACCAGCATGCGGAAGTCGGTCAGCACGCCGTCGCTCGGTGCGCGCACGGCGAGCGCCTCGACGGTGGCGCTGACCAGCTGCAGGCCGGACTGCAGGCCGTGCAGGGCGGTGTCCATCTGGCTCAGCGCGCGGCCGCGCACCTGTTCCTCGGTGGCGATGGCACGCTTCTCTTCGTCCAGCGCGCGCTTCTGCTGCGCCAGCTTGTCGGCCGACTCTTCCAGCGCCACCGCGGAGATGAAACCCTGGGCCGCCAGCCGCCTGTTGCGCGCATGCTGCTTGTCGGCCTGGCTCAGCGCATATTCGAGGTCGGACAGGCGGCGCTGATGGTCGGTGCGCACCGCCTCCTGGGCCACCCGCAGGTTGGCCGCGTTGAAGATCTGCTGCGAGTACTCGGTCTGGCGCGCCAGCAGCTCCAGGTTGCGCTGCGGGTTCGACAGGCGGAACAGCAGATCTCCCTTCCTGACGGCCTGGCCGTCCTTGGCGAACACCTCTTCCACGCGGCCACTCTCCACCGAGTCGAGGATGATGGAATTCAGCGGCTCGGCGGTGGCGCGCACCACGATGTCGTCGCGGAACACGCCCTGTTCGACCCGGGCCAGGCGTACGTCGCGCATGGCCACCTGCAGGCCGTGCGGGACGAACTGCCAGCCGCCCCAGGCCAGCGCTGCCGTCACGGCGACGGCGATGCCGATGCGCGCCAGCAGGCGGCCGCGCCGTTTGGGAACGACAGTGTCCATGGCGGCGCCGGTGACGGCGGGAGGAGGAATCTGATCCATGACGATGCGCTTCTGTGAACGATGATGTGATCCCTTTTGCAAGCGCCGTGCCAGCCCTGTTTCGGCCCGTTTTCGGCCGCTTGTCCGCTTGTCCGGTGCCTGCCTGTCCGGATTCGGACAGCTGTGCATGTGCGCTTGCGGACAGGTGATCGCGCTTGTTCTCATCAAGGGAACTGCGCTGATAGAATGGCAACATCCCGTCGTTCCCGCGAAGGCGGGAACCCAAGTTCTGTCAGCGTTCCGTTAGCGCATGCAAACTTGGATCCCCGCCTGCGCGGGGACGACGGATCATCTTTCACAGATCAATGGCCGATACCGCCCACATCCTGATCCTCGACGACGACATCGACGTCGCCTGCGCCGCCCAGATGCTGCTGCGCCGCCGGCACGGCCGGGTGGCGACGCTCGACGATCCCGCCCGCCTGGCCGGCCTGCTGGAAAGCGGCGTGCCCGACGTCGTGCTGCTCGACCTGAACTTCACTCCCGGCCGCATCGACGGCGCCGAGGGCCTGGCGGTGCTCGATCGCCTGCGCGGGCTGGCGCATCCGCCCGCCGTGATCGCCATGACCGCCTATGCCGACGTGCCGCTGGCGGTCGAGGCGCTGAAACGCGGGGCCGGCGATTTCATCACCAAGCCCTGGGACAATGCGCGCCTGGTGGCCGCCGTCGACAGTGCGCTGGCGCGCCGCGCCGCGGCCGCCGGCGGCGGCGCCACCAGCGGCCTGATGGGCGATTCGGGCGCGATGCGCGACGTGAAGGCGATGATCGCCAGCGTCGCCCCCACCGAAGCCAATGTGATGGTGCTGGGCGAGAACGGCGCCGGCAAGGAACTGGTGGCGCGCGCCATCCACGCGGCCTCGCGCCGGGCGCACGGCAGCTTTCTCGCGGTCGACATGGGCGCGCTGCCGGAATCGACCTTCGAGAGCGAATTGTTCGGCCACCGCAAGGGCGCCTTCACCGATGCCCGCAGCGACCGCGCCGGACGCTTCCAGGCGGCGCGCGGCGGCACCCTGTTCCTCGACGAGATCGGCAACATGCCGCTGGCAAGCCAGGCCAAGCTGCTGACGGCGCTGGAGCGGCGCGAAGTCACGCCGATCGGCGCCGACCGTCCGGAGGCGATCGACGTGCGCATCGTCAGCGCGACGAACCTGGACGAACGCCGCCTGTTCGATCCGGGCAGCTTCCGTCCCGATCTGCTGTTCCGTCTGAACACCATCGTGATCCGGGTGCCGCCGCTGCGCGAACGGCGCGACGACGTGCCCGGCCTGCTGCACCGCTACCTGTCGCTGTACGAGAACCAGTACCGGCGTCCGGTGCGCGAGCTGGCGCCCAGCGCGCTGGAGCGCCTGTGCGAATGGCACTGGCCGGGCAATGTGCGCGCCCTGCGCCATGCCTGCGAGCGCGCCGTGATCCTGGCGGCCCAGGACGAGTACCGCTACGAGGATTTCGGCCTGGCGATGCCGGCGCCGGCGGAGCCCCCGCGCGTGGCCGCCTCCGCCGCGGCAGCGGGCGACGGCGACGAAGGCGCATTCCGCCTCGGCGCGCTGGAACGCGAGACCATCGCCGCCGCCCTCGACAAGGCGAAGGGCAATATCAGCCTGGCGGCGCGCATGCTGGGCCTGAGCCGCGCCGCGCTGTACCGCAAGCTGGGCAAGCATGGCATCTGAAGGCCGGCTGAAGGCCGGCGCGCTGCTGTCCGCGGCCGGCATCGCGCTGCTGGCCTTCGGCGCCGGCGCCATCCACGAATCGCCGCGGCTGGCGGTGCTGTGCGCGCTGGCCGCGCTGCCGCTGCTGCTGCAGCTGTGGCGCTGCATGGAAGGCCTGGCCGCCCTGCAGCGCAGCCTGCCCCAGCCCGCGCCCGGCCTGCCGATCGAGCAGCAGGCCCTGGTCGACAACGCGCTGGTGCTGGAAGCCCGCCTCGAACACACGCCGGTCGCGCTGTTCCGCATCGACGGCGCCGGCGGCGAAGGCCAGGTGGCGCCGCTGAACGGCAATGCGCGCAAGTTGGTGGCGCCGGGCCGCGCCAGCGACCCGGCCGACCTGTATCGCCAGCTGGCGGCGCAGCCGGGCGAGCGCCGTGCGCTGATCGACTTCGACAGCGAACGCGGCACCGAGCGTGCGCTGCTGGCGGTGTCCTCGATCACGCTGCAGGGCCGGGCCCAGCGCCTGGCGGCCCTGATGCCGGTCGAGAGCGAACTCGAAGCGGAAGCCCTGCACGCCTGGCGCCAGCTGGTGCACGTGCTGACCCACGAGATCATGAATTCGCTGACCCCGGTGGCCTCGCTGTCGCACACGGCCTACGGCCTGCTGGGCGAATTCCGCGGCGCGCTGCCGGAAGACGTGGGCCTGGACCTGAGCACGGCGCTGGACGCGATCCGGCGCCGCGCCGACAGCCTGGTCGACTTCGTGGCCAGCTACCGCAGCCTGTCGAACGTGCCGGCCGCGCGGCCCGAGCGGGTGCGGCTGGACGCGCTGTTCGAACGCGTCGCCGCGCTGGTGGGCCCAAGCTGGCGCGCGCGCGGCGGCGAGGTCCGCTTCTCGGTCGAACCGGCGTCGCTGGAACTGATGGCCGACCCCGGCCAGCTCGAGCAGGCCCTGATCAACCTGCTGAAGAACGCCTTCGAGGCCACCGGCGGCCAGGGCGAGCCCGGCAATGCCTGGGTCACGGCGCGCCTGGTGCGCGGCGCGCGCCTGCGCATCGAAGTCGGCGACGACGGTCCCGGCGTGCCGGACGGCCTGGCCGCGCACATCTTTACTCCCTTCTTTACGACCAAGAAACAGGGCGGCGGCATCGGCCTGGCGATGGTGCGCCACCTGGTGCACGAGAACGGCGGCACGGTGCGCCATGCCCGTTCGGTGGGGCGCGGGGCGCGCTTCGTGATCACCTTCTGAGCGGGCCGCCTGCCTGCTGCGCGCCACGATTTTCGAATAGTTATTATGCTAAGTCTGCCTGGCCGCGCTGGCCTTGGCGGACCCGTCCGGGAAGTCGTCCAGCTGCTGCCGAGGTTTCGATGGACCATCCCGGAGGAAGCAATGACAACAACGGACACATCAGAGGCGCGTGCAATCCACGACCTGACCCCACGCCAGCGGGTCTTCGCCATCGTGGGCGCCTCGTCGGGTAACCTGGTCGAGTGGTTCGACTTCTACATCTATTCCTTTTGCGCGCTGTATTTCTCGTCGGCGTTTTTTCCGAAAGATAATCCCACCACCCAGTTGCTGAACACGGCCGGCATCTTCGCCGCCGGTTTCCTGATGCGCCCGGTGGGCGGCTGGCTGTTCGGCCGCGTCGCCGACCGCTATGGCCGCCGCAACTCGATGATGATCTCGGTGCTGATGATGTGCGGCGGCTCGCTGCTGATCGCGGCGCTGCCGACCTACAAGACGATCGGCACGGCGGCGCCGGCGCTGCTGCTGGTGGCGCGCCTGTTCCAGGGACTGTCGGTGGGCGGCGAATACGGCACCAGCGCCACCTACATGAGCGAGGTGGCCGAGCCGGGCCGGAAGGGCTTCTTCGCCTCCTTCCAGTACGTGACCCTGATCGGCGGCCAGCTGGCGGCCCTGCTGGTGCTGGGCATCCTGCAACTGTTCCTGTCGCATGACGAACTGGTGGCCTGGGGCTGGCGGATTCCCTTCGTGGTCGGCGCCGCCGCGGCCCTGGTCTCGCTCTACCTGCGCCGCTCGCTGCACGAGACCACCACGGAATCGGAGCGCAAGAGCGAGCGGGCCGGCAGCGTCGGCTCGCTGCTGCGCCACCACGGGCGCGCCTTCGTCACCGTGCTGGGCTTCACGGCGGGCGGTTCGCTGATCTTCTACGCCTTCACCACCTACATGCAGAAGTACCTGGTCAACACGGTCGGCATGAACAAGGAAACCGCCAGCGTCGTGATGACCGTCGCGCTGCTGGTGTATGCCGGCCTGCAGCCGGTGTTCGGCCTGCTGTCCGACCGCATCGGCCGCCGCACCTCGATGTTGTGGTTCGGCGCGCTGGCCACGATCTGCACCGCGCCGATCTTCTTCACCCTGCGCGGCGTGTCCAACCC
>FTBV01000107.1_pt1 | contig 11999 bp, 7 predicted proteins | sample 1639281 | NCBI WGS metagenome assembly FTBV01 (sample SAMEA3914864, study PRJEB12502) | metagenome | biome: forest; material: soil | place: USA | collected 2012-03-12 | depth 0.3 m | reverse complement strand
GATTCGATGAGCCGCATCGTCTCGGTGACGCAGAAGGCCGCGGCCGGCGCCAAGCGCATCTTCGACATCCTCGACCACGTGTCGAGCGTGCCGGACCCGGTCAATCCGGTGAAGCTGGACAAGGTCGACGGCAATATCGAGCTGCGCGAAGTCGGTTTCCGCTACGGCAACCGCGCGGTCAACCGCGGTATCTCGCTGAAGATCAAGGCCGGCGAGATGGTCGGTCTGGTCGGCCACTCCGGTTCCGGCAAGTCGACCCTGGTGAACCTGATCTGCCGCTTCTACGACGTGGCCGAGGGCGCCATCCTGCTGGACGGCAAGGACGTCCGTTCCTTCGCCGTGTCCGACTACCGCCGCCACATCGGCCTGGTGCTGCAGGAGCCTTTCCTGTTCTTCGGCACCATCGCCGAGAACATCGCCTACGGCAAGCCGGATGCGACCCGCGAAGAGATCATCGCCGCCGCCCGTGCCGCCCACGCCCACGAATTCATCCTGCGCCTGCCGCAGGGCTACGATTCGATGGTCGGCGAACGCGGCCAGGGCCTGTCCGGCGGCGAGCGCCAGCGCATCTCGATCGCGCGCGCCCTGCTGATCGACCCGCCGATCCTGATCCTGGACGAAGCGACGTCGTCGGTGGACTCGGAAACCGAAAAAGAGATCCAGAAGGCGCTCGACAACCTGGTGCAAGGCCGCACCACGATCGCGATCGCCCACCGGCTGTCCACGCTGCACCGCGCCGACCGCCTGGTGGTGCTGGACCGCGGCGTGGTGGTCGAAGAGGGCAACCACGACGAACTGATGGCGAAAGAAGGCGCCTACTATCGCCTGTACGAGGCGCAGGCGCGCAACGTCGACCAGGATCCGGACGACGGCAGCAAGGATGACTGATATGACGACTGCTTTTGAATTACGCCGCGACGCCTTCGGCAAGCTGGTGCTGACGAACAGCGAGGGCGAGGAATTCGCCGGCGTGGCGCCGGTGCGTTCCTTCCCGGTGCAGGCGCCGACCCGCGGCATCTCCCTGGTGCGCGAGGGCGGCAAGGAAGTCGGCTGGATCGACGACCTCGAGACCATGCCGGCCGAGATCCGCAAGCTGGTGACCGAAGAACTGGAAGGGCGCGAATTCATGCCCGAGATCCAGTCGATCAAGGGCGTGTCCAGCTTCGCCACGCCCTCCACCTGGACCGTCAGGACCGACCGCGGCGACACCGAATTCGTGCTCAAGGGCGAGGAAGACATCCGCCGCCTGGGCGCCTATTCGCTCTTGATTGCGGACAGCCACGGCATCCACTTCCTGATCCGCGACATGTTCGCGATCGACAAGGGCAGCCGCAAGATCCTCGACCGCTTCCTATAAGGCGGGGCAGGACTCGAACTTCGGCAACCGCATGCCGCTCGGCACCGCGTCGGGCGCGTGGCTGCAGGCCTTGGCCGGCAGCACGCTGTCGTCGAGCAGCCCGTCGCGCACGAAACCGAGCAGGTCGTCGAATTCCCGGGTGCTCAGGCGCAAGGGATTGCGCAGCAGCGGATCGATGCCGGCGGCGACCTTGCCGATCGGCGCCATGCGTTTTGCCAGGTCGGGCGCGACCCCGGCCCGTTTCGCGTCGTAGCTGCGCAGCGAGGCCAGCGCGTCGAGGTGATGGCGAATCGCGTCTTCCAGCCGGGTGAAGGCGCCGTTGTGGAAGAAGGCCGGCTGCAGCGCCACATTGCGCAGCGGCGAGGTACGGAAGCGATAGCGGTCGGCGGCCAGCCCGGTGAGCTGGGCCAGGCCGTAATCCTCGTCTTCGCCCGGACCGTCGAAGATGACGTTGCCGGTGCCGATGCCGAACACCGGCGCGATCTGCGGCACGCCGATATTGTGGGCCTTGAAGTCGCTGAACATCTCGTTCGACTTGCCGCTCACCGCATGGCAGGCCACGCAGTTTGCCTTGCCGAAGAACAGCAGGGCGCCGCGCTTCTGTGCTTCCGTCATCGCCTGTTTCTCGCCGCGGGCGAAGCGGTCGAGCGGGGCGTTGGCGCCGCCCAGGATGAACTCGTATTCGGCGATCGCGCGCGCGAACATGCCGATGTCGACCGGCGCGCCGGCGCGCACTTCCCCGAACACCTCCCCGAATTTTTTCACGTACGCCGGGATGGCGTTCAGGCGCTGCTCGACGCGCGCGCGGATCGGGCCGTTGCGAAAGCCGGTGGCGTCGAGCGCCGGGCAGGTGTCGCCCTTGCCGTCGTCGAACTGGAAGTAGCGCGGATCGAGGCCGTCGCGGATGCCGGTGAAGCCGGCCTGCTCGACCAGTTCCGTCGGCGGAATGAAGGCCTGGGCCACCAGCAGGTGGGGCACCGCCGGATCGTTGGGGCGGAAGGTGGTCGTGCCTTCGGGCTGGGGAAAGCTGAAGCCCTGCGAATTGTCGAAAGGATCGCCGGAAGGCGCGGAAAAGCGGCCGTTCCACATCAGGCTGGGGTAGAAGCCGGTGTTGAGGATCATCGGCGAGCGCCTCCGGTTGCGCGGCCCCTCGCGGTTGGGGCCGACCACCAGGTTGTTCTGGATGCCGATCGCGATCGACTGGGTGTCGCCATAGCCGTGGCTGGGCGAGTGGCAGGCGGCGCAGGCATTGTCGTTGTGCAGGCTGGATACCGGATCGAAGAACAGCAGGCGGCCGAGGTCGGCCATCTTGACATCCAGCGGCCTGCCGAGCCGGCTTTCGAGCCGCTGCCCCACGGCGCCGCTGAAGCCCTGCTGCGCGAGCGCGGCCGCGAGCCGGTCGTCCAGGGACGCCGGCGGCGGCGAGGGCGGGGCCGGGACCGGCGAGCCGTGGTCCGCGCCGCCGCAGCCGGCCAGCAGGGCCGGCAGGGCCGGCAGGAGCAGGGCACATCCGAATTGCCGCAATGCAGATGCCAATCTTGCTTCCATGCGCGCCTCCGTGTCGGGTATGCGGACCGAATACCCTCACGGTATAGCTAACAGTCGAGCTCGCTTTTGCGGCGGCTCAGCGCCAGCCCGCCGGCGTCCAGTCGATCCGGTGGCTGAGTTCGAGTCGCGCCAGGAAACGCTCGTCGTGCGACACCACCACCAGTGCCCCCGGCCACGACTGCAGCATCGCTTCCAGCGCCTCGACGCCCTGCAGGTCGAGGTGGTTGGTCGGCTCGTCCAGCAGGAGCAGGCGCGGCGCCGGTTCGCGCAGCACCGCGCACAGCAGCGCCCCGCGCATCCTTTCCCCGCCGCTCAGGCTGTCCGCCGGGCGCAGCACGCGGTCCGGCTTGAGGCCTGCCAGGGCCAGGTACTGGCGCAGCCGGCCTTCGTCGTGCCGGGTGGCGCTGCGCAGCTGGTCCAGCAGGCTGCGCGCCGGATCGAGCAGCGCCAGGTGCTGGTCCAGCAGTACCGAGGGCAGGGTGCGGCAGCGGCCCGACAGCGGCGCGATCTCTCCCGCGATGGTGCGCAGCAGGGTCGACTTGCCGCAGCCGTTCGGTCCGCGGATGGCGATCCTCGCCGCGCCGTGCGCGCCCCAGTCCAGCGGCTGGCGCGGGCCCCAGTTCGCCACCAGCTCCTCCAGCACCAGCGCGGCCTGGCCCTCCGGGATCTGCAGGTCCAGCATCGGGAAGCTGGGCCGCGCCAACGCGCCGTCGAGGGCTTCGAAGGCCTCGTGCACGTCCTGCTCCAGCTCCTGGCGGCGCTGCGCATGGCGTTCGGCGCGCGCGCCATCGGTCTGCTGGGCGCGCTGGGGCAGGGCGTTGAGGACGATCCTCGGCTGGCCGCCGGCCGCCTTGGCGCGCGCGCCGCGGGCGTTCCTGCGCGCCGCGCGTTCGGCATCGAGCCGCATCGCCGCTTCCGCGGTTTTCCTTTCGACCCGTGCGCGCTCCAGCCGCGCGCCGGCCGCCGCCAGTTCGGCGCCGCGCTGCTCCTCGACCAGCGACCAGCCGCCGCCATAGCGCCGCAGTCCGCAGGCATGCACTTCCAGCGTGCGGTCGGCGTGCTCCAGCAGTTCGCGGTCGTGGCTGACCAGCAGCAGCCCGCGTCCGGCCGCGCGCCAGGCTTGCATCTGCTCGACCAGGAAGCGCCGCCGTTCGCGGTCCAGGTGGTTGCTGGGTTCGTCCAGCACCAGCAGGCCGGCCTCGCTGCAGAAGGCGCCGATCAGGGACAGCAGGGTGCGCTGGCCGCCGGACAGCGATTGCGGCGTCATGGCCTCGTCCAGTCCGGCCTGGCCCAGCATCGCCTGCCAGCGTGCTTCGAGGTCCCAGCGTTCGCCGATCAGGTCGAAGTCCTCGTCGCGCGCCTCGCCGGCCGCCAGCCGCCGCAGCGCGGCCAGCGGCGCATCGAGTCCGGCCAGCGCGGCCAGGCTGGCGGCGAAGGTGGGGCCGGTCTGCTGTTCGACGTAATGAACCGGGACGGCGCGTTCGATGCGGCCGCGCGACGGCGCCGCAAGCCCGGCGACGACGCGGCCGAACGAGGACTTGCCGCTGCCGTTGGGGCCGATCAGGGCGACGGTCTCGGCTTTGAAGCTGTCGTGGATGTCCTGGAACAGGATGCGCCCGTCGGGGAGGGCGATGTCGACCCCGTGCAGGGCCAGGTGGCAGGGATGGGCCATGAGTACTCCTTGTAATGCGTCGAAGCCGCGCCAGGTTCCTGCGAACGTGGCGATGAGGTTTCTGTGCTGTCGCGGCGGGCGCGAGAGCGGGCATTACAGGCGCATCGGTGGAATCCCCCTTGTATATGGAATATTCATTCTAGCAGCATTCCTGCGGCCTTGCTCGGGCTGGCTGCCGGGGGTGTGTTGCCACACGGGAAATATAGTTGACATTCTGATGTCGGAAAAACTTACAGCACAATTTTCACTGAAAATTAACTTCTTGATTTCAATGAGTATTTACTTCTGGCATGGGAATTGCTTAATAGTTGGTACCGGTTGGAAAGTGAATTGGTTTTAAACCGGTTTTGCGATCCTAGAGCCAGGCAACACATGGAACACAAAGTTCCAGACGAAATTAACTACCTGAAAGAAGACAATATGAAGATCCAGAACTCGATCAAGGCAGCATGCGCAGCCCTCCTGTTCGGCCTCGCCTCCCAGGCATCGGCCGGCGTTATCTCCGTGGATGCCACCGGCGTGTCCGGTTTGCTGAACAATGCCACCTACAACGGCAGCTTCAACGCCAGCTCGATGCTGCCGCAGCAGTTCACCATCAACAGCATCAGCTTCAAGTTCACTTTCGCCGACGATCTCGACTCGTTCACCAGCGTGAACGGTACCGTGATCCACAACGATTCCGGCCCGATCTACAATAGCAGCACCAAGACCTTCACCACCACCGTAACCAATACCACCCCGATCACGAAGACGGGCGAAAAGGAGTCGGTCTTGCTGTCCTTCGGCAATGTGTCTTTCAGTGGCCAAACCAGCACCACCACGTCGACCGCGGACCCCGTGACGACGAATACCACGACGACCACGAGCACTGTCTACGCGAAAAACGGCGTCGTGTGCACGCCAGCGGAAATCGCGCATGACAATTCGTGCAAGAAGGTGACCAACACCATCAAGACCACCGACCAGACCCAGACCACCACCATCGACTACAACGGCAGCTTCGACATTGCCAACTCCCTGCTGTCCTACAATGCCCTGCTGGCCGGACTGCTGAACAACAAATCGCTGAACTTCAGCCTTGGCGTGACCGGCGACCTCTACCTGTCCAGCGCCAAACTGAGCATCGACTTCACCGACACCACCCCGCCGCCGCCGTCCAACAACGTGCCGGAACCGGCCTCGCTGGCCCTGTTCGGCATCGCCCTGGCGGGTATCGCCGGCGCCCGCCGCGCACGCCGCGGCTGATCGAAGCCTGGTGCAGGCCGTTCGCGGCCGGCACACCAGCAAGCTTGCTCCAACCCTGCAAGGCGCCTGCCCTGCAGGGTTTTTTTTGCCCGAACGTGCTCTGGCCGCTTTTCGCGTACAGTGTCGGCAAGACAGCGCAATACGAGGGGCAGGAGGAAGTATCGATACGCCAGCAGCAGGCAGGACGCATTTCGTGGTGGTCACCATCGGCTCGGCCGGCGACCTGTTCCCCTTCATGGCGATGGCCCTGGTCCTGCGGGATGCGGGTCATCGGATCAGCTTCCTCGCACCGCAACAGCACGAACCCTATGTGCGCGGCAGCGGGCTGCCCTTCGTCGGCCTGCCCGCCGACCCGGCCGTGCTGCTCGACCCCGACCTCTGGCATCCGACGCGCGGCTTCGGCGTGGTCTGGCGCGCCACGCGGCCGGCAATGGCGGAGATCGTGCCCTTCGTCGACGCCTTGCCGCACGATGAAGCTGTCGTGCTGCTGGTGCATCCGCTGGCCCTGCCGGAGGCCGACCTGTGCCGGGCCGCGCGTCCCGGTTTGAAAGTGGCGGCGGCCTATCTGGCGCCGCAGAACCTGCCGACCGTCCACGACCCGCTGATGTTCGGCCCGTGGCCGGTACCGCCCTGGGTGCCGCTCGCCCTGCGGCGCTGGCTGTTGCGGCGGCTGGCGGCGCGCTTCATCGATCCGGTGGCGCTGGGCGAGGTGAACGCGGCGCGCCGGGCGCGCGGCATGGCGGAGGTGGCCGGCATGCTCGAGCACCTGTTCGCGGTGCCGGACCTGTCGGTGACCCTGTTTCCGGAATGGTTCGCGCCGACCCAGCCGGACTGGCCCAAGCCCTTGTACCGCGCCGACTTTCCCCTGTTCGACCCGCATCCGGACGCGGCCCTGTCGCCCGCGCTCGAACGTTTCCTGGCCGACGGGCAGGGCGCTGCGCCGGTCGTCTTCACCCACGGCACCGGCAACACCCAGTCGCGCGCCTACTTCGAACATGCGCGCGCGGCGGTGGAGCTGCTGGGCCTGCGCGCCATCTTCCTGACCCCGCACCGCGAGCAGCTGCCCGCCGAGCTGCCGTCCTCGATCCTGTGGCAGGACTACGTGCCCTTGCGCCGCCTGCTGTCGCGGGCGATGGTGCTGGTCCACCACGGCGGCATCGGCACCACGGCCGAAGCCCTGCGCGCCGGTACGCCCCAGCTGGTGGTGCCGCTGGCGCACGACCAGTTCGACAACGCGGCGCGCGTGGCGGCGCTCGGCGTGGCCTTTCGCGCGAGGGCGCCGCGGCTCAATGGCGTGCGCCTGGCGCGGGCGCTGCAGCAGCTGCTGGGGGATCGCGAGCTGGTCCCGCACTGCCGCAAGGTCAGCCGCCGCTTCGCACTGGGACAGGGACTGCAGGGCTTGCGCCTGCGCCTGGAAGCGCTGGCCGGCCAGTCCGGACCATGAGCCCAGGGCAACGGCGCGCCAGCGAGCCGCGAAGCAGGCAAGAATGAGGAATCGGCAAATATTGAAAGGACAGTCATGCAACGAAGCGCATTGGTCGTCGGCGCGAGCGGCATCGGCGGCCGTTATGCGGCACGCGAACTGCTGGCACACGGCTGGACCGTGTACGGACTGGCGCGCCGTCCGCCGCGCGACCTGCCGGGTCTGATTCCGGTGGTTGCCGACCTGCTCGACGAGGTCGGCCTGCAGGCGGCCCTGGCGGACGTCGCCCCGACCCACGTCTTCATCACGACCTGGATGCGCCAGGACAGCGAGGCCGAGAACATCCGCGTCAACGCCCTCATGGTGCGCAACCTGCTCGACGCGCTGTCGCCGAAGAAGTCCTTGCGCCACGTGGCCCTGGTGACCGGGCTGAAGCACTATCTCGGCCCCTTCGAAGCCTATGCGAGTTCCGGCACGCTGCCGGACACCCCGCTGCGCGAGTCGCAGCCGCGCCTGGACCTGGAGAATTTCTACTACGCCCAGGAAGACGAGGTCTACGCCGCGGCGGCGCGCGACCGCTTCACCTGGACCGTCCACCGCCCGCACACCGTCATCGGCATGGCGGTCGGCAACGCCATGAACATGGGCACGACCCTGGCCGTGTACGCCTCGATCTGCAAGGAAACCGGCCGTCCCTTCCAGTTTCCCGGTTCGGCGGCGCAGTGGAACGGCCTGTCCGACGTCACCGACGCCCGCATGCTGGCCAGGCAGCTGCGCTGGGCCGCCGATTGCGACGCCGCGCGCAACGAAGCCTTCAACATCACCAACGGCGACTATTTCCGGTGGAGCTGGCTGTGGCGCCGCCTGGCGGCCTGGTTCGGCGTGCGGGCCGCCGGCTTCGGCGGCACCGTGCAGCCGCTGGAAGAGATCATGGCGAACGATGGGGCACTATGGGCCGACATGGCGCGCCGCCACGGCCTGCAGGAAGCCGATCTGACGCGCCTGGCCTCGCCCTGGCACACCGACCTCGACCTCGGCCGTCCGCTCGAGGTGATGACCGACATGGCCAACAGCCGCCGGCTGGGCTTCCCGGCCTGGCAGTCGACCGAGGATTCCTTCTTCGACCTGTTCACGGCCTTGCGGGCGGAGCGCCTGATTCCCTGATCCTTGGACGCCGGCCGGCGAAGATGCATAATGGCAAGTTCACACCATGGACGCCACGATGACATCGCCGACCCGCCGACACCTCCTGCTCGCACTTGCCTCTCTGCCGCTGGCGGCGGCCGCCAGACCGGCGGCCGAGCGCCCGGCCGCTCATCCGGAATTCGCCGCGCTCGAACGCGAGCTGCATGGCGAGATCGGCGTTGCCGCCATCGACAGCGCCAGCGGCCTCACGATCGGCCACCGCATGGACCAGCGTTTCCCCATGTGCAGCACCTTCAAGACCGTGCTGGCGGCCGCCATGCTTGCGCGTGCCGACACCGTGCCGGGCCTGCTCGACAAGCGCCTGGCCCTGCCGAAGGAGAGCTTCGTCAGCTATTCGCCGATCACCGGCAAGCATGCCGGCGACGCGATGAGCGTGGCGGAACTGTGCGCCGCCGCGCTGCAGTACAGCGACAACACCGCCGCCAATACCCTGATGCGCGAACTCGGCGGCCCGTCCGCGCTGACGCGGTACGCGCGCACGCTCGGCGACGAGCACTTCCGGCTGGACCGCTGGGAAACCGAGCTGAACACCGCCATCCCGGGCGACGAGCGCGACACCACGACCCCGGGGGCGATGGCGCAGACGCTGCGCAAGCTCCTGCTGCAGGACGGCCTGGCGCCGGCGCGCCAAAACCAGTTGCGCGAGTGGATGCTGGGAAACACGACCGGGGACAGCCGCATCCGCGCGGCCGTGCCGGCAGGCTGGCGGGTGGCCGACAAGACCGGCACCGGCAGCTACGCCAGCGCCAGCGATATCGCCGTGATCTATCCGCCGGACCGCGCGCCGCTCGTGCTGGCGATCTATACCCGCCAGCCGGCCAGGGATGCCGAGGCGCGCAGCGACATCATTGCGCAGGCGGCCAAGGCGGCGCTGGGTGCGCTCGTCCACTAAAGCCGGAATTCGGGCTGAATGCGCCGGCCGAGTGCGCCGCCTCGGTGCGGCAGCGCACCGCTGGAAGTTCCAGGGTGCGCTGTAATGGCGCCATCCCGACACGGTCACCGGAGGGCCGATGCGCCGCAAGCAGAACCAAGCCGAAGCAAGCGACACCCCGAACGCGCATGCCGAACATGGCCTCGTGCGCGTGCGCGGCGCGCGCGAACACAACCTCAAGAACGTCAACGTGGACCTGCCGCGCGATGCGCTGGTCGTGTTCACCGGCGTGTCCGGTTCCGGCAAGTCCTCGCTGGCCTTCGGCACCCTGTACGCGGAGGCGCAGCGGCGCTACCTGGAATCGGTCTCGCCCTATGCGCGCCGGCTGTTCCACCAGATGCCGGTGCCGGAAGTCGACGAGATCGACGGCCTGCCGCCGGCCGTGGCCCTGCAGCAGCAGCGCGGCACGCCCACCGCGCGCTCCTCGGTCGGCAGCGTCAGCACCCTGTCGAATTCCCTGCGCATGCTGTACTCGCGCGCCGGCGACTATCCGCCCGGCCAGGTGCTGCTGTACGCCGAATCCTTCTCGCCCAACACCGCCGAAGGCGCCTGCCCGCAGTGCTCGGGCCTGGGCCGCGTCTACGAAGCCACCGAGCAGTCGATGGTGCCCGACGATACGCTCACCATCCGCGAGCGGGCGGTGGCCGCCTGGCCGCCGGCCTGGCATGGCCAGAACCTGCGCGACATCCTCGTCACCATGGGCTACGACGTCGACACCCCCTGGCGCGAGCTGCCGAAGAAGGACCGCGATTGGATCCTGTTCACCGACGAGACGCCGACCGTCCCGGTGTATGCCGGCCTGACGCCGGAGGAGACGAAGCAGGCACTGAAGCGCAAGGACACGCCCAGCTACCAGGGCACCTTCAGCGGCGCGCGCCGCTACGTGCTGCAGACTTTCGCCAACACGGAAAGCGCGTCGATGAAGAAGCGCGTCGCGCGCTACATGGTCAGCACCGAGTGCCCGCTGTGCCGCGGCAGGCGGCTGCGCCAGGAAGCCCTGTCCGTCACCTTCGCCGGCCTCGACATCACGGAAATGTCGCGCCTGCCCCTGGAGCGGCTGGCGCAGCTGATGAAGCCCTTCGCCAGGGGCGAGGTGCCGCCCGATACCGCCGCCGCCAGGCACCCGGAACAGCTGATCGTCACCAGGCGCATCGCCGCCGACCTGTGCGCGCGGCTCGGGGTGCTGCTCGACCTGGGGCTCGGCTACCTGGCGCTGGAGCGCAGCACGCCGACCCTGTCGCCCGGCGAACTGCAGCGCCTGCGGCTGGCGACCCAGGTGCGTTCCAGCCTGTTCGGCGTGGTGTATGTGCTGGACGAGCCCTCGGCCGGCCTGCATCCTGCCGATACCGAGGCCCTGCTGGCGGCGCTGGCCCAGCTGAAGGCGGCCGGGAATTCGCTGTTCGTGGTCGAGCACGCGCTGGACGTGATCCGGCGCGCCGACTGGATCGTCGATGTCGGCCCGCAGGCGGGCGAGGGCGGCGGCAGAATTTTATATAGCGGTCCGCCCGACGGCCTCAAAAAAGTCGACGGCTCGCACACGCGGCGCTACCTGTTCGACGAGGTGCGTCCCGAAGCGCGCACCTTGCGCGAGCCCAGCGGCTGGCTGAAGCTGGAAGGCGTCACCCGCAACAACCTGCATGAGCTGAAGGTCGAGTTCCCGCTGGGCGTGATGAGCTGCGTGACCGGTGTCTCCGGTTCCGGCAAGTCGACCCTGGTCAGCCAGGTGCTGGTCGACCTGGTGACCGGAGCGCTGGGCCAGGGGGCGCCGGACGAGGAGGCGGAGCAGGAGCCCGGCCTGGAACAGGAGCCGCAGATCGCCACGGAAGGCCGCATCATCGTCGGCATGGAGGGAATAAAGCGCCTGGTAAGGGTCGACCAGAAGCCGATCGGCCGCACGCCGCGCTCGAACCTGGCCACCTATACCGGCCTGTTCGACCAGGTGCGCAAGCTGTTCGCGGCAACGCCGGCGGCGAAGAAGCGCCGCTACGATGCCGGTCGCTTTTCCTTCAACGTCGCCAAGGGCCGCTGCGAACACTGCGCGGGCGAGGGCTTCGTGATGGTCGAGCTGCTGTTCCTGCCCAGCGTGTACGCGCCATGCCCGACCTGCGAGGGCGCGCGCTACAACGCCGACACCCTGAAGATCACCTACAAGGAAAAGAACATCGCCGACGTGCTGCATATGACGGTGGACGAAGCACACGCCTTCTTCGAAGACCAGGAAGCGGTGGCGCGGCCGCTGCAGGTGCTGCGCGAAGTCGGCCTCGGCTACCTGCGCCTGGGGCAGAGCGCCACCGAGCTGTCCGGCGGCGAAGCCCAGCGGATCAAGCTGGCGACGGAACTGCAGCGCGCCACCCGCGGCGGCGCCCTCTACGTGCTGGACGAACCGACCACCGGCCTGCACCCGCTCGACACCGACCGCCTGGTGGCCCAGCTCAACCGCCTGGTCGATGCCGGCAATACCGTCATCATGGTCGAGCACACCATGCGGGTGGCGGCCGCCTGCGACTGGGTGATCGACATCGGTCCGGGGGCGGGCGAGGCCGGCGGCACGGTGGTCGCCTCCGGTCCGCCGGCGCGGGTCGCGGCCAGCAGCCGCAGCCGAACCGCACCGTATCTG
>FTBV01000033.1_pt1 | contig 12110 bp, 2 predicted proteins | sample 1639281 | NCBI WGS metagenome assembly FTBV01 (sample SAMEA3914864, study PRJEB12502) | metagenome | biome: forest; material: soil | place: USA | collected 2012-03-12 | depth 0.3 m | reverse complement strand
GCTCACGACCGCCCAGGCCGCCGCGCTGACCACCGGCCAGCTGTCGACGCTGCACACCGACCAGATCGCCGCGATCACGACCACCGACCTGCGCGCGCTGACCTCGGCGCAAGTGGTGTCGCTGAGCTCGTCCGACCTCAACGCGCTCGCCACCGACCACATCGCCGCCCTCACGACGGCGCAAGTGGCCGCGCTGACGACGTCGCAGCTCCAGAACCTGTCGACGACGAACTTCGACGCCCTCGGCTCCAGCCAGCTCGCCGCGCTGACGACCTCGCAGGTCGCCAACATGACGACAGCCCAGCTGAACCTGCTGAGCTCGTCCGAGATCGCCGCGCTGACGACCGGCCAGGCGGCCGCCCTGACGACCTCGCAGATCGCCAACCTGACCACCGACCTGGTGGCCGCGTTGAACACGACCGACCTGCGCGTGCTCAACAGCAACCAGATCCAGGCCTTCACGTCCTCCGACCTGAACGCCATGGCGACGGATCACATCGCCGCGCTGACGACCGGCCAGGTCGCCGCACTGACGACCTCGCAGATCCAGAACCTGTCGACGACCAACCTCGACGCCCTCGGCTCCGCCCAGGTCGCCGCGTTGACCACGTCGCAGATCCAGAACCTGACGACGACGCAGGTGAACGCGCTCGGCACGTCGCAGGTCGCCGCCTTCACGACCGGCCAGATCGCCGCCCTGACGTCCGCCCAGGTGAACGCCTTCACGACGTCCGAGATCGGCGCGCTGACCACCGGCCAGACCGCCGCGCTGACCACGGGCCAGATCGCCAACCTGACGACCGACCTGTTCGCCGCGCTCAACACGAACGACCTGCGTGCCCTCACCAGCACGCAGATCGCCGCGATGACCTCGTCGCAGCTCAACGCGCTGGCCACCGACCACGTGTCGGCCCTGACCACCGGCCAGGTCGCCGCGCTGACCACCGGCCAGATCGCCAACCTGACGACGACCAACCTCGACGCGCTGAACACCGCGCAGATCGCCGCGCTGACGACCAACCAGGTCATCAACCTGACGACCTCGCAGCTGATCACGCTGGGCACCTCGCAAGTGGCCGCCCTGACGAGCAACGAGATCAAGTCGCTGACGACCGCGCAGACGGCCGCCCTGACCACGACGGAGGTCGGCGCGCTGACCTCCGCCCAGGCCGCCGCGCTGACGACGGCGCAGCTGTCGACGATGGGCACCGACCAGATCGCCGCGCTCAACACGGCCGACCTGCGCGCCCTCGCGTCGACGCAGCTCGATTCGCTGACCTCGTCGCAGCTGAACGGCCTGGCCACGGATCACATCGCCGCGCTGACCACCGCGCAGCTGGCGTCGCTGACGACCTCGCAGATCCAGAACCTGTCGACGACCAACCTCGACGCGCTGTCCACCGCGCAGATCGCCGCGCTGACGACCTCGCAAGTGGCCGCGCTGACCAGCGTGCAGGTCAACGCCCTGGGCACGACCAACATCGCGGCCCTGACCACCGGCCAGACCGTCGCGCTGACGACGGGCCAGCTGTCCAACCTGACCACCGACCTGCTCGGCGCCCTGACCACGACCGACCTGCGTGCCCTCACCAGCACCCAGCTCGACTCGCTGACCTCGAGCCAGCTCAACTCGCTGGCCACGGATCACATCGCCGCGCTCACGACCGGCCAGATCGCCAACCTGACGACCTCGCAGATCGCCAACCTGTCGACCACCGCGCTGAACGCCTTCGGCTCGGCCCAGGTCGCCGCGCTGACGACCACCGAGATCGTCAACCTGACGACCACGCAGGTCGCCGCGCTGGGCACGACGCAGGTCGCCGCCCTGACCAGCAACGAGATCAAGGCCCTGACGACCGCCCAGACGGCCGCCTTGACGACCACGGAAGTGGCCGCCCTGACCTCCGCGCAGGCCGCGTCGCTGACGACCGCGCAACTGTCGACGATGGGCACCGACCAGATCGCCGCCCTGAACACGACCGACCTGCGCGCCCTCTCGTCGACGCAGCTCGACTCGCTGACCTCGTCGCAGCTGAACGGCCTGGCCACGGATCACGTCGCCGCCCTGACGACCGCGCAAGTGGCGTCGCTGACGACCTCGCAGATCCAGAACCTGTCGACGACCAACCTCGACGCGCTGTCCACCGCGCAGATCGCCGCGCTGACGACCTCGCAGGTGGCCAACCTGACGAGCGTGCAGCTGAACGCCCTCGGCACCACGGACATCGCCGCCCTGACCAGCGGCCAGGCCACCGCGCTGACGACGTCGCAGCTCTCCGCGCTCACCACCGACCTGGTGGCCGCGATGACCACGACCGACCTGCGTGCCCTGAACACGACGCAGATCCAGTCGCTGACCTCGTCGCAGCTGAACGGCCTGGCCACGGATCACATCGCCGCCCTGACGACCGCGCAAGTGGCCGCCCTGACGACGAACCAGCTGCAGGCGATGACCACCACCAACCTCGATGCCTTCGGCACGGCCCAGATCGCCGCGCTGACGACCTCGCAGGTGACCAACTTCACCACCTCGCAGGTGGCGGCGCTGGGCACGGCGGACTTCGCGGCACTGACCAGCAACCAGATCCACTCGCTGACCACGGCGCAGACGGCCGCCATCACCACGACCCAGCTCGCTGCGCTCACCAGCGGCCAGGCCGCGGCGCTGACGACCTCGCAGCTGTCAACGATGGGCACCGACCAGATCGCGGCCCTGAACACGACCGACCTGCGCGCCCTGGGCACGAGCAACATCCAGTCGCTGACCTCCAGCCAGCTCAACGGCCTGGCCACCGACCACGTCGCCGCCCTGACGACGTCCGAAGTGGCCGCGCTGACCACGAGCCAGATCCAGAACCTGAGTTCGGTCAACCTCGACGCGTTCGGCACCTCGCAGTTCGTGGCGCTGACCAGCTCGCAGGTGCAGGCCTTCACCACCACGCAGATCACGAACCTCGAGACGAGCGACCTGCAGGTGATGACGACCGCGCAACTGAGCACGTGGGACACCAACCAGATCAACGCCCTGACGACCTCCGAGATCGGCGCGCTGACGACGGTGCAGGTGGCCGCGCTGAGCGCCACGCAGGTCGACTCGATGACGACCAGCCAGATCGCCGCGCTGAGCTCGGCGGATGTCCACGCGCTGTCCACGGCCGCCATCCACGGCCTGTCGAGCTCGCAGTTCCAGCAGTTCTCGACGGCCGACCTGCAGGCGATGACGACCTCGCAGATCGCCGCGCTGACGACCGACCACGTGCAGACCATGAGCACGTCCATGATCGCCGCGCTGACGACGTCCGAGATCGTGGCGATGAGCAGCGCGCACATCCAGGCGCTGACCACCGACCAGATCCAGCACCTGACCACGTCCGACATCGCCGCGTTCACCAGCTCGGAAATCGCCGCGCTGACGACGTCGCAGATCCAGGCGTTCGGCACCGACCAGATCGCGGGCTTCACCACCCATGAGATCGCGATCATGTCGACGTCGCAGGCGCAGGCCTTCACCAGCTCCGAAATCGGCGCGATGAGCTCCGACCAGGCCAACCAGCTGACGATGGTCTCGCCGATCGTCCTCGACCTGAACGGCGACGGCATCAGCACCACCTCGGCGCACACCGCCGGCGTCAACTTCGACCTGCTGGGCACCGGCAAGTCGAGCACGGTGGGCTGGACGTCGAGCACCGACGGCCTGCTGGCGATCGACCTGAACCACAACGGCCAGATCGACAACGGCAGCGAGCTGTTCGGTGCGGGCATGACGCTCGCCAACGGGCAGCGCGCGGGCAACGGCTACGCCGCGCTGGCGCAGTACGACAGCAACGGTGACGGCGTCATCGACGCCAAGGACGCGCACTTCAAGGATCTGGTGGTCTGGGTCGACGCCAACCATGACGGCAAGACCGAGGCGGGCGAGCTGAAGTCGCTCGGCGACCTGGGCATCACGTCCCTCGACCTGCACGCGCTGGTGGGCCACACCACCAACCACGGCAACATCCTGGGGCTGACGTCCAGCTACACGACGGCTGACGGCGCCACGCACCAGATGGCCGACGTGTGGTTCGCCAAGGACACCACGTCCACGACGGAGACGGCGGCGACGACGACGGCGCACCCGGCCCTCAGCGACCTGCTGGCGGCTCCGGCGACCGACCTGCTGCCGGGTCACACGACCGACGCGGCCACGACCGCCCACGTGGCGTCCGTGAGCCACGACGCGACGACCCAGCTGCACGGCCTGACGCACAACCGCCTGCTGGACGACGAGCAGAACCACGGCGCGAACCCGCTGATCTGATCCTGATGGACAGGCCGGCCATTCCGAAGACTCTCGACGGAATGGCCGGACCCCCACCATGAGCATGCACTGGCCCAAGTGGCTGACCCGCTTCGTGCACTTCGTCGAAGCGGCGTTCGGCTATCAGCATCACCCGTCGACACAGAACAGCTCGGTGTCGACGTCGGACACGAGCGCCCTCAACTCGGTCACCATTCCCGCGCTGACTTCGGCAGATGTCGCGGCGCTCACGCTCGCCCAGCTGGCGGCCATCCAGCCGTCGGACTACGCGTGGTTCAACACGGCCGCGATGGTGGGCTTCTCCGGCGAGCAGCTCGGATCGCTCACCACCTCGCAGTTCGTCAACTACACCAGCGCCGAGATCGCGGCGATGACGGTGTCGCAGGTGGCCAAGCTGTCCACCGTCGACATGCAGGCGCTCACCACGACGCAGGCGTCCGGCCTCACCGCAGCGCAGGCGGCGGCACTCAGCACGGCGCAGGTGGCCGTGATGTCGTCCGCCGACGTGGCCGCGATGACGACCGCGGCCATCGCGGCGCTCACCACGGCGCAGATCGCGGCGCTCACGTCCGCCGACGTGGCCGCGCTGACGAGCGCCCAGGTCGCGGCGCTGAGCACGGCGCAGATCGGCGCGCTCACCAGCTCGGAGATCGCGGCGCTCACCACCACGCAGGTGGCGGCATTGAGCGTCGACGACGTGCAGGCGTTGTCCACCGCGGCCGTCGCGGGCCTCGGCTCGGCGCAGCTCAACGCGCTGGGCATCGAGCAGCTGCGCGCGCTGACGACCGACGAGATCGCCAACCTGACGACGGCCCAGGTCCGCAGCCTGGACACCAGCCACGTGGCCGCGCTCACCACCGCGCAGGTGGTGGCGCTCACGACCGCGGAAGTGGCCGCGCTCAGCAGCGCGCAGGTCGCCCAGCTGAGCGTGGCCGACGTGGTCGCGCTGAGCACGGCGCAAGTGCAGGCGCTCGGCTCCGCGCAGTTCGCTGCGCTGGGCACGGCGCAGGTCGCGGCGCTGGGCACCGACGACCTGGCGGCGTTGAGCACCGCGGTCGTCCACGGCCTGACCACCACGCAGCTGCAGGCCTTCAGCGCCACGCAGCTCGACGCATTCGGCACCCACCAGATCGCCGCGCTGGGCACGGGCCAGGTCGTCGGCCTGGGAAGCATCGGCATCGCCGAGCTGACCACCGTGCAGCTCGGCGCACTCACCACGCAGCAGGTGGCGGCCATGACCACCGCGCAGGTGGCCGCGCTGTCGCCCGCCGACCTCGACGCGCTGAGCACCGCGCAGATCGCCGCGCTCACCACCAACCAGGTGGGCGCGCTGAGCACCACGTGGATCGCCGGCCTGGGCAGCGGCATCGCCGCGTTCAGCACCACCGACTTCCGCGCCCTCAGCACCGCACAGATCGCCGTGCTGGACGACACCGAGATCCAGTCGCTGACCACCGCGCAGGTCGCCGCGTTCAGCACCACGCAGGCGGTCGCGCTCACCGACGAGCAGCTGGGCAACCTGAACGCTGCCGACTGGCGTGCGATGGCCACCGCCACGCTGCAGGTGCTGAACCCGGCGTCATTGAACCTGCTGGCGCCCGAGAACATCGCCGCGCTGGGCACGTCGCAGGTCGCTGCGCTCACCACCAACCAGATCGCCGGCCTCACGGTGGGCACGCTGGGCGAGCTGACCACCGCGCAGGTGGCCGCGCTCACCACCGCGCAGGTGGCCACGCTGTCCACCGACCAGGTGGCCGGGCTCGGGCCCACCGACGTCGCCGCGCTCACCAGCACGCAGATCCGCGCGCTCAGCGCCACGCAGTTCGCGGCGCTGACCGACGACGAGCTCGCCGCCATCGCGCCGGCGACCATCGCCACGCTGACGACCGCACAGATCGCCAGCCTCGACGCCGAACAGCTGGGCGCGCTCACCACGCAGCAGTTCGCCGCGCTCAACACCGCGCAGATCGCCGCGCTGACGCCCGACCAGATCGCCGCGCTGAGCCCGGCCGACATCGCCACGCTCAGCACCGCGCAGGCCGCCGCGCTCACCACCACGCAGGCCGCGGCGCTGACGACCGACCAGATCGCCGCGCTGTCGACCACCGACCTGCGCGCGATGAAGACGGCCACGCTCGACGCCTTCAGCACCGCGCAGTTCGCCGCCCTCACGACGGCGCAGATCGCCGCGCTGAACACCGCGCAGATCGGCGCGCTCACCAGCACGCTGCTGGCCGCGATGACACCCGAGCAACTCGCGGCGTTGACGACGCAGCAGTTCGCCACGCTGTCGTCCAGCGCCATCGGCGCGCTCACCACGACGCAGCTGGCGGGCCTGAGCACGGCCGACGCCGCGGTGATGGCCACGGCGCAGATCCACGCGCTCACGGGCGCGCAGCTGGGCGCGCTGGGCACGTCGGCGATGGCGGCGCTGTCCACGCGCGATGTGGCCGCGCTCACCAGCACGCAGATCGCCGGCCTGCCGTCGGATCATCTCAACGCACTCACGTCCACGCAGTTCGGCGCGCTCACCACCGCGCAGATCGGCGCGTTCACGTCGTCGCAGCTCGCCGGCTTCACCACGGCGCAGATCGCGGCGCTGCCGGCAGCCGACATCGCGGTGCTGTCGACCTCGGCCATCTCCGGCCTGGGCGCGGCCGGCATCGGCGCGCTGAGCGTGGCCGACATCGCGGCGCTGAGATCGGCGCAGGTGGCGGCGCTGACCACGGTCGAGATCGCCGCGTTCAACACGAGCCAGCTCACCGCGCTGAACACGGTGGACATGCGCGCGCTCAGTTCATCGGCCTTCGGCGCGCTCGACGCGATCCAGTTCTCGTCGTTCACGTCCGCGCAGATCGCCGCGCTCACCACGTCGCAGATCGCCGCGCTGCGCACAGACCAGCTCGCGATCCTCGGCACCGACCGCCTCGCGGCGATGTCGACGTCGCAGTTCGCGGCGCTCACGACCGCGCAGGTCGCGGCGCTCACGACGGCGCAGATCAGCGCGTTGCTGACCCAGGACGTCGCCGCGCTGGGCACATCCGCCATCCAGGCGCTGGGCACGGCGGGCGTGATGGCGCTCAGCGATGCCGAGGTCGGCGCGCTGACCACCGCGCAGGTGGGCGCGCTCACCACGGCGCAGGTGGGCGCGCTGGCCACCGACCAGATCGCGTCGCTGAGCACCGCCGCGATCGCCGCGTTCGGCAGCACGGGTATCAACGGCCTGACGCTCGCGCAGCTGGCGGGGTTCACGTCCACGCAGGTGGCCGCGATGACCACCACCGAGGTCGCGGCGCTGAGCGGCGCGCAGATCACCGGCCTGGGCAGCGCGGGCATCGACGCGTTCAATACGAAGCAGTTCGCCTCGCTCAACACCGGCGCCATCGCCGCGCTGGGCACCGACCAGGTCGCCGCGCTGCCGATCGCCGATTTCGCCGCGCTGACGACCTCGCAGTTCGCGGCCTTCAGCGCGGCGGCGATCGCGGCGATGACGACGGCGGAGATCGCCTCGCTCACCAGCACGCAGCTGGGCGCGATGACGAGCGCGCAGATCGGCGCGCTCACCACCGCCGACGTGCAGGTGCTCACCACCGCCGCGATCCACGCGCTCGCGCCGGCGTCGCTGGCCGCGATGGGCGCCGACCAGATCGGGGCGCTCAACACCGCACAGGCCGCGGCGCTCACCACCGCGCAGATCGCGTCGCTGGGCACCGCGCAGGTGGCCGCGCTGGGCACCGACGAGCTCAACGCGTTCAACAGCGCGCAGTTCCACGCGCTCACCGGCAGCCAGTTCAACGCGCTGACCACCGACCAGGTGAGCCACTTGTCGACCACGGTGATCGCCGGCCTGACCGCCGCGCAGGCCGCCGGCCTGAGCACCGACGACATCGTCGCGCTGACCACCACGCAGGTGCAGGCGCTGACCACGTCCGACATCGCCGCGATGTCGATGACGCAGGTGGAGTCGTTCACTGGCGACCAGATCGGCGCGATGTCGGGCCCGCAGGCGAGCGCGCTGTTCGCCAACTCGCCGATCGTGCTCGACCTGGACGGCAACGGCGTCAGCACCACGTCGGCCGCGCAGGGCGTGAACTTCGACCTGCTGGGCAACGGCCACACCGCCAAGGTCGGCTGGACGTCCACCACCGACGGCCTGCTGGCCATCGACCTGAACCACAACGGCGTCATCGACAACGGCAGCGAGCTGTTCGGCACCGGCACGATCCTGCCCAACGGCCAGCACGCCAGCAACGGCTACCAGGCGATGGCGCAGTACGACAGCAACGGCGACGGCAAGCTCAGCGCCGCTGATGCGCACTGGGCCGACCTGCGCGTGTGGGTCGACGCCAACCACGATGGCAAGACCGAGGCCGGCGAGCTCGAGACGCTGGACCAGCTGGGCATCACGTCCATCGACCTGCACGCGCTGGCCGGGACGACGACGGACCATGGGAACCTGCTGGGGCTGACGTCGAGCTACACGACGTCGGATGGGGCGACGCATGCGACGGCGGACGTGTGGTTTGCCAGGGACACGACGGCGGCGGCGTCTCCTGCGGGTTCGCCGGCCTTGTCCGATCTGCTGGCGGCGCCGGCGACGGATCTGTTGCCGGGGCATGCGTCGACTGGAGCGACGACGACGCATGGCGCGAACACCGGCGAACTGCACGGGTTGATGGCGCGGCATGCGAGCGAGGATGAGCTGGGGCGCACGGGGCCGTTGCTCTGAGCGCCTCGCCGTCGCACGGATCGACGGCGACGATCGCCCCCTCGACAGGGTGTGTCGCCTACCAGCGATGCAGCAAGCGCCCCGGCTTCGCGATCACGTCCTGCCCCACCAGCTCGAAGCTCCCCTGGGGCCAGTCCTTCAGCGCGCCAACGCCCGCCGACAACATCGCCGCTCCCACGCCGATGAACGCGTCACAACGCGCCGCCACGAAGCCGGCGACGGCTTCGGACTCGCCGCGAGCACGACCCTCGCCCTCGAGCTCGAGCACCCGCACGCGATCACCGTGGCGCGCCCGGAAGTCCGCCGCCACCGCAGCATCGTCGGTGACCAGCAGCACGCCCAGATCCGCATCGCCCGCCACGCGCGCCTCCACGCGCGCGTGCACGTCCGCGTGCGCAGGCGCGAGATCGCGATGCCCCGCGGTCGGCCCATCGCCGCGCGCCTGCACGCCCAGCCATCGGCGGCCCTGCAGATGCTCGCGCGCGAACGCATCCACGCGGGCCTGCAGCGCCGGTTGAAGTCGAAGGAATCGCGCCGCCAGCGCGCGCCGCAAGGCGCCGACGTCGAGCCCGGCATACGCGCTGCCCGGCTCGATCCACGCCGCAAGCTCGCTCGCCTGCGTGCGGAAATCGCCCACGACCACGGCCTCGTCGCGCGCCAGCAGGTGCAGCGCGGACATGCGCGCGCCCGCGCCCTCGAAGCGATCGAGGTTCTCGGCACGCAGGTTGTCGCCGTTCCATTTCGCGGGGAAGAACGATTCGCGGCGCGCGCAGTCGTCCAGCGTCGCGGCAGACAGCGGCGCGAAGAACTGCGCGAACGCATCGGCCTGCGAAGCACCGCCGAAGCGCGAGTTCGCGCCCCAGTGCACCACCGGCGTCCGCCCCGACAGCTCGGCCAGCAGCGCCTGCCCCAGCACGTGCTCGACGTCGGTCCAGAAATCGCCGCCCCAGGCCTTGATGACCAGCAGGCCGCCCGGCACGGGCGCAGACATACCGCGCAACGCGGCATCCCGCCACTGCGCGATCTGCGCGGCATCGGGCTGCAGCGTCGCGGCGCGCGCGAACAGCGGCGCGGCCAGCGCCGGCCGGCGCAGCCCCAGCGCGAGGTGCCCGCGCAGGCATAGCGCGAACACGTCGTCGGGCGTGCGCGCGAGCACGTCGGCCGACAGCTCGTCGCACAGCCGCAGGTTGCCGCGGCCCAGCGCGTCGTTGGCCGCCTTGGCGACCGCGCCCGACATCGCGACCGACGGCGACACCGCCAGCCCACCCTCCGGATTCACCGCCTCGCACTCGAAATGCGGCGCGCGGAAGTTCAGTCCGCCGGTGCCCGCGAGCATCGACGTGTAGTGCGAGAAGCCCGACCACCAGCCGGCCCACGCGTTGATGTGGTGGTTGGCCCTGGAGTGGCGCAGCAGGCACATGTCCACCGCCACCGGCCGCACCTGGTCGTCGAACGCGCCGTGGCGCGAGCGATGCGCGAGCATCAGCAGGCCGTAGCGCTTCGCGAGTTCCAGCTTGAGCTCGTGGCAGTCGCTGGTGATGACGACCGGATGCGCCGCCGACGGCAGCACGTCGTGCTCGACCAGCGCGCAGATGGCGCTCAGCACGGCCTCGTCGGGCCGGCCGTCGGCGCCGTAGAAGCGGTCGCCGCAGCGCACGCTCAGCACCTCGTAGTCCTGCACCGGCAGGCCTTGCGCGAGCTCGGCCTCGATGTCGGGCGTGAACTTGTAGAGGCCCTGCATCGCCACGCGCGTGCGCTCGGGCAGCGTCGTGCGGTTCCAGGCGCCGGCGTTGGTGCTGACGAAGATCTCGGTCTCGTCGGAGGCCAGGAACTCGTTCAGGCGCACGCGCAGCGCCACCTCGTCGTTGAAGAACTCCTCGGCCTCGGCCACGCCGTCGGGCGTGCCGATGTGGAACAGCGCGTCGTCGTGCTCGATGAACCTGGCAAAGCCCGTGCGGCTCAGGTCGATGCGCACCTCGACGCCGGTGTGCTCCAGCATCTCGTGCAGGTGGCAGGCGCCGCGGATGAAGTCGCCCAGGCCCGGCGGGCTGCTGTACCACTCGCCGGACGGCTTGAAGGTCTGGATGACGCGCTTGACCTGGACGGCCGACGCGTTCGCCACCGCCGGCGGCGCGCTCGCGACGGCGCGAGCCTTGGCGGCCTGGTGCATCTCGCGGGCGCGTTCGAACCAGCCGCGGATGTCGTTCGATTGCGGATTGAGCGCATGGGCGCGGCCGAAGAACACGACGGCGTGGTGCAGCTTGCCCATCGCCAGCGCCGTCTGGCCGCTGACGCACAGCGCCACCAGGTCGCGCGGCGCGCAGCGCAGGGCCTCGCGGCACAGCTTGTCGGCCAGCACCAGGTTGCCGCGGCCCAGGGCCTCGTTGGCCTGGATCGCCATCGGGACCGGCGCAGACGGCGCGGCCGGTGCCGCGGGCGTCTCGACCTTGGAGGCCACGGCGGCAGTCATGCGGCGCTCAGCGCGTCGCGGGCTCCGCCCAGCTGGGTCTGGCGCCACATCGACGTGTAGATGGCCTCGAGGTTGCGGCAGAACGCGTCGGCGTCGCACAGCGCGTTGCTGGGCTGCGAGGCGATCAGCCGGGCCTTCAGCGCGGCCAGGCGTTGCGGGTCGCGCGCCAGTTGCAGCGCGAGCGCCTCGTAGTCGGCCAGCGAACTCGTGACCAGCTCCGGCACGCCCGCGGCATGCAGCAGGCTGCCGGCCACGCGCGACGGGAATGCGCCGCCCATGCAGGTGACGACCGGCAGGCCCGACATCAGCGCATCGGCGCAGGTGGTGTGGGCGTTGTACGGATGGGTGTCGAGGAACAGGTCGGCCTGCCGATAGCGCGCCAGGTGGTCCTCCACGCGCGGCACGCGCTGCGCGAAGACGAGTCGATCGGGATCGACGCCGCGCGCGGCGGCTTCCTTGCGCAGGTTCTCCTGCGACAGCGGGTTGCGCGACATCAGCCACAGCACGCTGCCGGGCACCTCGCGCAGCAGGTTCATCCATACCGCGAACACGTGCGGGGCGATCTTGTAGTCGTGGTTGAACGAGCAGAACACCACGCCCTCTTCCGGCAG
>FTBV01001135.1_pt1 | contig 12275 bp, 16 predicted proteins | sample 1639281 | NCBI WGS metagenome assembly FTBV01 (sample SAMEA3914864, study PRJEB12502) | metagenome | biome: forest; material: soil | place: USA | collected 2012-03-12 | depth 0.3 m | reverse complement strand
TGGTCCGCCCGGTGGCCGCGCCCGCGAAGGCCGCCGTCAACACCGTCCTGAAGACCGCCGCGCAGACGCTGGTGATGCTGGTGGACGACTCGAAGATGGTGCGCGTGAAGTCCAGCCGCCTGCTGGCCGCGCACGAGTTCCAGGTGGTCACCGCGGTCGACGGCGTCGACGCGCTCAAGCAGCTCGAGCATTGCTGTCCGGACATCGTCATCACCGACGTCGACATGCCCGAGATGGACGGCTTCGGCCTGGTCGCCGCGCTGCGCGGCAACCCGCGCACGCAGAACATCCCGCTCGTGATGATCACCTCCGCCGAGGATCGCCACCGCGAGCAAGCGCTGCGCGTGGGCGTCGGCCTCGTGATGGGCAAGCCCTACGACGAGGCCGCGCTGATCGCCCACATCCGCAGCTTCAAGTTCTTCGCCAAGGCCGACGAGCCGGAAGCGCTGGCCTGCGCATGACGCGCCCTGCCTCGCCGGTCTGAACCGGCGCTGAACCGGCGCCGCAGCCCGGCCGTTAGCATGGCGGGATGCGCCTGCCGCACCCGTTCAAGAACCCCCTGCTCGGCACGTCCTTCCGCTGGCTCCTGTGGAGCGACGCGCTCACGCTGCTGGCCATGATGGTGGGCCAGGTGGCCCTACCCTGGTGGATCGCGCAGTCGGGCGGCGCGCACGACCTGTCGGTGTACGGCGTGCTGGTGGCGACGATGTCGTTCGTCGCGCTGCCGCTGCTGTCGCCGTTCGCGGATCGCCATTCGAAGCGCAGCCTGATGACCGCCGGCCTCGCCGGCTTCGGCATCGCCACCAGCGCGATGGCGGCATTCGCCACGTTCGGGCACTACCGGCTGTCCGTGGTGGTCGCGATCGAGGCGATCACCGTCGTGGCGAGCGCGCTCGTGGTGCCGGCCGTCAACAGCATCGTGACCGAGCTCGTGCCACCGGCCGGGTTGTCGCAGGCACTGGGCCTGCAGCAGAGCGCGCAGGCGAGCGGCCGGCTGGTCGGCCCGGCGCTCGCCGGCGCCGTGCTCGCCGCGGTCGGCACGGCGCCCACGCTGTGGCTCGGCGGCGTGCTGCTGTTCGCGGCGTCGCTGGTCGCCACCCGGCTGCCGCGGCCCGACGCCGCCGCGCCGCCCGCCAAGCCGCGCGGCCGCTGGATCGACGAGGTGCGCGTGGGACTGCGCGTCAACTGGGCCATTCCGATCGAGCGCGGGTGGGTGGTCTGCAACTTCATCGGCGCGGTGTTCATGGTGCCGTGCGTGGGGATGCTCGCGCCGCTGAAAGTGCAGTCGCTCGGGCTGTCGGCGGCGTGGCTGGGATGGTGCGAGGCGGGCATGTCGGCCGGCCTGCTCGTCGGTTCGCTCGGGCCCGCCGCCTGGTGGGCGCGCGTGCAGGGCCGCTTCGCGGCGCGCGTGGGCGGCGCCGCCGGCATCGGCCTGGCGCTGGCCGTGGCCGGCCTCACCACGAACCGCTTCGTGCTCGTGGCCTGCTTCGCGGTGGTGGGCGTGTGCGCCGCGACCACCACGCTGGTGGGCAAGACGCACCGCATGCTCGCGCGCCCGCTGGCGTACCGGGCGCGCATGGTGGCGGCGGCGGTCATGACGATCCAGGTCTCGCAGACGCTCGCGCCGGCGCTGGCCGGCCTGGCGCTCGCGCACTGGAGCGTGCGCACCGTCTACGTGTCGTTCGGGCTCCTGAGCGCCGCGTCGGCGCTGGGCTTTTTCCTCGTGCCGGGATTCCGCGCGTTCATGGCGCTGGACCACGAGGCGGTGGACGGCTGGTACGGCCGGACGTATCCGTGGGCGTTCGAGGCCGTCCAGGCCTAGGAGTCTGCGCGGCAGCTTCTGCCGCGCAGACTCCTAGCTCTCCAGCCGATGCCGGCGGTGCCACTCCGCCAGCGTTTCCTTCGGGTAGTCGTCGAAGGTGTCGTCGGCGGGCCGCACGTGGGCGTCGACCCAGTCGGGCTTGGACTCCAGCATCATGTGCACGACGTCGGGCGGCCGGTCGAGCGGGGTGTCGATGGCGCCGGCGTGCGGATGCACCAGGTCGGGCCACGTCGGGTCGTAGAGCCACAGCGCGGTGCCGCAGTGCTTGCAGAAGTTGCGCTCGCCGGTGCTCGTGTGGCCGTCCTCCAGCCGGGCCTGGTAGACGGACAGGTGCTCGCGCCCCGTCACCTTGAGCGTGCGGCGGTCGGCGCCGAGGTTGATCGCGTAGCCACCGGTGCCGGCGGTCTTGCGGCAGATCGAGCAGTAGCAACGCATGTACGGCACCGGCTCGTGGGCCGTGACCGTGTATTGCACCGCGCCGCAATGGCAGGATCCTTCCAGCAACATCGTCGCTCTCCGCGTAGCGGGCACGCGTCCAGCGGCGCGCCCTGCGCGGACATCGGCAAGGCACGTACCAAGCCCGCCGGGGCCGCCCCGTGCGTTCGTGGGATGCGGATCCGGCGGCGGCGCTCAGGCCTTGGGCATGCTGCGGAACGAGATCGCCAGCCGGTTCCAGCTGTTGATCATCGCGATGGCCAGCGTGAGGTCCATGCGCTCCTTCTCGCTGAACTGCTCGCACAGCGCGGCGTAGACGTCATCCGGGGCGCCGCGGGTGGCGATGGAGGTCACGGCCTCCGTCCAGGCCAGCGCGGCGCGTTCGCGCGGCGTGAAGAACGGGGTCTCGTGCCAGACGGACACCGCGTACAGCCGGCGCTCGGTCTCGCCGCCCTTGCGGGCATCGGCGGCGTGCATGTCCACGCAGAACGCGCAGCCGTTGATCTGCGACGCGCGCAGCTTCACGAGCTCCAGCAGCGAGTGCTCCAGGCCCAGCTTCTCGGTGCCGGCGGAGAAGGCGAGCATCACCTTGATGGCCTCGGGCGAGGCCTTGTACAGATCGAGACGGGGTTCCATGGCAGGCTCCTTTTCGGGTGGGGTGTGACGCCATCGTAGGAGGCCGCCGGCCGCGCGAGGCGGCCAATCCGCAGCAAGACGAGGAGGCCACTGCCGCGCTGATGGCCGAGAATCGGCGCCATGGAACTGCACGTCGTGATCACCGGCAAGAAGGATCTGGCGGGGCAGCTGGTCCGCCAGCTGCGCGACGCGATCCGCGACGGCCGTCTGCCCGCCGACGAGCAGCTGCCGCCCTCGCGCCTGCTCGCGGCGCAGTTGCAGGTGTCGCGCAAGACCGTGGCCGAGGCCTACGCGCGGCTCACCTTCGAGAAGCTGCTGGTCGGACGCGTCGGCGTCGGCACCTTCGTGGCGCCGCAGGTGGCCCCGCGCGCGCGTCATGCGCCCGCGCGCCCGCTCGCGAGCCACGCCGCGGTCGAGAAGTGGCGCGCGCTCGACCTGCCGCTGCGCCACCCCCCGGCGGCCGGCCGCGCGCGCTACGAGTTCATCGGCGGCTCGCCCGCCATCGAGCTGTTTCCGCACGCCGACTGGCGCCGCTGCACGCTGCACGCCCTGCGCGAGAACGCCCGCACCCGCGCGCTGTACGGCCCGGCCGAGGGCCATCCCGAGCTGCGCGAGGCCATCGCGCGCCACGTGGGCTTCGCGCGCGGGGTGCGCTGCACGCCGCAGGACGTGGTGGTCACCAGCGGCGCGCAGCAGGCGCTGGCGCTGCTGGCCCGCGTGCTCGTGGAGCCCGGCGCCACGGCGGCGGTGGAGGATCCCGGCTACCCGCAGGCGCGCCTCATCCTCGAGGCCAACGGCGCCCGGGTGGCCGGCGTGCCGGTGGACGCCGAAGGCATCGTCGTCGACGCCATCCCCGCCGACGCCCGGCTGGTCTACGCCACGCCCTCGCACCAGTTCCCGCTGGGCCTGCCGATGAGCGAGGCGCGCCGGCGGGCACTGCTCGCGCGCGCGGGCGAGATCGGCGCGATCGTGGTGGAGGACGACTACGACAGCGAGTTCCGCTACGCCGGCCGCCCCACCGACTCGCTGCAGGGCATGGACGACACCGGCAACGTGGCGCTGGTGGGCTCGTTCTCCAAGACGGTGTCGCCGTCGCTGCGCCTGGGCTACGTCATTGCGCCGCCCGCGGTGGCGCAGGCGGTGGCCAACGTCAAGCACCTGGTCGACTGGCACACGCCCACGCAGACGCAGGCGGCGCTGGCCCGCTTCATGGCCGACGGCGACCTGCAGCGCCACATCCGCCGCTGCCACGCGGCCTACGCGCAGCGGCGCGAACGCCTCGTGGCGCGCTTTTCCGACGACCTCGCGCCGTGGTTCGAGCTGGTGCCCGCGACCGCCGGCTTCCACATGGCCGCGCTCGCCCGCCGCCCGCTCGACATGACCACCCTGCTCAACCTCGCCCGCCGCGTGGACGTCGGCCTGTACCCGATCGCGCCGTTCTACCGCTCGACGGCGCCGCGCGACGGCCTGCTGCTGGGTTTCGGCGTGATCGCCGCCGAGGACATCGATCCCGCGCTCGACCGCGTGCGCGACGTGCTGCAGCAGCTCTGACGTCAGCGCGGCAGGTCGCCGTAGCGCCGGCCGTCGAAGCGCAGCGTGACGGTGCGCGCGCTGCGCCGCGGGTGCGGATGGCAGTCGGCGGGATGCGCCGAGCCGTCCGCCACGTCTTCGCGGCGCTCGCGCACCACCAGGTCGGCGTGGCCCTGCGTGGCGGTGGGGGCGACGGCCACGGTGCGCGCGACGTCGTGCCCCGGCCCGCAGTCGCGCGTGGCCAGGTGCGACTGCACCTCCAGGCGCAGCACCTGCCGCAGCGCGGCGCCGTCGGGCTCGAACAGCAGCAGCGTGGTCGTGTCCTCGGCCTCGTAGCCGAGGTGGCGGCCGAACACGCGCACGCCGAACGCGCGCCGGCCCGGCTCGAGCGCGTAGTCGGCGGTGTCGAAGTCGACGTGGTCGAACTGCAGCGCGAGCGAATCGAAGACCTTCTTGTGCTCGACGCGCTGGAGGGCCCGGCCTGTGCTCGTCTGCACCACCAGCACGGTGAGGTCGACGACGTCGGGCACCGTCGGGCCGCTGGGCGTGGCGCCGCCGGCCGTCTGGTCGGACGTGGTGCTCTGGTAGTCGACCCACGCCACCAGCGAGCGGTCGGGCACGCCCGTCCAGGGCTTGACGATGGCGTCGTCGGGAACGTCGTCGGGCAGCGGGGCCGCCGCCTGCGCCGCAAGCGCCTGCAGGCCGGCCAGCGCGAGCACCAGCGCGGCCAGGCGCCGCGCCGTCACGCGGGCGTCCTGCTCGCGGCCAGGCGCGCGACGAGGTAGCCCGAGAGCATCGCCTCTAGCTCGCGCGCCGCGGCCTTGAGCTCGGCGCCCTCGAGGTCGGCGCGCAGTTGCACGGCCGACTTCATCACGTGCTGCACCACCGGCGCCATCGCGTGCAGCGTGCGGCGATCGGCCAGCGGCGCATGCGCGACCAGGATGGCCTCCACGCGCTCACGCACCTTGCGCCGCACGCCCGCGATCAGCGGCGACGGCGGGCCCGGGCGCTCCAGCAGCGTGGCGAACGACGGGTGGTCGGTGCGGAAATCGATGAAGCAGACCGCGAGCGCGTGCCCCAGCGCCGGCGTTTCCAGCGCGACGGCGCGCGCGGCGAGCGCGTCGAGCCGCGTCCACAGGTCGTCCACCTGCTGGCCCATCAGCGCGTCGGCCACGGCCTCCTTGGTGCGGAAGAACTGGTACAGCGAGCCGATGGACGACTCGGACTGCGCGGCGATCTCGGTCATCGTCGAGGCGTCGAAGCCCTTGGCCGCGAAGACCTCGGCGGCGGCGCCCAGCAGGGCCTCCACGCGCAGCTGCCCGCGCGCGCGGCGCGGGGCGCGCGGGGCGGCGGCCACCGCGGCGGCGTCGTCGGCGGCCGGGGCGGAAGTCCCCGGCGAGGAAAGGGGGCTGGACATATGTGAGGCTTCCCTCATAAACTTTGAAATGAGGATGTCCTCATGTTATTCCGGAACGCCGCCATGACCAATGCCACCCCCCTCGAACTGGATGCCGCCACCACCGCGCTGGTGCTGATCGACCTGCAGCAAGGCATTCTGCCTTTCGCCAAAGCGCCCTACGACGGCGCGGCCGTGCTGGCCAAGGCCATGCCGCTGGCCGAGGCGTTCCGCGCCAGGAAGTCGCCCGTCGTGCTGGTGAAGGTGGGCTTCTCGGCGGACGGCGGCGACGTGCTGCGGTCGGTCGTCGACGCGCCCAACCCGGCCGGCGCCCCGCCCGCGAACTGGCTCGACCAGCCGTCCGAGCTGCCCACCGTGCCGGGCGACATCCACATCGTCAAGCGCCAATGGGGCGCGTTCCACGGCACCGAGCTCGACCTGCAGCTGCGCCGCCGCGGCATCCGCACCATCGTGCTGGCCGGCATCGCCACCGCGATCGGCGTGGAGTCGACCGCCCGCTTCGCGTGGGAGCTGGGCTACCAGATCGTGTTTGCCGAGGACGCCACCAGCGGCCCCGACGCCGACATGCACGCGAATTCGTTCGGCAAGGTGTTCCCGCGCCTGGGCCGCGTGCGCACCACGGCCGAGGTGCTGGCCGCGCTTCAACCGTAGTTGCGGATCCACTCCAGGCCGGAGCTGTAGGCCGCGTCGATCGCGGTCTCCTGCGAGGTGTGCTGGCCGCGCGGCACGGCGATCTCGCGCGGCCGCGTTGGCCACACCAGTTTCGAGATGATCAGGCTCGGGGCGAAGCGGCCGGCATCCACCGCCTTGGCGCTGCACAGCAGCTCCCAGTTCTCCCACTTGAAGACCCGTGTCGTGTCCATCGGCGCTCCTGCTGTCGAGAACCACAGTATGCGCCGCCACCGATGACAGTTCTTCGGTCGGCCACGGATTGGCGGCAAACCGCGGGTTTCCACAGCACGCGCTGTTGCGCCGGGGCCGCGGCACCTCGGGGGCGGACTCACCGATTTTGGTGAATCGGTGTCAACCGGGGCTCGCGGCGCTTCGTTGTGTCTCCAAGTCCGGCGCTTGCCAGACCCGCTCGAGAGAGTCGGAGCCAAAACGAATCTCGTCTTATCCGGAACCCTGAAATGACCAAGACCCTCATCGTTGCCGCCCTGCTCTCCTCGTTCGCGGCCGCCTCGTTCGCCCAAGCCTCGGCCCCGGCCGACGGCGCTTCGGCCCCGGCCAAGCACGCCAAGCACAAGCACGCCAAGCACGCGAAGAAGGCGGCCTCGGCCGCTTCGAACCCGCAAGCTTCCGCTGACAAGAAGGGCGGCAACTAAGCAGTCCACCGGCCCCCGACGGCCGGTCGATGCGAGTTCCCGGGCCGGTGCCCCATGCGCCGGCCACCCCGAGAAGGGCCGGCCATCGCCGGCCCTTTTTGCTGCCCGCGTGCCGCGCGCGACAATCCCGCCCGATGCCCGCCGCGCGCGCACCCCGCCAATCCCATCATGTGTACGTGGTGCTGCTCGACGACCGCGTGTGGAACGAGCCCGCGTTCCGCAAGGCCAACCCCGACCACGCCATCACCCGGCCCTGCGTCTACGTCGGCATGACGGGCCTGGACCCCGACCTGCGCTTCGACAAGCACAAGGCCGGCATCCAGGCCAACCGGTTCGTCTTCAGGTACGGCGTGCGGCTGCTGCCCGAGCTGTACGCCGTCTACAACCCGATGCCCTACGAGGCCGCGCGCGAGATGGAGGTGGAGCTGGCGATCGGGCTGCGTGAAGCGGGCTATGGGGTCTGGCAGGCGTGAGGCGTATGCTCCCGCATTTGCACTGTCGGGCAGCCTTCCATGACGATGACCAAGACATTGATGATCGTGGCCGAACTCGCCGTGATCAACTGGGCCCTGATCCTGGCCGCGAGCCTCATCAAGGCCAAGGCGTGGACGCCCAAGGGCCTGCTGGCCGCGATGGGCAACCGCGACAAGGAACCGGTGGACTGCGCCGGTTTTCCCGCGCGCACGGAGCGCGCCTCGAAGAACATGCTCGAGAACATGGTGATCTTCGCGGCGCTCGCGCTGGTGGCCACCGTCGGCGGCGTCAACGACCCGCACGTGGAGCTCGGCGCCCGCATCTTCTACTGGGCGCGCCTGGTCTACATCCCGGTCTACATGATCGGCATCCCGGGCGTGCGCACCGCCGTGTGGGGCGTCAGCGTGGTGGGCATGCTGATGATCTTCGGGGCGATCGTGCAGGCGATGCCCTGAGCGCGGGGCTCAGCGCCGGTTCATGCGCCAGAGTGCGGTGCTGAGCACGGTGGCGAAGCCCACCCAGGCGACCAGCGGCACCGCGCTCGCGGCGGCCGGCTTGTCCACCGGCCTGGCCGCGGCCACGTAGGCCGTGGCGGTCGCCGCGATGGCCGCCGAGCCCGCCGCCGCGGCGCCGAGCTTGTGGCGGCCGAAGAACAGCTTCGACCAGCCCGTGATCATCGCGACGTTGGCCACGAACAGGCCCAGCGCGCGGTTGCGCTCGGGCGTCGACGGCTGGCGCGCGAGACGGTAGGCGCCGACCGCGAGCGCGCCGTCGAGCAGCGTCCACACCACCGGGAACACGGCCTTGGGCGGGTTGAAGCGCGGCTTGCGCAGCAGGGCGTACCAGATCTTGGTCGACAGCGAGCGCGACGGACTGTCGCTCAGCGACGCCAACGCCGGCGCGACCAGCGCGGTGGCAGCCAGCGCGGCCGCGGCGGGCTTGGACAGGCTGCCGTCTTCGAACAGGGTCTTCTGCTGCATCGGATCACTCCACGATTGGATGCGCGAGGGGCGGCAAGGCGCGCGCCCGGCCGTGGCGCGCACGGCGCTTGCCGAGCTGGGGGATGCTCGAGAACCTCCCCGATTTCGTCGGCCACGCGCTGCGCGACCAGCGCGCCGGCCTCGACCAGCTCGCGTTCAACCGCCTGCCGCTGCGCGGCGGCCAGGGCGCGATCGCGGTCACCAGCCTCGCCTTCGTCGACCATGGCCCGCTGCCGCAGGCCTACACCGCGGACGGCGACGGCCTCTCGCCACCGTTGGCCTGGACTGGCGTGCCGGCGTCCGCGACCTCGGTGGTGCTCATCGTGGAGGACGCCGACTCGCCCACGCCGCACCCGCTCGTGCACGCGATCGCCGTCGCGCTGCCGCCCGGCGACGGCGCGCTGCGCCAGGGCGCGCTGGCCGATGCCGAGGAGGCGCCCGACGAATCGCGCCTGGGCCGCAATTCCTACCTGCAGCACGGCTGGCTGCCGCCCGACCCGCCACCGGGCCACGGCCCGCACCGCTACGCCTTCCAGGTGTTCGCACTGGCCGGCGATGCCGCGCTGCCCGAGACGCCCGGCCGCGACGCCCTGATGGACGCGCTGGCCCGCGACGCGATCGCGAGCGGCATGATCGTCGCCACGTACGAGCGGCACGACACCACGGTGCACGCGGCGGAACAAGCGGCGGAGACGGTGCCGGTGGGTGCGGCGGCGGCCTGACGGCACGCCGACCGCGGGCCATCCCGCGGCACGAGTTGTTCACGACAACTATTTTAGTTGTTCAAAACAACTTGTTGGGGTAGCATCTCGACCATGACCCTGCCCACCACCCTCGCCGACCTGCAAGCCCGCTGCGCGCAAGGCGACGCCTTCGACTACCTGCCGTTCTGGGGACACCGCCAGCGCGCCGACGGCACCGTCACCGCGAGTTGCCTGAGCCAGTGGTTTCCGGCGCGCTTCGAGATCGACGGCGTGGCCTATCCCACGGCGGAGCATTTCATGATGGCCGAGAAGGCGCGGCTGTTCGACGACGCGGCGATCCTCGCCAAGGTGCTCGCCGCGGCCACGCCCAACGAGGCGAAGTCGCTCGGACGCCAGGTGCGCGGCTACGACGACGCGCGCTGGGTCGCGCATCGCTTCGAGGCCGTGGTGCGCGGCAACGCGGCCAAGTTCGCGCAGTCGCCAGCGTTGCGCGCCTACCTGCTGGCCACGGGACGTCGCGTGATCGTCGAGGCGAGTCCCGTCGATGCCATCTGGGGTATCCGGATGGCCGCGACGGACCCGCGCGTGACCGACGCGCGCCAGTGGCAGGGCCTCAACCTGCTCGGCTTCGCGCTGATGGTCGTGCGCGAGCGGCTCGCCGCGTGACGCCGCGCGCGGGCGCGTCACGCCCGCGCGCGAGCCGTCTTTTCCGCGCGACGAAATCGCGCCTGTCCACCCCAGGAGGGATTGCGCCGCGGCCACCGAAGCCCTTAAGCTGCGCGCCATAACAACAAGAAGAAATGGACTCCAGGGTGACCTCTACCCCTGCGCCGTCCGGGCCACCGGACGATCAAGCCCCACTCCCCCCGATCACAGAGCTGAGCTTCGCCGCGACCGGCGTGCGCTCGCTGTGCTGGGACGGCGACGAACTCGTCGACTGGGTGGGCGGCGGACAGCGATGGACGCTCGACGGCCGCGCGTTGCCGCCGGTGCGCGAGCCCGAGGCCGTGTTCGACGATGCCGTCGTGCTGCCCGGCAGCCCGTGGGCGGCGGTCTTCGAGCAGCGCGGCGAGACCGGACTGCTCCTGCGCGACGGCCGTCCCTGGCGACCGCTCACGCGCGCCGAACACTGCGCCAGCTGCTACAGCTATCCGATCGCGCTGTTCCGGCTGGCTGACGGACGCGCCGTGATCGCGCATTGCCCCGAATCCTACTGCTGCCTGCAGATCGACGACCTCGAGACCGGCACCACGCTCGCCGCCTGCCCGCTGGCGGCCGCCGACGACTACTTCCCGGCGGGCCTGGAGGTATCGCCCTGCGGCCGCTGGCTGCTCAGCGCGGCGGGTTGGGTGTGGCATCCGATCTCCAACGTGCGCGTCTACGACATCGACGCCGCGCTGCGCGACCCCGCCACGCTGGGCGGCGAAGGCCTGCCCATCGCCGTGTGGGCCGACTGCGCGGATGCGTCGTTCCTGCCCGACTCGCGCCTGCTCGTCACGCTCACCGGCAACTGGGCCGACCTCGACGACGGCGTCCATCACGAGGACGAGCTCGCGCTGTACGACCTGGCCGCGCCAGCCACGCCGCGCCGCTGGCCGCTCGACGGCTGGACCTGCGGCGTGATGGCGCTGGGCTGCGACCACGCGTTCACGTTCCACGGACACCTGCGCCTCGTCGCGCTCGACGGATTGCGCGAACTTCGGAGCTGGCCGTCCCTGACCCTCGACGTCGGCGTGCGCGCCTTCGACAGCGCCCTTGGCCGCGTGGCCTGGGCCCAAGGCGATCGCATCACGATCCTGCAATTGCAGACCACCTAACCATTGCAACCATCGGACAGGCCGGTGGCACGCAACAAGACATCCAACAAGAACAATGAGAACTGAACTCCACGACCAGGCCGGCACGCCGGTCTCCACCGAAACCCGCTTCACCGCGCCGTACGTGCGCTCCCTCGTGTGGGACGGCGACGAACTCGTCGACTGGGTGGCCGGCGGCACCCGCTACTCGATGCAAGGCGAGTCGCACGACCCGTGCGTGCGCTACGCCTTCTCCTTCGACATGGCCGCCACGCTGGAGGGCAGCGGCTACAGCGTGATCTGCAAGCGCCTGGGCACCAAAGGCCTCGTGCTCAAGGACGGCCACGTGCTGCGCGACCTCAACCGCGCCTTCTATCACGCCGAGGCCTACGAGTACCCGGTCGCGCTGTTTCGCCTGCCCTCGGGCCGGCCCGCGATCGTGCACTGCCCCGACGAATACTGCCGCCTGCGCATCGACGACCTCGAGACGGGCGAGGTGCTCGCCAGCGCCAGCGACGCCGCAGGCGACTTCTTCCACTCGCGGCTGGCTGTGTCGCCCGACGGCCGCTGGCTGGCGAGCGCCGGCTGGATGTGGCATCCGGTGGACGACGTCGCGGTCTACGACCTGCACGCCGCGCTCGCCGACGGCCGCACGCTCGACACGCCCACGCGCGAGCTCGACGTGCTCACCGACCGCGGCAACGCGGCCGGCTTCGACCGCCGCAACCGCGTCGTGGCGACGGGGGAGTTGTTCGGCGACGAGGACACCGGTGTGAGGGGCGGTTCCACCGTGGTGCGCCTCGCGCCGGGCACGGGGACGCCACCTGAACGCATCGTGGTGGACACGGACAGCGCGTTCATGGCGGTCGGCGACGACCACCTGCTGCTGCTCGCCGGCCATCCGCGGCTGCTGTCGCTGGCCAGCGGCCGGGTCGTGGCCGAGTGGCCCGGCATCGAGACGGTGGTGCCGGCCTCGGCCATCCAGTCCGATCGCCATGCCTGGACGCCGCTCGCCATCGACGTGCCCCGCGCGCGCCTGGCGATCGCGCATGGCGGGCAGGTCAGCGTGATCGCGTTCGACGTGCCGGGCCTGGACTGACGCCCCGCCGCGACATCAGAGTCATCGGAAAGCCATCACTGCTTGTAGAGCCATTGC
>FTBV01000110.1_pt1 | contig 12286 bp, 13 predicted proteins | sample 1639281 | NCBI WGS metagenome assembly FTBV01 (sample SAMEA3914864, study PRJEB12502) | metagenome | biome: forest; material: soil | place: USA | collected 2012-03-12 | depth 0.3 m | reverse complement strand
TCGGCCGGCGCTGCGGAGGGGGGGGTCTTGGGCGTGTTCATGTCTGGCGCAATTCTAGTGGTGCGGGTTTTCCTGGTGCCCGGCGCGGTTGCCGTGGGCCCCCCTCAAGAGGGATGGCCCGGCGGCGCGCGCTTTTCCATACTCGCGGCTCGGCGGTTCGGAAGGTCGACCCGCCCCAGGTCACGAGCAGGAGAGCACCATGCGCAACGCGATGACGATGAGTACGACGGCCCGCTGGATCGACACCGGTGCCCAGGTGCTGATCGGCGCCACGGCCATCGTCGCGGCCTGCATCGCGCTGACCGGCGCCGGCCTCGGCCGCCACGGCGACGTGCCGCAGGGCCGCTTTCGCATGGCCATGGAGGCCTACGAGGCGCAGCAGTGGCCGCAGGCCTACGCGCAGCTGTCGGCCGCGGCCGACGCGGGCGATCCTTCGGCGGCGCGCGTGGCCACGATGATGGCGCGCCAGGGCCCGCTGCTGTTCGGCCAGCGCTTCGACGTCAGCCCCGAGCGCCTGCAGCAATGGGAGCGCGCCACGCGCGGCCAGGCGCCGCAGGGCGTGGCCAAGCTCACATCCCCCGAAACAGATGCGCGTAGAGACGGCTTGCGACAAGACGTCCAGGTCGCTGGCGCAAGGTGAGCAGCACCTTGCCGGAGTCGTCGCGCGTGGCGGTGGCGATGGCATCGGCGCGCACCACCGTGCCGCGGTGGATCTGCCAGAACCGCTCGGCTGGCAGGCGCGGCAGCAGCTCGCGCAGCGACATCCGGATCAGCGCCTCGCGCTCGGCCGTCACCACGCGCACGTACTTGTCGGCGGCCTCGAAGTAGAGTACCTCGTCCACCGGGATCATGTGCAGTGTCGCGCCGATGCTGGCCTGCAGGATGGTCAGCGGCGCGTCGGCCGGCGCCGACGCCGCGCCCAGCAGCGTGCGCAGGCGATCCATGAGCGCCGCGTCGCCGGCGGCCGTCGCGCCCGGGGCCCTGGCGCCGCGCGCCGCCTCGCGCAACGCGAGCAGTTCCTGCAGGCGCGCGCAGCAGGTCGCCAGGCGCGCCGGCTGCACCGGCTTTTGCAGGTAGTCGACGGCGGCGCGCTCGAAGGCCTGGATCGCGTACTGGTCGTAGGCGGTGACGAACACGATCAGCGGCAGCGGGCCGGCGTCGGCGGGCCAGTCCTCGACCAGCGCCTCGGCGGCCTCGAGCCCGCTGCGTCCGGGCATTCGGATGTCCAGGAACAGCACGTCGGGACGCTCGGCAAGCGCGCGTTCGACGGCCTCGTCGCCGTCGACGGCCGGCTCGGCCACGGCGAGCGCGGGCCAGGCGCGGGCGAGTTCGGCGCGCAGGGCCTGCGCGAGCAGCGGTTCGTCTTCGGCGATGAGGGCGGTGGTCATGCGGGATTCAGGGGAAGGCGGATCTCGGCGAGCGTGCCGCCCTCGGGGCGCGGCGCGAGCGTGAAGGTGGCGGCGTCGCCGTGCAGGGCGTGCAGGCGCTCGCGCACCTGGGCCAGGCCGAAGCCGGAGCCCGGGTCGCCCGGCTCGCGCACGCGCGCCGCCGCGGCGGCCTCGAGGCCACGGCCCGAGTCGCGCACCTGCAGCACGAGCGTGGCGCCGTCGCGCCGCGCGTCGACGAGCAGTTCGCCCGTGCCGCGCTGCGGCTCCAGGCCGTGCTTGATCGCGTTCTCCACGAGCGGCTGCAGCAGCAGCGGCGGCACGCGCAGCGCGGCGAGCTCGGCGGGCAGCCGGGTCGTCGCGCGCAGGCGTTCGCCCATGCGCACGCGCATCAGCGCGAGGTAGTCGTCCAGGCGCGCGAACTCGTCGGCCAGCGGATGCTCCGGCTGCCGGCTCGCGGCCAGCGTGGCGCGCAGGAAGGCGATCAGGTGGTCGAGCATCTCCTGCGCGCGTTCCGGGTCGGCGCCGATCAGCGCGCGCAGGTTGGCCAGCGTGTTGAACAGCATGTGCGGCTCGAGCTGCGACTGCAGCAGGTCCAGGCGCGCGAGCGTGGCCGCGTGGCGCGCCTCGGCCAGGCGGGCGCGGTTCGCGCGCTCCTGGCCGCGGAACCAGTACCAGCCCGAGACGATGATGCAGAAGATCACCGTGGGCCCGAAGTCGCGCAGCAGGCCGTCGGGGCGGTGCGTGTAGCCGCGCCACGTGGTGTTGCCGAGCAGGGCGTCGGCCAGCGTCACCCCGATCGCGTAGCCCAGCGTGCAGGCGCTGGCGATCAGCGCGACGCCGCGCCAGCCCGCGGGCCAGCCGCTCGGGCCGGCGCGCAGCCCGCGGCGTCCGATCTCGACGATCGAGAAGATCGACAGCCCCACGCACTCCGAGTACACCAGCGTGTTGCCGAAGCGGCCGCCGCCGACGAGCGCGAGCAGCGCGGCGATCAGCAGATTGACGCTGGCCACCTGCACGACCAGCACCGGCAGGCGCGTGTGGGCGAGGTTCGGTGGCGGAGGCAGCGGCATGGCGATGGACGTGGGCAGGCCGGCCATTGTCGCGTCAGGCCGCGGCGAGTGCCGTGGCGGCGCGGCGGCTCGCCCAGATCTTGCGCGAACGCGCGGCCAGCAGGCCGGCCGTGCAGCCGTACGCGATCGCCGCCGCCGCGGCCGCTTCGGGATCGAACGCGAGCGATGGCTGGATCGCCAGCGCCACGTTGACCACGTAGCGCACCATGAACACGCCCACGAACACGAGCAGTGGCGCGATGCTGCCGCCCACGGTGAAGCTGCCGTCGGCGTTGGCGACCACGCGGCGCGGCAGGTCCAGCGCGCGGTTGGAGGCAAAGCCGGCGGCCGCGCCCAGCGCCCAGCACGCGCCGGTCAGCACGGCGCCCGCGCCGGCGAACCCGCGCAGCGCGCCCGCCAGCGAGGCGACCGCGACGATCGCCGGCACGAGCCACACGCGCGAGGCCGGCAGCGTCTGCGTGCGCAGCTGGCGCAGGCCGACGAGCACGAGCCCGGCGAGCACGGCCCAGACGGCGGGCGGGGTGTGGGTGACGATGTCGAGCGGAGAAGCCATGGCGTGTGTCCTCGGTGGGTGGGTGATGCGATGGCCGCATGGTGTCCACGCCCGCGCCGCCGCGCCATGGCCACGCGACGGATCGACGCCAACCGGCGCCGGATGCGCGTCTCGCGGCGCCAGATGCGACGCCCGAATCGCGCGGCTGCTCGACCGTGGCGCGCAGTTCCTGGGGACAACCCTGAAGGCCTGCGGCGATGCCCCTGGAATGCCCTGCGGACCCTCGTGAAACCGAGGGTTCGCCTGGCGTCCATCCCGGGCAATCGCGGCCTGCCCCAGGCTAAAATGACAGGCTGGAAGGGGAGGTCGCGACGGCCCGCCGGCAAGGTGGCGACGCGAACCTGCAGGTCACGCGGCAGCAGTCGCGGACAACACGAAAAACGGCGCCGCGGTTCCGCGGTGAACGTGGGCGTCAGGGCAAGCCAATTGAGTCTTTCATTCGTCATCGAGGCCTGGTCGGCGTGCGCGCCCGGCGTGGACACGCCGCAGCGCTGGTCGCAGTGGGCCGCCGCGCCGTGGCTGCCCGAGGGCGAACCGCAAGTCGCGCTGGCCGCCGTGCCGCCGATGCTGCGCCGCCGCTTCGCCCCGCTGGGCCGCCTCGCCGCGCAGACCGTGTTCGACCTGCCCGAGGCGCCGCCGCCCGCCGAGGCGCTGCCGGTCGACGACGTCCCCAGCGTGTTCGCGTCGCGCTATGGCGAGACCGCGCGCTGCCTCGAACTGCTCAAGGCGCAGGCCACCGGCGAGGCGCTGTCACCCACGGCGTTCGCGCTGTCCGTGCACAACGCGCTCGGCGCGATGATCGCGATCGCGCGCGGCGACCGCCGCAATTCATCGGCGATCGCGGCCGGCCCGCTCACGGCCGCGGCGGGCGTGGCCGAGGCCGTGGCGCTGCTGGAAGACGGCGCGCGCGCGGTCGACCTCGTGGTCTACGACTCGCCGTTGCCGCCGCCCTATCGCGAGTTCCAGGACGAGCCCGCCGCGCACGCCGCCTTCGCCTGGCGGCTGCGCCGGCCGGCCGCCGGCGAGCCCGCGCTGCACCTGGACTGGCTCGCCGACGATGCCGCCAACCCCGTCGATGCCGACCCGCGCCTGGCGATCCTGCCGGCCGGCCTGCAGGCGCTGTGGTTCGCGTTGTCGGACGCGTCCGTCCTCGAGCAACGGGCCGCCGGCCGGCGTTGCCGATGGACACGCCAGATCCCGCGATGACCGAGGTCGTCTGCGATACTTCCCCCGTCGCCACGACGGCCGAACACGTCCCATGCGCGCCCTGAGAGCGCGGAGATTCCCGAATGCAGCAGCTCGAACACGACATCAAGGCCCTGATCATCTCGTCCCTGGCCCTCGAAGACATCACGCCGGACGACATCGACAGCGAAGCGCCGTTGTTCGTCAAGGGCCTGGGCCTGGACTCGATCGATGCCCTCGAGCTCGGCCTGGCGCTGCAGAAGCGCTACGGCGTGGCGCTGACCGCCGAGTCCGACGAAGTCCGTGCCCATTTCGCCAGCGTGCGCGCCCTCGCGCAGTTCGTGACGGCGCAGGGCAAGGCTTGATCGCAGCGCTCGTCGCCATGCCCGACGCCGCGCCGCCGAAGACCCCGCCCGCCGCCGCGCGCGGCCGGCCTTCGCTGGCGACCGGGCTGGTGGTCGTGGCCGGCGTGCTCTATCCGCTGGTGGTGTGGCTGTGCCTGGGCCGTGTCTCGCCGCGCTGGATCGCGCTCGCGCTGGCCGGCCTCGCGCTGGGCCGCGCCGCGGTCGCGCGCGAGCGCTTCTGGATCGCGCCGGCCATCGCCACGGCCGTGCTCGCGGCGGCCTCGGGCTGGGTCGACGGCTGGACGCCGCTGAAGCTGCATCCGGTCGTCGTCAGCCTGACGCTGCTCGCCGTGTTCGGCGCCAGCTTGCGCGGCGGGCCGTCAGCCGTCGAGCGCCTGGCGCGCCTGCGCGAGCCGGAGCTGCCCGCGCACGCGGTCGCCTACACGCGCCGCGTCACGCAGGCCTGGTGCGTGTTCTTCGCGGTCAACGCGGCCCTTTCCGCGGCGCTCGCGCTGTGGGGCAGCGACGCGGCCTGGGCGCTGTGGAACGGACTGCTGTCGTACGTCGCGATGGGCCTGCTGATGCTCGGTGAATGGCTCGTGCGCCGGCGCGTGCGCGCCCGCCTGGCCCTGGCGGGAGGCGCGCATGGCTGATCGTGGCGCGTGGCGGCCGCTGGCGCGGCTGATGCCGGACCTGGCGTCGGCCGGGTCGGCGGCGCTCGCATGGCGCGACGACGTGGCCATCGACGCGCGCGCGTTCGTCGCGCGCGCCGCGGCCTATCGCGCGGCGCTGGCGGGGCAACCGGGCATGCGCTGGGCGCTGTATGGCGACGACAGCGTCGAATTCGCGGCGGCGCTGTTCGGCGCCTGGCACGCCGGCAAGACGCTGGTGGTGCCCGGCGATGCCCAGCCCGACACGCTGGCGCGCCTTCGCGAGCTCGCCGACGGTTTCCTCGGCGACCTGCCCGGGGCCCTCGTGCCCGGGGCGGCCGACGACGCGCGCTGGAGCGAGCTCGATCCGGCGGCCACCTCGCTGGTCGTGTTCACCTCGGGCACCAGCGGCCAGCCAGTGGGCATCGCCAAGTCGCTGGCGCAGCTGGACGCCGAAGTGCGGGCGCTCGAGCGCCGCTTCGGCGCGCTGTGCGACACCGGCCTCGCGCCGGTCAACCACGACGTCGACGACGACGTCGCCACCTTCGGCGAGCCGATCGGCGGCGGCGAGCCCGTGCACGTATGGGGCACGGTCTCGCACCAGCACATCTACGGACTGCTGTTCCGCGTGCTGTGGCCGCTCGCCGCGGGCCGCGCGTTCGAGGCGCGGCCGCTGCAGTGGCCCGAGCAGATAGCGCAGCGCGTGCGCGGCGCGGCGGTGCTCGTGAGCAGCCCCGCGCAGCTCGCGCGCCTGCCCGATGCGCCCGACTGGTCGGCGGCGCGCTCGGCGCTGCGCGCGGTGTTCTCGTCGGGCGGCCCGCTGCCCGAGGACGCCGCGAGCCACGCGCAGGCCGTGCTGGGCGCGGCGCCGGTGGAGGTCTACGGCAGCTCCGAGACCGGCGGCATCGCGTGGCGCCAGCGCGCGCGCCACGGCGACACCTGGCAGCCGCTGCCGGGCGTCGAGCTGCGCTTCGACGACGTGCTCGAGGTGCGCTCGCCGCACCTGCCCGACGGCCAGTGGTTCCGCACGGCCGACAGCGCGCAGCCCGCGGCCAGCGGCATGGACGGCTTCGAGCTGCTCGGGCGCAGCGACCGCCTCGTCAAGATCGGCGAGAAGCGCGTCTCGCTCACCGCCATCGAGCAGCGCCTGGTCGCCACCGGCGACGTCGCGCAGGCCCGGGCCTGGGTGCTGGAGACCGGGCACGAGGACGCGTCCGCCGGGCGCCCCGTGGTCGTCGCCGAGCTCACCGAGGCAGGGCGCCGCAAGCTGCAGGCGTCGGGCAAGCGGGTGCTCGTCGAGGCGCTGCGCGAGGAACTGCTCAAGGGAATGGAACGCCTGGCGCTGCCGCGCCGCTGGCGCTTCGTCGACGCCATGCCCGTCAACGCCCAGGGCAAGACGCCGCTGGCCGCGCTGGCGGCGCTGTTCGCGCCCGAGCGGCCGGCCGTCGACTGGGCGATCGTCGAGGCCGACCACGCGACCGCGCGTTTGCACGTCGCCCCCGAACTCGCGGCCTTCGACGGTCATTTCCCGGACGCGCCGGTGCTGCCCGGCGTCGCCCAGGTCGACTGGGCCATCGTGTGGGGCCGCGAGCGCTTCGGCATCGGCGCACCGTTCGCGGCGCTGGAGCAGCTGAAGTTCCAGCGTCCGGTCGTGCCGGGCATGACGCTCGAGGCCGAGTGGCACTGGGACGCGGCGCAGTCGGTGCTTCGCTTCGAGTTCCGGTCGGAGCAGGGCGTTCATTCGAGCGGCCGTGCGGTGTTCGCGAGCGGGGAGGCGGCCGGATGAGCGCCGAGCCGATCATGAACTTCGCGGCGGCCAACGACCCGCAGGGCGGCGACGCGCCGTTCCGCCCGGTCGCGGTCATCCCCGTCTACAACCATGGCGCGGCGATCCCCGGCGTGGTCGCGCGCGTGCGCGCCGGCGGGCTGGCCCTGATCCTCGTGGACGACGGCAGCGACGCCGACTGCGCCGCCGTGCTCGACCGCCTGGCCCGTGCCCCCGACGTCACGCTGGTGCGGCTGCCCGTCAACCAGGGCAAGGGCGCCGCGATGGTTGCCGGCTTCCGCGCCGCGGCGGCTGCCGGCTTCACGCACGCGCTGCAGATCGACGCCGACGGCCAGCACGACACCGGCGACGTGCCCGCGTTCGTCGCGCACGCCGCGCGCGCGCCGCGGGCGGTCATCTGCGGCACGCCGATCTACGACGCGTCCATCCCCGCGATCCGCTTCTACGGCCGCTACGGCTCGCACATCTGGATGTGGATCAGCACGCTGTCGTTCGACATCCGCGACTCCATGTGCGGCTTCCGTGTCTATCCGCTGGCCAGCACGATCGCGCTGATCGACCGCGTGCGCATCGGGCGGCGCATGGACTTCGATTCGGAGATCCTCGTGCGCCTGCACTGGCGCGGCGTGCCCATGGTCAACGTGCCCACGCGCGTCACCTATCCGGAGGACGGCGTCTCGCACTTCCGCTACTGGTCCGACAACGTGCGCATCGTGTGGATGTACGCGCGCATGTTCTTCGGCATGCTGGTGCGCCTGCCGATGCTGCTCTGGCGCAGGCTGGTGCGGCGATGATGGCGCGCGCGCGCCACTGGTCGCAGGTCGGCGAGGTGGGGGCCGTCTCGCTGGCCTGGATCATGTACGCCATCCACAACGTCGCGGGGCGGCTGCCGTTCCGCCTCGTGCTGTATCCGGTGGTGGCCGTCTACTGGCTCGCGTACCCGGCCGCCCGCGCGGCCTCGCTCGACTACCTGCGCAAGCTCGAGCGGGCCACCGGCGCGCTGGGCCACGAGCCGGGCTGGCGCGACACGATGCGCCACTTCCTGTCGTTCGGCGAAACGCTGCTGGACAAGATGCTGGCCGTCGGCGGCCGCTACCGCTTCGACCGCCTGCGCTTCGTCGGCCGCGACGTGCTGCAGGCGCAGATGGCCACCGGCCGCGGCGCGCTGCTGGTCACCGCGCACGTGGGCTGCCTCGAGATGTGCCAGGCGCTCGCCGACGCGCCCCACCTGAAGCTCACGGTGCTGGTGCACACGCTCAACGCGGTGGCCTTCAACCGCCTGCTCGAGCGGCTGCGGCCCGACCGCTCGGTGACGCTGCTACAGGTCACCGAGATGACGCCGGCCACCGCCGTGATGTTGTCGCAGCGCATCGAGTCCGGCGAGTTCGTGGCGATCGCCGGCGACCGCGTCGCGCTCGAGGCCGGCCGCGGCTCGTGCGTGGACGTGCCTTTCCTCGGCGCGCCGGCGCCGTTTCCCACCGGTGCCTACGTGATGGCCGCGCTACTCAAGTGCCCGCTCATGATGATGGGCTGCATCCGCCAGGGCCGCGGCCACGAGGTCGTGTTCGAGCAGATCGCCCCCTCGGTGGTGCTGCCGCGCGGCGATCGCCTCGGCGCCTGCCAGGGCTACGCGGCCGACTTCGCGCGTCGCCTCGAGGGCCTGCTCGCGCGGGCGCCGTTCGAGTGGTTCAACTTCTTCGCCTTCTGGGATCAACCGGGCGGCGCCGCGGCGCCGACGATGCATGAGTGAGTCCCCTTCCCACCTCGCCTCCCACGTCGTGTTCGACGGCCGCCCGTTGGCCGTGGAGGACATCGTCCGCCTCGCGCGCCGCGACGCCGTCGCGCGGCTGTCCGACGACGCGGGCTTTCGCGCGCGCATCCGCCGCGGCGCGCAGTTCCTCGACCGCCTGCTGCAGGAGGACGGCGTGGTCTACGGCGTCACCACCGGCTACGGCGATTCGTGCACCGTGGTGATCCCGCCGGAGCTGGTGCCGGAGCTTCCGCACCACCTGTTCGCGTACCACGGCGTCGGCCTGGGGCGCCTGCTCGATCCGGCCGAGACCCGCGCCGTGCTGGCCGCGCGCCTGCAGTCGCTGTCGCAGGGCGTGTCGGGCGTGAGCGTGGAACTGCTGGAGCAGCTCGCGGCCTTCCTCGAGCACGACGTGCTGCCGCTGATCCCCGCCGAAGGCTCGGTGGGCGCGAGCGGCGACCTCACGCCGCTGTCGTACGTGGCCGCCGCGCTGTGCGGCGAGCGCGACGTGCTGTTCCAGGGCCGCGTGCAGCCCGCCGCGCAGGCGCTGCAGGCCATCGGGCGCGCACCGCTGCGGCTGCGTCCCAAGGAAGGCCTGGCCATCATGAACGGCACCGCGGTGATGACCGCGCTGGCCTGCCTGGCGTTCGACCGCGCGGCGTACGTGTCGCGCCTGGCGGCGCGGCTGACCGCCTGCAACGTGCTGGCGAGCGCCGGCAACCCGCACCACTTCGACGAGTCGCTGTTCGCCGTCAAGCCGCACGCCGGCCAGCAGCGCGTGGCCGCGCGCGTGCGGGCCGACCTGGCGTCCGACAAGCCGGCCGCGCGCAACGACCAGCGCCTGCAGGACCGCTACTCGCTGCGCTGCGCGCCGCACGTGGTGGGCGTGCTGGAGGACGCGTTGCCGTTCTTCCGCCAGCTGATCGAAAACGAGCTCAACTCGGCCAACGACAACCCGATCATCGACGGTGAACGCGAGCGCGTGCTGCACGGCGGCCATTTCTACGGCGGCCACGTCGCCTTCGCGATGGACGGGCTCAAGAACGCCGTGGCCAACGTCGCCGACCTGCTCGACCGCCAGCTCGCGCTGCTGGTGGACACGCGCTACAACCACGGCCTGCCGTCCAACCTGTCGGGCGCGACCGGACCGCGCGCGGCGATCAACCACGGCCTGAAGGCGTTGCAGATCAGCGTGTCGGCCTGGACGGCCGAGGCGCTCAAGCAGACGATGCCCGCCAGCGTGTTCTCGCGCTCCACCGAGTGCCACAACCAGGACAAGGTGAGCATGGGCACCATCGCCGCGCGCGACTGCCTGCGCGTGCTGGAGCTCACCGAGCAGGTGTGCGCCGGCATGCTGGTGGCGGCGCGCCAGGGCGTCGCCCTGCGCCGCGCCCAGGACGGCGTCGAGCCCGGCGCCGCGCTGCGGGCGTTCCAGGCCGACCTGGAGCGCCGCATTCCGTTCGTGGCCGAGGATCGCGCGCTCGACGTCGACCTCGTGCGCCTGCTGGCCGCGCTGCGCGAGCGCGCGTGGACGCTGTACGACGATGCGTGACGCCGCCCCGCCCGCGCCGCACCTGTCCCACGAGATCGAGGTGGTGCCCGCGTTCTTCGACATCGACTCGATGGACATCGTCTGGCACGGCCACTACGTCAAGTACCTGGAGCTCGCTCGCTGCGCGCTGCTCGACCGGTTCGACTACGGCTACACGCGGATGCGCGAGTCGGGCTACGCGTGGCCCGTCGTCGACCTGCGCCTGAAGTACGTGCGCTCCGCGCGCTTCGGCCAGCCGCTGCGCGTGCAGGCGCGCATCGTCGAATGGCAGAACCGGCTCAAGATGGACTACCTGATCCGCGACGCGCGGACCGGCGCGAAGGTCCACAGCGCCACCTCGATCCAGGTGGCGGTGGACATGGCCACGGGCGAGCTGCAGTACGTCTGCCCGCGCGTGCTGTGGGAGCGGCTGGGGGTGGCGCCATGAAGCGGCTGCTGCGCATCGTCGCGCTCGCCGTCTTCACGGCCGCAGGCGCCATGCCCGCGGTCGCCGCCGACGCCGCGGCGCTGCTGCGCGACCGGCTGAAGCTGGCGCCGGTGCTGGCCGGCGAGTTCGAGCAGACCAAGACGCTCAAGGGCTTCAGGAACCCGCTGGTCTCGCGCGGCGACTTCCTCGTCGCGCGCGGGCAGGGCGTGTGGTGGCACACGAAGCAGCCGTTCGAGACCACGCTGGTGGTGACGAAGACGCGCCTGGCCACGCGCAACCCGGACGGCAGCACCACCGACCTGGTCGACGCCCAGGCCGAGCCGGGCCTCAAGCAGGTGAGCGAGCTCGTGTTCTCGCTGCTGTCGGCCGACCTCGACGGGCTGGCCGCCAAGTTCGACATCGCCGCGCAGCCGGTGGGCGCCGCCGGCTGGTCGCTGGTGCTCACGCCGCGCGACGCCAACCTCGCGCGCTTTCTCGCGCGCGCCACGCTGGCCGGCGAGCGCGACGTACAGTCGGTGCGCATCGAGGAGGCGCGCGGCGATACCACGCAGATCCGTTTCTCGCACCAGCTGCCGTCCGCGGCGCTGACCCCCGACGAGGCGGCGCGCTTCAAATGACGGGGGCGGACGCGTCGCGCCCGCTGCACCGCTGGCGCTGGCAGGCGGCGGCGTGGGCGTGGCTCGCGCTGTGCGTGCTCGTCGCGGCGCACCAGTGGGCGTTCTGGCGCGCCGGCCACTTCGACACCGACGTCATGGCGCTGCTGCCGCAGGACGAGCAGGCGCCCGAGGTGGGCCTGGCCACGCGGCAGCTGGCGGGCCAGGTCACGCGCCAGGTGGTCGTGATGATCGGCGCGCCCGACTGGGATCGTGCGCAGCAGGCCGCGGCCGCGTGGGAGCAGGCGACCGCGCAGGCGCCGCTGAAGACCAGCGCGCTGGCCGGCCCCGACCAGCAGCGCGCGATGCTGGCCTTCTACGCGCCGTACCGCGACCGCCTGCTCACGACCGCGCAACGGACGCAGCTCGAACACGCCGCACCCGGCGCGCTGGTGCAGGGCGCGCTCGCGGCGCTGGCCCAGCCGGGCAGCGGATTTCGGCTGGCCGACTGGAACGCCGACCCGCTCGCGCTGTGGCCGCAGTGGTGGCTCGCGCGCGCGAGCGACACGCGTGCGCGGCCCCGCGACGGCCGGCTCGCCTTGAGCGACGGCGGCGTCGAGTGGATCGTGCTGCTGCGCGAGACCGCCGGGTCGGCCTTCGCGCTGGGCGGCGACACGCCCGTCACCGAGGCGCTGGACGCCGGCCGCGCGGCGGCGCTGGCGGCCGTGCCCGGCGCGCAGGTGATCGCCGGCGGCGTGCCGCTGCACGCGGAGTACGCGGCGTCGCGGGCGCACATCGAATCCAGCGTCATCGGCGGCGGCTCGATCGCAGGCGTCCTGGTGCTCGTGTTCCTCGCGTTCCGCTCGCTGTGGCCGCGGCTGCTCATGGCGGTCTCGCTGCTGGTGGGCGTGGGCATGGCGCTGTCGGCCACTGCGCTCGTGTTCGGCCAGGTGCACCTGCTGACCACCGTGTTCGGCGCCAGCCTGGT
>FTBV01001083.1_pt1 | contig 12511 bp, 7 predicted proteins | sample 1639281 | NCBI WGS metagenome assembly FTBV01 (sample SAMEA3914864, study PRJEB12502) | metagenome | biome: forest; material: soil | place: USA | collected 2012-03-12 | depth 0.3 m | reverse complement strand
GCCGTTCCTAGACTGGATGCACGTGGAATCGCACCGCGATCCACGCGGATCGAGCGGAGCGCATTGGCCGAACCCCTCGAACGATCGCAGTCGAGTCGCTGCCGATGGCAGCCGGGGGAAAACGCCGTGACCATGCAACGCAACCGCAATTCGTCCTTCCTGTACGGCGGCAACGCGCCGTACGTGGAGGAGCAGTACGAGCAGTACCTGGCCGATCCGGGCCAGGTGCCGCCGGAGTGGAAGGACTACTTCGACGGACTGCGCGCCGCGCCGGCCGTCGACGGGACGAATACGCCGGACGTGCCGCATGCGCCGGTCGTCGAGCGCTTCGCGGCGTTCGCAAGGAAGCCGGCCGGCGCACGCGCGCCCGAGGTGGAGCTGCTGCGGTTCGCACGCAAGCAGGTCTCGGTGCAGTCGCTGGTGGCCGCGTACCGGATGGTCGGCGCGCGCCAGGCCAACCTCGATCCGCTGCGCTGGACGCCGGTGCACCGGCTGCCCGAGCTGGCGCCCGCGTACTACGGGCTCACCGACGCCGACATGCGGCTGAAATTCAGCGGCGCCGATTCCTTCTTCTCCGACGAGGACATCGAGCTGGGCGAGCTCGCGCGGGCGCTGGACGAGACGTACAGCGGCACGCTGGCCGTCGAACACATGCACCTGGGCAGCGCGGAGCAGCGCCGCTGGTGGCAGATGCGGCTCGAGTCCTCGCGGGCGCGGCCGCGCCTGTCCGCGCGCGAGAAGCAGCGCATCATGGACCGCCTCACCGTGGCCGAAGGCCTCGAGAAATTCCTGCACACCCGCTACGTCGGCCAGACCCGCTTCTCGCTCGAAGGCGGCGAGGCGCTGGTCGTCCTGCTCGACGAGCTGGTGCGCGGCGGCGCGGCGCGCGGCGTGCGGCACGCGGTGATGGGCATGGCGCACCGCGGCCGGCTCAACGTGCTGCTCAATGTCGCGGGCATGCCGGCGGGCGAGCTGTTCGACGCCTTCGAGGGCGACGCCGATGCCGGCCTGCTGGCGGGCGACGTCAAGTACCACAAGGGACACACGGCGACGATCGCCACCGACAGCGGGCCGGTGGAGGTGCAGCTGGCCTTCAACCCGTCGCACCTGGAGATCGTCAACCCGGTCGTGCAGGGCATCGCGCGCGCGAAGGCGGACGCGCAGCGGCTGCCGCGGTCCGCGGTGCTGCCCATCGAGATCCACGGCGACGCCGCCGTGGCCGGCCAGGGCATCGTGCAGGAGACGCTCAACCTCAGCTACACGCGCGGCCACGGCACGGGCGGCACGGTGCACGTGGTCGTCAACAACCAGGTGGGCTTCACGACCAGCGATCCGCGCGACGCGCGCTCGACGGTCTTCAGCACCGACGTCGCCAAGATGATCGAGGCGCCCGTGCTGCACGTGAACGCGGACGACGTGGAGGCGGTGGCCTGGGCCGCGCAGCTGGCGCTCGCGTTCCGCGCGGAGTTCGCGCGCAGCGTCGTCATCGAGCTCGTCTGCTTCCGGCGCCACGGCCACCAGGAGCAGGACACGCCGACCCTGACGCAGCCGCTGATGTACCGCGCGATCGCCGCCCATCCGGGCGTGCGCAGCCTCTACGCGAAAAGGCTCGCCGTCGAGGGCGTCGCCAGCCAGGAGGAGACGGACCGCTGGGCGCAGGCCTGGCGCGACGAGCTGGCGGCGGCGCACGGCGCCAGCGCGCGCCGCAACGCTGCGAAGCCGGTCGACGCCGACAAGCCGCCGGCCGCCCTGCCCCGGCGTGACGCGGTTGCCGCGCCGACGTTCGAGCAGGTGACGACGCTGGCCCATCGCATCACGCGCCTGCCCGAAGGCTACGCGCTGCATCCGCTGGTCAAGAAGCTGCTCGACGCGCGCCGCCAGATGGCCGCGGACAAGCGCCCGCTGGATTGGGGCATGGCCGAACACCTCGCGTTCGCCTCGCTGCTCGCCGCCGGCACCGACGTGCGCCTCAGCGGCCAGGACAGCGAGCGCGGCACCTTCGGCCATCGCCACACCGTGCTGCACAACCAGGATCGCACGGTGCGCGGCGAGGGGACGTACCTGCCGCTCGACCACGTGGCCGACGAGCAGGGCCGGCTGTCCGTGACCAACTCGACGCTGTCCGAGGCCGCCGTGCTGGCCTTCGAATACGGCTACAGCGTCGCGCGGCCCGAGGCACTCGTGCTGTGGGAGGCGCAGTACGGCGACTTCGCCAACGGCGCGCAGGTCGTGATGGACCAGTTCCTGTCCGCCGGATTCGCGAAGTGGGGCGAGCGCAGCTCGGTCGTCCTGCTGCTGCCGCACGGCCAGGACGGCGCGGGCCCCGAGCACGCGTCCGCACGCCTGGAGCGCTACCTGCAGCTGTGCGCGCAGGACAACCTGCGCGTGTGCCAGCCGACGACGCCGGCGCAGATGTTCCACCTGCTCAGGTCGCAGGCAGCATTGGAGGAGCGTCGCCCGCTCGTCGTCATGACGCCCAAGTCGCTGTTGCGACATCCGGCGGCGGTCAGCAGCCTGGCCGACCTCGCCAAGGGCGGCTTCGCGCCGGTGATCGGCGACGGCGCGATCGCGGCGGCGGATGCACAGGACGTGCAGCGCGTGATCCTGTGCTCGGGCAAGGTGTACTACGACCTGCTGGAACAGCGCCGCCAGAGCGGCCGCCGCGACGTCGCGATCGTTCGTTTGGAACAGCTTTACCCGTTCCCGGCGCAACAACTCGAGGCGGAGCTGGCGTGGTATCCCAACGCGCGTGCCGTCGTCTGGTGCCAGGAAGAGGCGATGAACCAGGGCGCATGGCGGCATCTGGAGCCGGAGCTGCGCGTGATCGTGCATCCGGCGCCGCTGCAATACGCCGGGCCGGAACCGGCGGCGTCCACTGCGCCGGGTTCGCCGGCGGGGCATGCGGCGTGGCAGGAGGCGCTGGTGCGCGCGGCGTTCGACGACTGAGCCCGCCAGCGCCGCCCCGCCATACGAAACGCCACACGAAAGCTGCGCGTGATCGCCCACCCGGCGCCGTCAGCAGACTCCGCAGTCGATCTCCTGCATGCCAGGGGGAACGGTGTACTTCGACCCGTCGTATTGCAGCCGGTGCTCCCTGGTCTTCACGCCCGTGGGCGCCAGGCGACGCGGCGGGCCGAGGGTCCAAGGCTTCAGTTGGCGTGCCCATAGGTCTTGCCGTCGAAGTGCAGGACGCTGCGCTCGCGCAACGCCGGCCGGCCGTCCTCGTCAGGCTCGGTGGTGCGGGTGATGACGAGATCGGCCAGGCCGTGCGAGCGTCCGGCCCCGATCGCGATCGTCCAGTGCGACAACTCGCCGCCGCGATCGCGGTCGGGCACGGCGCTCCACGTCGTCAGCGAGAAGCCATCCAGCACCGGCTTGAGGCTCGCGCCCTGCTGGACGAACAATGTGCGTTCCGGCCCCGAACGGACGAACTCGGCGGCGCCCGATGCTCGGCCGATCGAGGAGAAGTCGACGCCGAACGCACGGACCCCGGGCGCCAGGTCGTAGCGCGCGGTGTCGATCCTGAAGCTGCCCACGCGCGTGATCGTGTCCTCGGCGATCGTGCCGGTGAACGCCGCGCGGACGGCGCGCGCCTTCGTGTCGACCAGCGCGACGATTTCGTTCTTGTCGTCCTCGCCCTGCACGTAGGCCGCGGCGACGATCAGCACGTCGGCGTCGGCGGGCGAGCGTTTGCAGGCGGCGGTGACCCGGGCGTCCGGGCTCGTCTTGCCGACCTTCCACGGATGCTTCGCGAGCCAGGCGTCGACCGGGGCGAGATCGACTGCGGCGCATGCCTGGTCGTCGGCGGCGCTTGCGAACGGCGCCAGCATCGACAGCGCGAGGGTGAGGGCGAAGCGCTTCGGTGTCACGCGGGCCTCGCCGTCCGGCCCAGCACGTCTTGAACAGGATCTGAGCGCTCGAGTGTCCATCGACGTGCATTGTGCGGCAGCTCGATGCGACGACGAGGCGCTCCGCTCAGCGCCACTTCTCGTCCGAGCCGCGGACTCAGACGGACGCGGCGGACGGCGCCTCCGGATCGAGGCCAAAGCGCGCGATGGCCTCGGCCGCCTCGCCCGGCGCCAGCAGCCCGTCGTCCGCCAGCGCCTTGAGCGCGGCCACGACGATGTGGTGGCGGCTCACCTCGAAGTGCGTGCGCAGCGCCTGGCGCGTGTCGGACAGGCCGAAGCCGTCGGTGCCCAGCGCGACGAAGCGGCGGTCGGTGACGAAGGGGCGGATCTGGTCCGGCACGATGCGCATGTAGTCCGTCGCGGCGATGACGGGACCGGCGCTGTTGGCCAGTTGGCGCTGGATGAAGCTCGTGCGCGGCGACGCGGTCGGGTGCAAGCGGTTCCAGCGTTCGGCCTCCATGCCGTCGCGCCGCAGCTCCGTGTAGCTGGTGGCGCTCCACACGTCGGAGGACACGCCGAAGTCGCGTTCGAGCAGGTCGGCCGCGGCGAGGACTTCGCCGAGGATGGCGCCGCTGCCGAACAGCTGCACGCGCGGCTTGGGATCGAAGACCGGGCCCTGGCGCAGGCGGTACAGGCCGCGCACGATGCCTTCCTGCGCGCCCTCGGGCATCGCGGGGTGGGCGGTCTTCTCGTTGACGACCGTCAGGTAGTAGAAGACGTCCTCCTGCGCCTGCAGCATGCGGCGCAGGCCGTCCTGCACGATCACGGCGATCTCGTAGGCATAGGCGGGGTCGTACGACACGCAGGACGGGATCACCGACGCCAGCACGTGGCTGTGGCCGTCGTTGTGCTGCAGGCCCTCGCCCTCGAGCGTCGTGCGCCCGGCGGTCGCGCCCACCAGGAAGCCGCGGGCGCGGATGTCGCCGGCGGCCCAGGCCAGGTCGCCGATGCGCTGGAAGCCGAACATCGAGTAGTAGATGTAGAACGGCACCGTGGCCACGCCGTGCGTGCTGTAGGCGCTGGCCGCGGCGATCCACGACGCCATCGCGCCCGACTCGTTGATGCCTTCCTGCAGGATCTGGCCGCGGCGATCTTCCTTGTAGTAGCTGAGCCGGCCCGCGTCCTCGGGCGTGTACAGCTGCCCCACGTGCGAATGGATGCCGACCTGGCGGAACAGGCCGTCCATGCCGAACGTGCGCGACTCGTCGGGCACGATGGGCACGACGTGCGCGCCGATCGCCGGATCCTTGAGCAGCTGGGACAGCACGCGCACGAAGCCCATCGTCGACGAGAACTCGCGGCCGTCGCTGGACTTCAGGTGCGCCGCGAACGCGTCCAGCGCGGGCACGGGAAGCGCCTGCGCGGTGTCTTGTCGACGCGGGAGATGGCCGCCCGCGCGCGCGATGCCCGCTTGGAAATACGCGGCCAGCGCGCTGCCCTTCTCCAACTGCAGGTACGGGATCTCGGGCAGGCGCTCGTCGGCGACCGGCAGCGAGAAGCGATCGCGCAGCGCTCGCACGGCGTCCACGTCCATCTTCTTTTGCTGGTGGTTGGCGATGGCGGCTTCGCCCGCGGCGCCCATGCCGAAGCCCTTGACGGTCTTGGCCAGGATCACCGTCGGCTGCCCGCCGTGCTTCATCGCCGCGGCATAGGCGGCGTAGACCTTGACGGGGTCGTGGCCGCCGCGCGCCAGCGCGCCGATCTGGGCGTCGCTCAGGTGCGCCACGCGCTCGCGCAGCACGGGGTCGACGCCGAAGAAGTGCTCGCGGACGTAGGCGCCGTCGCGCGCCTTGAACACCTGGTACTCGCCGTCGACGGCGTCCATCATGCGCTGCCGCAGCCGGCTGTCGTGGTCGTCGCGCAGCAGCTGGTCCCAGCCGCTGCCCCACACCACCTTGATGACGTTCCAGCCGGCGCCGCGGTAGACGCTCTCGAGTTCCTGGATGATCTTGGCGTTGCCGCGCACCGGCCCGTCCAGGCGCTGCAGGTTGCAGTTGACGACGAAGATCAGGTTGTCGAGCTTCTCGCGGCCCGCCATCGCGACGGCGGCGAGCGTCTCGGGCTGATCCTGCTCGCCGTCGCCCAGGAAGGCCCACACCTTGCGGCCCTGCGCTGGCACCAGCTCGCGGTCCTCGAGGTAGCGCGTGTAGCGCGCCTGGTACGCCGCCATCAGCGGCCCGAGTCCCATCGACACCGTCGGGAACTGCCAGAAGCCGGGCATCGTGCGCGGGTGCGGGTACGACGCCAGCCCGCCGCGCGTCTCCTGGCGGAACAGGTCCATGCGCGCCTCGTCGATCCGGCCCTCGAGGAACGCCCGCGCGTAGATGCCCGGCGAGGAATGGCCCTGGATGTAGACCATGTCGCCGCCGAACGTGTCGGTGGCCGCGCGGAAGAAGTGGCGGAAGCCGACCTCGTACAGCGTCGTCGCCGACGCGTACGTCGCGATGTGGCCGCCGACGCCCGAGCTCTTGCCGGCGCGCAGCACCAGCGCCATCGCGTTCCAGCGCAGGTACGCGTCCAGCGCCAGCTCCTTGGCGACGTCGCCCGGGAAGGCGGGCTGCTGGTCGACGTCGATGGTGTTGACGTAGGGCGTGGTGAGCGCGGCCACGTAGGCGCCGCGCGTGTCCCGGTCCTGCGCCAGCAGGCGGTCGATCAGGAAGTGGGTGCGGCCACGGCCTTCGTTGGCGAGGACGCCGGACATGGCATCGAGCCACTCCTGCGTCTCCTGCGGGTCCATGTCGACATGGTCGGGAATCCTGTCCATCGCTTGCTCCTGAAGTGCGTGAGATGACTCTAGGCTCCGGAGCGCCGGCGCGGGGCGCGGCGACGACGCGGTTCAGGCCAAGGTCGGCGCGATTGCGGCCATCGCCACGCGTTGGTCAGCGCGAGCGCTGGAACAGCGCGACGACGGCCGCCGCGACGAGCAGCACGGGCGACAGCCACAGGCCCGCGCTGACGGAGCCGGTGGCGTCGGAGACGACGCCCGAGGCCAACGGACCGATGGCCTGCCCGAGCGCGAACGCGACGGTCAGCGCGGCCAGCGCGGCCGTCCAGGTCTGCGGCCGCAGCAGCTTGCGCACGATGACGGTGACGGCCGTGGGGCCGGCCATGAAGCTGGCGCCGAACACGATCGCCGAGACGAACGCCGCGCCCAGCGTCGGCCGGACCAGGACCGGCAGCGTCCCGAGCAGCACGACGATCGCCACCACCGGCGAGCTCAGGCGCAGTCCCAGGCGCGGGAACACGCGGCCCCAGGCCAGCGTGCCCAGCACCGAGCACAGGCCCAGCACGACCCAGAAGGCGGCGACGGCCTGCGCCCCGCCGCCGCCGTCGCGGATCAGCAGGATGATGAAGGTCATGTACGAGACGTAGCCCGCCGCGAACAGCAGGTAGTTCGCGAAGGTCGGCCACAGGAACAGGAAGTCCTTCATCGGCAGCACGCCCTCGTCGCGCGAAGCCTGCGCGGGCACGCGGCGCGCGGCCGCGGCCGCGGGCGCCACGCCCGCGAGCGCGATCGCGCCCAGCCACGCCCACCCCGCGCGCCAGCCCGCCGCGCCCAGGTGCGCGAGCAGCGGCGGCACGACCAGCCCGGACAGCGCGACGCCGCTGCCCACGCCGGTGATGTAGAGCGCCAGCGCGAGCGCGCTGCGCTGCGGCGTGCCCGCCGGATTCACGCCGGCTGCCATCGACGCGCCCGTGACGAACGTGATCGCGGTGACGAAGCCGCCGGCCGCGCGCAGTGCCATCAGCGTGGCGTAGTCTGCCGTCAGCCCGGTGACGACGAGCAGCACGCCGCTGGCCGCCAGCGTCGCGAGGAACGCGCGCCTCAGCCCCAGGCGCCGCGACACCCACGCGGCCACCGCCGACCCGGCCACGTAGCCCACCGCGTTGGACGTGTTCATGCCGCCCGCCTGCACGTAGTTCCAGTGCAGCGCGGCGCGCATCGGCGGCAGCAGCAGCGCGTACGCGAAACGCGAGAAGCCCAGCGACACGGCCGCGCCGATCGACAGGCCGATCGCGACCCACAGGTCGCCCAGGTTGCGCCGGCCTTGCCCGGCCGTGGCGGTCATCGTGTCCATGTCGAATCTCCTTGCAGCCAGTCTAGGCAGCGGCGACGCGCCGGTGCGGCCGGACGGGACGGGTTCCGGGCCAACGAGGGCGGCTTTCGGGCCATCCGGTGCCGCGCGCCTGCCAGGGTGCGATCAGGGCCCATGCACAGGTCTACACTGCCGCCATGCCCGACGAGACCACGCATGCCGACGACGCCCGACCGACCAAGGTGGCGCTCGTGGTGTTCGAGGACGTGCAGGCGCTGGACGTCGCCGGCCCGATGGACGTGTTCGCCGAGGCCAACAAGTTCCTGCCCGACGACCGGCGCTACGACGTCGCGCTGGTGGGCATGCGCGCGGGGCCGCTGCGCTGCGCCAACGGCATGGACATCAACGTCACGTTCGGCTACGAGGACTACGACGGGCAGCCCGACCTGATCCTCGTCGCCGGCGGCCCGCGCCTGCCGCAGTTCAAGCCCGAGCCCGGCATCCTGGCGTGGATCCGCGAGAAGTCCGAGCACTCGCGGCGCTTCGGCTCCGTCTGCAACGGCGCGTTCCCGCTGGGCCACGCGGGGCTGCTCAATGGCCGCGACGTCACCGCGCACTGGAACGACGTCGACAGCCTGATCGCCCAGTTCCCGCGGGCGCGCGTGCGGCCCGACAAGATCTTCGTGCGCGACGACCGCCTGTTCACGTCGGCCGGCGTGGCCGCCGGCATCGACCTGTGCCTCGCGCTGGTCGCGGAAGACTGGGGCCACGAGATGGCGCTGCGCATCGCCAAGAAGCTGATCGTCTACATCCGGCGCGACGGCGGCCAGTCGCAGTACAGCCCCTACCTGGCGGTCGGCCCGAAGGAGGAGACGATCGTGGCCCGCGCGCTGCGCTACGTCACCGAGCACATCGGCGAGCAGCTGTCGATGGAGCAACTCGCCGACGCGGTGTCCGTGAGCCGCCGCACGTTCTCGCGCATCTTCGCCAAGAGCGCCAACATGACGCCGTCGGCCTTCGTGGAACAGGTGCGCATCGACCATTCCCGCAAGCTGCTCGAGGAGACGGACCTGCCGCTCAAGACGGTGGCCTTCCGCTGCGGCTTCCACAACAGCAACCAGATGCGCTTCATCTACGAGCGCCGGCTGGACACGACCCCGCGCGAATACCGCGAGCGCTTCCGGCGCCAGGAATCGGGGTCGCCGGAGCCGGATGCCGCGGTGCTGTCCGTGGTCGCCGCCGCGAGCGATGCGCGCCTGGCCGCGGAGCGCCAGGTGCTGCCGCCCTGCTAGCGCGCTTGAAGTTCCGCGTGGCCCGAAAGGGCTGCTCGTTGGCCTGAACGACGCCGACACCGACGCGCGCCGCGGCCTCCCCCACCGTAGAGTTCCGTGTCGCCGCGGGAACGCCGCGGCTCGTCCCCGGAGCCATCATCGACACGACATCCCCGCCGCGCGCGCTGCCCCGTCGCGGCCGCGCTTCCCTGCAGTACCTGCCCGTCAACCTGTTCGCCTCCGTGATGGGCATCGCCGGCCTGAGCCTGGCATGGCGCCAGGCGGCCCGGCAGTTCGGCGCGAGCCCGCGCATCGGCGCCGCGATCGGCGGCCTGGCGACGATCATCTTCGCGCTGCTGTGCGTGGCTTACGGCGCCAAGGCGCTGCGCCACCCGCAGGCCGTGCGCCACGAGTTCCGCCATCCGATCGCCGGCAACTTCTTCGGCACGGTGAGCATCGCCATGCTGCTGATCTCGTCGGTCATCGCGCCGCTGAGCGCACCGGCGTCGCAGGTGCTGTGGGTGCTGGGCGCGGCGGCGACCATCGCGCTGGCCTTCACGCTCGTGAGCCGCTTGCTGCGCGGCAAGGTCGACGCGGGGCATGCGCTGCCGGCCTGGTTGATCCCCGGCGTGGCCACGCTGGACATCGCCGTGGCCGGCGGTGACGCGACCGCGCCCTGGGCGCGCGAGCTGAACCTGTTCTCGCTGGCCGTGGGCACGATGGTGGCGCTGGTGTTCTTCACCATGATCATGTCGCGCCTGATCCATCACCACGAGAAGCTCGCCAGCGAGATGGTGCCGTCGCTGATGATCCTGATCGCCCCGTTCGAGGTCGGCTTCCTCGCCTACACCACCGTCTTCCAGCGCGTCGACACGTTCGCGGCCATGCTGTTCTACTTCGGCCTGTTCATCTTCCTCGCGCTGGTCTTCAAGGTGTTCCGGCGCGGCATCCCGTTCGCGGCCGGCTGGTGGGCGCTGAGCTTTCCGCTGGCCGCGCTGAGCAACGCCGCACTGCGGTATGCGGACCACGTGCAGTACCTGCCGCTGGGCGTCTTCGCCGTCGCGATGCTCGCGTTCCTGAGCGTGCTCATCGCCGTGCTGCTGGTGCGCACGATGCAGATCCTCGTCGACGGCCGCCTGCTCGGGCCGCGCTGATCAGCGCTTGCCGAAGGCCCGCATGAAGGTCGTCACCGCGGCCGCGGCCCATTGATCGCGCTGGGCTTCCGACGGCACGGCGCCGGGATGGGTCAGGCACTGCATCTGGGCCTCGCCGCGCACGAGGTTGACGAAGTGGATCGCGGCCATCTCCAGGCCGATCGACGAGAAGTCCACCTCGCCCCGGATCCGCGCCTCCTCGAGGCGGGCCTCGACGATGAGGTTCAGGCCGTGCGGGCCCACCAGGTAGAACTGCCTGGCGAGCGCGGGAAAGCGCGGCGCCTCGCCGACGACCGCGCGAAACAGCGCCAACGCGTCGGCCGACAGCACGAGCCCCAGGTACGCGAGCGCGAGCGCTTCCAGCACGTCGCGCAATTTCCTCGAACGGATCTCGGTGGCGCGGACGGCGCCGAGGAAGCGGGCGCATTCCGCTTCGACGACGGCCGTGAAAAGCGCCTCCTTGGTCGGGTAGCGCGCGTACACGGTGGCCTTGGACACGCCGGACGCCGCCTGGATCATGTCCGTCGTCGCCGCGCTGAAACCGTGCGCCAGGAACGCGCTGCGCGCGCCGGCGAGCACGGCGGCGGCCTTGTCGTCCGGCGCGGGCGCCGGGGCGACCGGGGGCGCGGCGCGGTGCGCGGCGAGCGGGGCCTGGCGGGGCTTGGCACTCAATCGGGGCTCCTGGTGTCCGGGGTTGCCGCGCATGTTAGATCAAAACCGATCGGTTCATATCACTGCCGTCGGCAGGGCCATGCGCGCGAGAAAGTCGCTTCCATCCGGCGCCTCATTTACTATACCGCTCGGTTTAGTCAAAACGCCGCGAATGCCCGCGGCATCGACCGAGCCGACCGGACGAAGGAATCACGCCATGGCCTCCACCGATATCGACCAGCCCCCGCTGAAAGGCCGCCAGCTCGCGCTCGCCGCCGTGGTGCTCTCGCTGGCCAACTTCATGGTCGTGCTCGACACCACCATCACCAACGTCGCGCTGCCGACGATCTCGGGCAACCTGGGCGTCTCGACGACCGAGGGCACCTGGGTCATCACGGCCTACGCGGTGGCCGAGGCGATCACCGTGCCGCTCACCGACTGGCTCTCGCGCCAGTTCGGGCGCGTGAGGCTGTTCATGATGTCGCTGATCGCGTTCGTCGTCTTCTCGGTGTGCTGCGGCCTGTCGCGCTCGCTGGGCATGCTGGTGCTGTTCCGCGTGCTGCAGGGCATCGCGGGCGGCCCGCTGATCCCGCTGTCGTCGACGCTGATGCTGGCAGTGTTCCCGAAGCACAAGTCCAACATCGCGCTCGCGCTGTGGGGAATGATGACCGTGGTCGCGCCGATCTTCGGCCCCATCCTCGGCGGCCTGATCTCGGACGACTGGAGCTGGCCCTGGGTCTTCTACATCAACATCGCGTTCGGCGTCTTCGTCTGGTTCGGCGCCCGCAGCGTGATGGGCGGGCACGAGAGCCCGGTCCAACGCTCGCGCATCGACGGGATCGGACTGGGGCTGCTCGTGTGCTTCGTCACCGCGTTCCAGGTGATGATCGACAAGGGCCGCGAACTGGACTGGTTCGACTCGCCGCTCATCGTCGCCTGCGCGGCCGTCTCGGTCGTCTCGCTGGCGGTCTTCGTGGTCTGGGAGCTGACCGACGCGGCGCCGGCCATCGACCTGTCGGTGTTCAAGTCGCGCAACTGGCTCGCCTCGACCGTGTCGCTGAGCCTGATGTTCGGGATCTTCTTCGGCAACATCGTGCTGACGCCGCTCTGGCTGCAGCAGCAGATGGGCTACACGGCCACGTGGGCGGGCTACGCCACCGCGCCGATGGGCATCCTCGCCGTGCTGTCGTCGCCGCTGATCGGGCGCCTGCTGCCGCGGATCGACGCGCGGCGCATGGTCAGCGCGGGGATGCTCCTGCTCGCCGCGTCGTTCTTCATGCGCGCGCACCTGACCACGGACTCGGGCTACGCGAACGTGGCGGTGCCCCTGTTCGTCCTGGGCGCGGGCATTCCCGCGTGCATCATCTGCCTGACCTCGCTGGGCGTCTCCGACCTGCCCGCGCACAAGGTGGCCAGCGGCGCCGGCCTGCAGAACTTCATCCGCATCATGTCGATGGCCGTCGGCGCGTCGCTCACGCAGACCTACTGGG
>FTBV01001835.1_pt1 | contig 12677 bp, 9 predicted proteins | sample 1639281 | NCBI WGS metagenome assembly FTBV01 (sample SAMEA3914864, study PRJEB12502) | metagenome | biome: forest; material: soil | place: USA | collected 2012-03-12 | depth 0.3 m | reverse complement strand
TGGTGCCGATGATGATGCATGGCCGCCTGTTCGGCTTCGTGGTGATGCAGCAGCCGCGCAGCCCGATCGCCCTGAACTGGGAAATCATCGACCTGCTGAAGATCGCCGGCACCCAGGCCGCCAGCTACCTGGCGCAGCAGGAATCGGCGGATGCGCTGATGGTGGCGCGCCAGTTCGAGTCCTTCAACCGCATGTCGACCTTCGTCGTGCACGACCTGAAGAACCTGGTGGCCCAGCTGTCGCTGATGAACGCGAACGCGGAAAAGCACAAGGACAACCCGGAATTCCAGCGCGACATGCTGGAAACCCTGAACCACTCGGTGCAGAAGATGAAGCTGCTGCTGCAGAAGCTGTCCCGCACCGAGAACGCCGACAAGAAGCTGCCGCTGGCGGTTGAGCAGGTGGTGCGCCAGGCGGTGGCGCTGAAGAGCGCCTTCGAGCCGCGTCCGCAGCTGGTGGTCGAGGTGCCGGGCCTGCAGGTGGAGGCGGACCGCGAGCGCCTCGAGCGCGTGGTCGGCCACCTGATCCAGAACGCGATCGAGGCCACGCCGCGCGACGGCCATGTGATGATCCGCCTGGGCCGCCGCGATGCGGACGGCCAGCTCGATGCGGTCGAGATCGAAATCACCGACACCGGCGAAGGCATGAGCGAAGAGTTCATCCGCGAGCGCCTGTTCAAGCCCTTCGACTCGACCAAGTCGGCCGGCATGGGCATCGGCGTGTTCGAAAGCCGCGAATACATCACCGAGCTGGGAGGGCAGCTGGAAGTCAGCAGCCAGCCCGCGCTCGGCACCACGTTCAAGGTCGTGCTGCCGCTGTACCGCGAGCCGGCCGCAGCCATGCCCGCCTGAGCGCTTCCCGAGAGAGGATAACGTGACCCAAACCAAACCCAAACTCCTGATCATCGAAGACGATCCCGGCCTGCAGAAGCAGCTGCGCTGGAGCCTGGACGCCTACGAGGTCGTGGTCGCCGGCGACCGCGAGGCGGCGCTGGCCCAGATCCGCCGCCACGAACCGGCGGTCGTCACCATGGACCTGGGCCTGCCGCCCGATCCGGACGGCTCCACCGAAGGCCTGGCCACGCTCCAGCAGATCCTGGCGCTGGCGCCGGACACCCGCGTGATCGTCCTGACCGGCAACCAGGACCACAACAACGCCGTCAAGGCGATCGGCATGGGCGCCTACGACTTCCACCAGAAGCCGGTCGACCCGGAGGTGCTGAACCTGGTCATCCAGCGCGCCTTCTTCCTGCACAACCTGCAGCAGGAAAACCGCCGCATGCAGCAGTCGCAGGCCGATTCGCCGCTGGCCGGCGTGATCTCGCGCGACCCCGGCATGCTGAAGGTCTGCCGCACCATCGAGAAGGTGGCGCCGACCTCGGCATCGGTGATGCTGTTGGGCGAATCCGGCACCGGCAAGGAAGTGCTGGCGCGCGCCATCCACGCGCTGTCGCCGCGCTCGAAAGAGCGCTTCATGGCGATCAACTGCGCGGCGATTCCGGAAAACCTGCTCGAGAGCGAACTGTTCGGCTACGAGAAGGGTGCCTTCACCGGCGCCGCCAAGCAGACCAAGGGCAAGGTCGAACTGGCCCATGGCGGCACCTTCTTCCTCGACGAGGTCGGCGACCTGCCGATGCCGCTGCAGGCCAAGCTGCTGCGCTTCCTGCAGGAGCGCGTGATCGAGCGCATCGGCGGCCACGAGGAGATCCCGGTCGACGTGCGCATCGTCTGCGCGACCCACCAGAAGCTGAAGGACCTGTGCGCGCAGGGCCGCTTTCGCGAGGACCTGTACTATCGCCTGTCCGAGATCGTGGTGAACATCCCGCCGATGCGCCAGCGCGAAGGCGACGCCGCCCTGCTGGCCCACCACTTCAAGAACAAGTTTTGCGCCCAGGAATCGCGCGCCTCGCTGCACTTCGCGCCCGACGCCATCGCCGCGATCGAGGGCTATGCCTGGCCGGGCAATGTGCGCGAGATGGAAAACTGCATCAAGCGCGCGGTCATCATGGCCGACGGGAATACCATCGTGGCCGACGACCTCGGCCTGCCTGACCTGGAAGCCGAGGAAGCGCCGCTGAACCTGCGCCAGGTGCGCGACGAGGCCGAGTACAAGGCCATCGTCAGGGCGCTGGCGCGGGTCGACGGGAATATCGTGAAGGCCTCGGAGATGCTGGGCGTCAGCCGCCCGACCCTGTACGACCTGATGGGCCGGCACGGCATCAAGACCACCGCCGCCTGATCGGCCGCGGGATCGCTACCAGGACCGCAGCCAGCCGGCGGTCCAGCCGACCACCTGGTCGTGCCATTCGCGCCGCGAGCAGGTGTGGTCGGCGCCGTCCAGCGTGTGGCGGGTGACGGCGGGCCCGTCCAGCAGGCGCTGCCAGTCGCGCGAGCCGGATGCCAGTCCGGCGAATTCCTGGGCGGTCAGGTCGGCGCCGCTCAGCATCACCAGCGTCTTTCCTTCGAAGCCCCGCAGGGCCGCGTACATGCGCTCCGGAAGGGCGGCATCCCGTGCGCCGTCCTGCGTGGCAGCGGCCTTGCCGCCGCCGAAGGCCGAGCGCACCGAGGCCGCGAACGAGCGCGCCGCCTGGCCGGCCTCGAAATTGCCGCTGGCGATCTTCTTCCACAGTCCCGGATCCAGCAGCCTGGCGCGGTAATAATGCTTCAGCGTGGCCTTGGCCGCGCCCTGTTCGGTGCGCACCCAGGGGTTCAGCAGGGCCAGTCCGGCCACCCGCGGGTCGCCGGGCGCATACATTGTGGCGGCCGAGGCGCCGTCGCACAGGCCCCACAGCACCACGTCGCGCATGCCCGGCACCTGGGCGAAGAAGCAGTCGAGGGCCGCGCGCAGGTCGTCCCGGACCCTTTCGAAATCGCGGGCTTCGCCCTCGCTGTCGCCCATGCCGCGGTAGTCGAAGCGCAGCACCGGGAAGCCGGCCTGCGCCAGGCTGCGCGCCAGCAGCGTGAACTGGCGGTGGCTGCCGGTGCGCACCTGCGGGCCGCCGACCACGATCAGCACGCCGCGCGGCGCCGGCGCCTGCGTCACCTGCGCCGGCAGCGACAGCACGCCGTACAGCCAGGCGCCGGCGCAGGGAAAGGACAGGGCGCGTTCTTCAGCCTGCATGCGCGGCCTCCGGGTACAGCCGGCTCGTGGCGTCGAGCAGGGCGGGGCATTCGGCGATTTCGGGCGTGGTCCAGAACTGCTCGCCATGCACCAGGTGCACGCCGAAGTCGATGCGCTGGGCCTGCCAGATGGCGGTGATGCGGCTGGAGGCCGGCGGCAGCGGACGCCCGGCCGCCGGGGTCACCTCGAACCAGTCGATGCGGCAGCCGCGCCGCGCCAGCACCGAGGCGTCGAGGGGATCGATGGCGGCCGCCAGTTGCGGTGCCAGCTCGTAGCCGGCGATCTCGACCGACCGGCCCTGTTCGAGCGCCGCGCGCAGCGCCTTGGTGCCGCCGTTGGCGGCGCCTTCCTGCACCATGTCGGCGGCAATCCGCAGGCGCAGGAACTGGTTCATGACCGCGGCGCCGCTGGTCATCGGCTGCCACAGCAGCAGGCGGTGCGGTACCTCGCGCGCGCCGGCGGCGTAGTCGAGCGCGAGCAGGGCGCCCAGGCGCAGGCCCCACAGCCCGGCCGGACGACCCAGGCGCTGCTGCAGCCAGGCGCGCGCCGCCTCGGCGTCGGCCTTCCAGCCTTCCCAGCGGGCCTCGCCGAATTCGCCGCTGCTGTCGCCGCAACCGTGCAGGTCGATCTGCAGCACGCCGACGCCGCGCGCGGCCAGGGCGCGCGCCTGCAGCGCCGCCATGCGGCGGCTCTTGTTCATTTCTTCGGCAAAGGGGTGCAGGTAGACCAGCGCGTCGCGGCACTCGCCCTGCGGGGGATGGAACAGGCAATAGCGGGTCCCGTCCCGCACGGGCAGGAAAAAGCTTTCCGCGGGCGCGTGTGCCGGCGCCATGCCTCAGGCGGCCTTCTGTTCCACGAAGGCGGCCAGGCTGCCCAGCGTCGCGAAGGTGCTGGCGCTGATGTCGTCGTCGTCGACGGCGATGCCGAAATGGTCCTCGAGCGCGCCGATCAGCGAGACCACGGCCATCGAGTCGAGCTCGGGCAGGCTGCCCAGCAGCGGGGTGTCGGCCGACAGCGGGGTGGCCGGGTCGAGGCCGAGCACGTCGGTGAGGATGGTTTTGACTTCGTCGAGATACTTCATGATCCTTGTTCGTCCGTTGGTGCGCCGGCGGCGCGGCGTTGCCGCGCTTCGCGCAGCGCGTGCAGGTGGCGCAGCGCGGGCCAGCGATAATGGTTGACATGGTACATAGTGCGTACCTCTTCCGTCCAGCGCGTATGCCATTCCATCACGCGGCCGTAGAACTCGAGGCGGGCGAAGCGGCCGCCCGCGAACAGCGAGCGCATCGCCTCCTCGCGCATCAGCAGCGCCGGCGACAGGCTGGCCGGCACGGTCTCGTCATAGGCGGTCTTCAGCACGACGATGCTGTCGCGGTCCTCGACGCACAGGTCCATCGCCACCAGGTGTTCGCCGAAATGATAGCGGTAGACGCTGGCGGCGTCCTGCCGCGCCATCGCTTCGAGCATGGCGCGGTAGTAGCGGCCCTGGGCGTCGCCGGCGCGCACCGCGGTGCCGGCGCCGGCCTTCCAGCCGCTGCCTTCCAGGCGGGCGTAATCCTCGACCGCCTGCGCCATCGCGGCGGGATCGCGGGCGATCTCGAGCCGGGGCGCGATGCCGTCGCGCTCGAGCCGGTTGCGCTGCTTCTTGAGGTTGGCGCGCAGGTTCTTGCCGCGCGCCTCCCAGTAGGCATCGAAGCCGCCCGCCAGCGTCACCCGCGCGGTGTCGATGTAGTCGAGGGTGCGCACGGCCGGCCCTTCGGGCGGGCGCGGCATGAGCATCGGATCCATCTGGGTCAGCGCGCACACCAGCGGAAAGCCGGGCAGGGCGCCGAACAGGCTGCGCACCAGCGTGCCGGTGTCGAGGCCGGGCAGCTGCAGCCACAGGCCGACCGGGGCCTGGGCCGGCTGGAAGGTGGCCCAGGCGCCGCGGCGGGTCGGGGCCAGCACCGCCATCGCGACCGTGCGTCCGTTATCGCGGCCTTGGGCCAGCAGTTCGGCGCCGCTCGCGAAGGCGTCCAGCAGGGGCGCCACGAAGGCCGGCGCCAGCAGGGCCGGGGCGCCGGCGGCGGCGTGCAGGGAAGTCCAGTCCGCGGCGGCTGCGCCGAAGCGGGCGGCGGGAACGACGGTCCATTTCATGTGCATACCTCGCGCCTGACGGTGGCGATCAGCCAGGTGAATTCGTCCTCGCGCAGCTCCTGGTGGCAGGGCAGGCCCAGCACCTGGCGCGACAGCCGGGCGGCGTTCGGGCAGGTGGCGTCGTCGACGCCTTCCCACAGCGGATGGCCGAAGCGGGTCAGCGGCACGCCGGCGGCGAGCAGGCGCTGCGCCAGGCCGTCCGCATCGTCGGCCAGCAACGGGAACAGCCAGGGACAGACGCCGTCCGGCAGGTGCGGATGCAGGGGCCGCACGCCGGGCAGGCCGGACAGGGCCTCGAGCAGGCGCAGGTAGTTGCGCCGCCGCCGCGCCGCCACCCGGCCGCTGGACGACAGCGCCAGCACCAGGCGCGAGGCGAGCGAGCTGCGCTTGTCGATCCAGTCCGGATCGAAGCCGTAGCCGCTGTCGGAAGAGGCGGGCGCCAGCGCGGCCGGCGGGCGGTTCGTCTGCCGGCCGCGCTTGAGCGCGTTCCAGGCCAGGTCCTTGGCGCGCAGCGGGAGCCATAGCGCGGCGTGCAAGGGGCGCAGGCGGCCGAAGGCGAAGCCGCGCTCGAAGGTGTTGAAGGCGGCCTTCAGTTCGAAGCCGGCGCCGGCGGGGCGCAGCCTGGCGCCGGCCAGCGGGTGGCGTGCCGAGACCAGCGCGCCGCCCTCGTACAGCGGCAGGAATTTCATGATGCTGGCGGCCGCGTAATCGCCCCAGGCGCCGAGCGGGCGGCCTTCGTGCTCGCCGATGAAGGCGTGCGCGCAATCCTCCAGCAGGGCCACCCCGTGTTCGTCGCACAGGGCGCGCAGGGCCGCCAGCGGCTGCGGAAAGCCGAAGAAGTGGGTGGCCACCACCACCCGCGCGCGCGGCGCCGCGCGCAGCAGGGCGGCGATGTGCTCGAGGTCGGCGCCGGCATCGGGCTGGACGCGGTAGAAGGCCGGCGCCGCGCCGCGCCACAGCACCGGCGGCACCATCGAGGCGCTGTGGTAGGCCGGCAGCAGCACGGTGTCGCCGGCGCCCACGCCGAGCTCGCGCAGCGCCAGCGCGATCGCCACCCGTCCGCTGGTCACCAGGCGCGCCTCGCCGGCGTCGAGCACGGTGGAGGCGTGGCCGCCGGCACCCCGGTAGAACGAGGCCAGCGACAGTACCGGTGCGAGCGGAATGGCGGGACGGGAAGGAGACGGGGCGACGAGCATGACCCAGTATAAACTGCCGCGTAAAAATTGGGCGAACTGGTAAGATGGCGGGCTGCGGCGGACCGCCGCGTTTCTCCTGTTTGCCATGGCCGATCTGATCCACGACTTTATCTTCGATGCCGCCCGCCGCACGCCCGCCGCCGAGGCCCTGGTCGACGGCAGCCGCCGCCTCGACTACGCCGCCCTGGCCGATGCGGTCGAACAGGCCGCCGGCGCACTGCTGGAAGCCGGCGTGGCGCGCCGCGAGCGGGTCGCGGTCTACCTCGACAAGCGCGTCGAGAACGTGGCCGCGATGTTCGGCGCGGCGCTGGCCGGCGCCGTGTTCGTGCCGGTCAATCCCCAGCTCAAGGCCGCGCAGGTGGCGCACATCCTGGCCGACTGCAATGTGCGCGTGCTGCTGACCTCGCCGGAGCGCCTGGTCCAGCTGAAGGAGGTGCTGGCCGATTGCCCCGACCTGCGCACCGTGTTCGTCACCGGCGCGCCGAGCGAACCGTCCGCGGGCGTGGCGGCGCTGCGCGAATGGAGCGCGGCCCAGACCCGGCCGGACCCGCTGCAGCTGGCGGCGCGGCGCGCGATCGACGCCGACATGGCGGCCATCCTCTACACCTCGGGCAGCACCGGCAAGCCGAAGGGCGTAGTGCTGTCGCACCGGAACATGGTGGCCGGCGCGCGCAGCGTGACCGCCTACCTGGAGATCACGCCGCGCGACCGCATCCTGTCGGTGTTGCCGCTCAGCTTCGACTACGGCCTGAGCCAGCTGACCTGCGCCTTCCTGGCCGGCGCCACCGCGGTGCTGATGAACTACCTGTTCCCGAAGGATATCGTGAAGGCGGTCGCCGACGAGCGCATCACCGGCCTGGCGGCGGTGCCGCCGCTGTGGCTGCAGCTCGGCGCGCTGGACTGGCCGGCCGGGTGCACGCTGCGCTACCTGACCAATTCGGGCGGCGCGATGCCGCAGCGCGCGGTACAGGCCCTGCGCCGGGCGCTGCCGGACGCCGAACTGTTCCTGATGTACGGCCTGACCGAGGCCTTCCGCTCGACCTACCTGCCGCCGGCCGAACTGGAACGCCGCCCCGATTCGATCGGCCGCGCGATCCCGAACGCCGAGGTGATGGTGGTGCGCCCCGACGGCACGCCCTGCGAAGCGGACGAGCCGGGCGAGCTGGTGCACCGCGGCGCGCTGGTGGCGCTGGGCTACTGGAACGACCCGGTCAAGACCGCCGAACGCTTCCGCCCGGCCCCCGGCCAGCCCGCCGGCCTGCCGCTGGCCGAGATGGCGGTGTGGTCCGGCGACACCGTGCGCATGGACCGCGACGGCTACCTGTACTTCATCGGCCGCAGCGACGACATGATCAAGGTCTCCGGCTACCGGGTCAGCCCGACCGAGGTCGAGGAAGCTGTCTACGCGACCGGCCTGGTGCGCGAAGCGGTGGCCTTCGGCGTGCCGCATCCGGTGCTGGGCCAGGGCATCGTGCTGCTGGCGCTGCCGCAGCAGCCCGGCCTGGAGGCCGCCGAACTGCTGCGCCAGTGCCAGCGCCGCCTGCCGGCCTGGATGATGCCGGCCCATGTGGTGCTGAGCGGGCAGGCCTTCCCGCGCAACCCGAACGGCAAGATCGACCGCCCGGGCCTGCGCACTCCTTACCTGAACCTGTTCGAGAATCCCGCATGAGCGCCGTCCGTCCCGTCCACGCCCCCCAAACCCTGTTCCCGGTTGCCGACGGCTGCCTGCTGGTCGGCGGCATTCCCCTGCCGCGCCTGGCCCAGCGCGTCGGCGCGACGCCGTTCTACGCCTACGACCGCGCCCTGCTGGATGCGCGCGTGGCCCACGTGCGCGCCCACCTGCCGCCGGAGATCGCCCTGCATTTCTCGATGAAGGCGAACCCGATGCCGGCCCTGGTCCAGCACATGGCGGGCCTGGTCGACGGCATCGACGTCGCGTCCGCCGGCGAGTTGAAGGTGGCGCTCGACACCGGCATGGCGCCGGAACACCTCAGCTTCGCCGGTCCCGGCAAGCGCGACGCCGAACTGCTGCAGGCGGTGGCCGCCGGCGCCTGCGTGCACGCCGAATCGGAGCGCGAAGTGCGGGCCCTGGCCCGCATCCGGGCGGAGACCGGGATCGCGCCGCGCCTGGTCCTGCGCATCAATCCGGACTTCGAGCTGAAGGGCTCGGGCATGCGCATGGGCGGCGGCGCCAAGCAGTTCGGCATCGATGCCGAGGACGCGCCGCGGGTGCTGGCGCTGGCCGCGGAACTGGGCCTCGAGGTGCTCGGTCTCCACATCTTCAGCGGTTCGCAGAGCCTGAAGGCCGAGGCGATCGTCCAGGCCCAGGCCCAGACCATCGAGCTGGCGCTGCGCCTGGCCGAGGCGAGTCCGCATCCGGTGCGGATCCTGAACCTGGGCGGCGGCTTCGGCATCCCGTATTTTCCGGGCGAGCAGGCGCTCGACCTGGCGCCGATCGGCGAAGCGCTGGCGGCCGCGCTGCCGCGCGTGCGCGCCGCCCTGCCGCAGGCGCAGCTGTCGATCGAACTGGGACGCTACCTGGTGGGCGAGGCCGGGGTCTACGTGAGCCGGGTGATCGACCGCAAGGTCTCGCGCGGCCAGGTCTTCCTGGTCACCGACGGCGGCCTGCACCATCACCTGGCGGCCTCCGGCAACTTCGGCCAGGTGATCCGCAAGAACTACCCGGTCGCGATCGGCAACCGCATGGCGGACGGCGAACGCGAAACGCTGTCGGTGGTGGGGCCGCTGTGCACCCCGCTGGACCTGCTGGCCGACCAGATGGAACTGCCGGCCGCGGACGTCGGCGACCTGGTGGTCGTGTTCCAGTCCGGCGCCTACGGCCGTTCGGCCAGCCCCCAGGGTTTCCTCAGCCACCCGGAAGTGGTGGAAGTTCTCGTCTAGACACAGGTTCCGGCCGGCGCCGGAACGGTGTATCCAATTTGGGCGAGAAAGCAACAGATCAGCCCTGTATTGACCCGCGCACGATTGTTGCAATTCTTGACACGTCTTATTGCTTGCTCTACTCTGCTTTGACACATTTCTTCCGTGTAAAAGCTCGCATACCACTTCGGCCTGATGGCAGTAACCGGATGCTGCGAATCCTGTGTGCGACGACAACGTCTTGGGCCTTCGCCAATACGCGCTGCTCGTCGACAGTGTTGTCTTACATAGCAGTAAATAATGGTTCACAGAAAAGGTAATAGTCTTGCCAGCGGCGCCGTCATCATGGTGGTCATGCGCTGGGTCGATCGTCTGATCGGCATCGTCAGCACTTTCATCCTTGCCCGCCTGTTAGTCCCCGACGATTTCGGTATCGTCGCGATGGCATCGGTCGTGGTCGCTTTCGCCGACGTGCTGTTCGACCTCGGCATCAACGTCGCCGTCATCCAGCGGACCAATCCCTCCCAGTCCTTCTACAATACCGCCTGGACCCTGCGCATCCTGCAGAGCAGCTGCGTGGCGCTGGTGCTGACGGCGATTGCCCCATTCGCCGCCGAATACTACAAGGACCCGCGGGTGACGGCGGTGGTGCAGATCATGGCGCTGTCGATGGTCGTGAGCTCCTTCGAGAACGTCGGCGTCATCAATTTCCAGAAAGAGCTGCGCTTCACCGACGACGCCAAGTACGTGATGTTCAAGCGCCTGGTCGGCTTCGTCACCACCATCGTGCTGACCCTGGTCCTGCACAGTTATTGGGGCATGATCATCGGTGCGCTGGTCGGCCGCCTGGCAAGCACGCTGCGCAGCTACATGGTGCATCCGATGCGTCCGTGGTTTTCGCTCAGCGACATCCGCGAAATCTTTTCGGTGTCCCAGTGGGTGCTGGTCAAGAACGTCAGCCAGTACCTGGACAGCAAGCTGCCCGTGTTCCTGGTGGGCGGCATGGGCAACACCAGCGTCACCGGCGGCTACACGCTGGCCAGCGAGATCGCGGACGTTCCAGGCACCGACCTGCTGGCGCCGATCAACCGCGTGCTGTTTCCCGCCTTTGCGCGGGCCCGCGAAAACCTCGGCGAACTCTCCCGCCTGCTGCTCTCGGCCCAGGCCGTGCAGGTCATGGTCACCTTTCCCGCCTGCGTCGGCTTTGTCATGACGGCGCGCGATTTCGTCCCCGTCGCACTGGGCGCCAAGTGGGTGTTCATCGTGCCCTTCATCCAGATTCTCGCGCTGTCGAACATCATCCAGTCGATCAACAGCAGCGCCAATTACGTGCTGACCGTGGTCGGCCAGATCCGCCTGCTGGCATTGACCAGCTGGATCCAGATCGGCCTGTTCTCGCTGGGCGCCTTCCTCATGCGCGGACACCTCACGCCGGAATTCGTCACCCAGCTGCGCCTCGGGTCCATCGTCCTCACCTTCAGCATTTCCTACATGCTCCTGATGCGCTACGTGCCTGGCCTGTCGGTGCTGATGCTGGTGCGCAGCGCCGGGCGCCCGGTGCTGGGCTGCCTGGCGATGGTGCTGGCGCTGTTCCTGCTCGACGCCGAACTGCAGGCCGCGCACTGGGTCATGCTCATCACCAAGGTTGTCGTCGGCGCCGCCGTGTATTGCGGGGTCGTGCTGGCATGCTGGCGCCTGGCCGGCTATCCGGACGGCGCCGAGTCCTATTTCCTCAACAAGTTTAAACGGACGACGCCAACGGTTCTTGGCGCACCTAGCGAGGCTCCATGAAAATCGATCTGGATCGTATTGCGAAGACCTTCAACGATGTCGAGTTCTTCGTCGCCGGCGTCTTCGCCGACGCGCCCCCCGCATTCACCGGTACCGGCAGCGGCCTGGTGACCCGGGTCAGCCCGCAGTTCTGGGCGGTGACTTCGCTCAGTACCGCGCATGGACGCGGCCTGGTGCACGAGGTCGACGGCGCCGACATCGTTTTCCGCGGTTACGAAGGCGGCCTGTCCGTCCATTCCTACTCCGAAGCCGAGGTGCTGAAGTGCCTGGCAAACGAGGACAGCCTGCAGAACGGCGTGTTCGCCTACATCAAGTTCGATCGCCAGCGCCAGCAGGCCATCGTCCGCAGCGATGCCTTCGGTTTCGGCCCGGTCTATTACCGCCGGCTGGGTTCCGCCTGGCTGTTCGCGTCCCATCCGGCCCTGCTGCACGTCGACGGCGACGAGCCGGACATGATCGCCTGGGCCGGCCTGATGCAGAACAGCAGCCCGGTGGGCGACCGCAGCTTCTACCGCGATATCGCGCGGGTGCCGGCCGGCACCCAGATGACGCTGTGGCCGGAGCGGATGGAGAAGCGGCGCTGGTTCGATTTCGCGGCCCTTCCCGCCGGCACCCGCCGCATCGACGACGAGGCCTTCCGGGTCGTCGAGGAAGCCTACCAGGCCGGCTTCGAGCGCTGCCTGAAGCTGAACGTCGGCGAAGTCGCGCTGCCGTTTTCCAGCGGCTTCGATTCGCGCCGCTTCTTCGCCACGCTGCTGCGCAGGAAGGTGCCGTTCAAGGCCGTCACCTGCCAGACCTTCCACCGCAAGAAAACCGGCGACTTCGAGCTCGACTCGCACTATGCGCCGAAGATCGCGGCCGCCTTCGGGGTCGACTGCGAGGTCGTGCCGGCAACGCCGCCGGCGCGGATGGGCGAGGACGCCGCACGCCGCCAGGCCTTGATCGGCACCGAGACCTTCATGCACGCCTGGTCGCTGCCGCTGATGCGCTGGCTGGCCAAGCGCCCGCCGTCGCTGATCTTCGACGGCCTTGCCGGCGACACCTTCGGCAACTCCGGCTTCGAGATCGACGGGCTGCACGAGACCGCCGAACGCGACGTCGGCCTGGTCCTCGGCGAAACCAGCAAGCCCTATATGCTCAAGCAGCTGTCGCACCGCTTCCCGAGCCTGGAGCAGTTCCAGCAGCAGTACCGCGCCTATCTCGACCAGTTCGCCAGCAATATCAACCAGGCCGAGATGGCCTTCATCGAATCGCGTACGCGCCGCTGCATCAGTCCCTGGATCACCATGATGCACCCGCCCGGACACGTGCCGGTCTTCCCTTACTGCGACGTCGAGTTCGCGCGCGCCACCTTCGAATACCACCCGGCCGACAAGTACAAGTGGTTCTTCCAGAAGGAGTGCCTGCGCCGCTTCTACCCCGAGTTCTACGACTTCCATGGCTCGCGCAACATGCCGCCCGACCTGGCCCCGCTCGATCCCGCGATCTGCGGCGCCCGCGACGATGCGGAAGAGCGTTTCGCCTACAGCGATTTCGGCGTGGTGCGCGAAGCGCTTC
>FTBV01000195.1_pt1 | contig 12745 bp, 13 predicted proteins | sample 1639281 | NCBI WGS metagenome assembly FTBV01 (sample SAMEA3914864, study PRJEB12502) | metagenome | biome: forest; material: soil | place: USA | collected 2012-03-12 | depth 0.3 m | reverse complement strand
GCCGCAGCCCTGGCGCCGCCGGCCGCGCCGCCTGCGCCAGCAACGCCCGCCGTACCCGCCGCCGCCGGCCGGCCGGCGCCGACTTCCCCACTCGGCCCACCCGCGCCGCCGGCACCGCCCGCCCCACCCTCGCCGCCGGCGGCGCCGGCGCCGATGCCGCCCCTGGCCGCCCCGCGCGTCGGTCCGGCCCTCGCCGCGGATGCCGGCGTGGATGCCCCGCTGCCCGAGCGCATCACCCTGCTCGACGCCGACGGCCGCTACCTGGCCGGGCGCGTGCCGGATGCGATTCCGCTGGCGCGCCGTCCGGTCGAGGTGAACGGCCGCACGGTGGGCTACCTGGGCGTGGCGCGCAGTCCGCGTCCGAGCGACGCCATGGCGCTCGCCTTCCTGCAGCAGCTGAGTGCCAGCCTGTGGTGGATCGTCGGCTTCGCGATCGCCTTCTCGGCACTGGCGGCGACCCTGCTGGCGCGCCACTTCCGCCGCCCGATCCGCGAACTGGCGGGCGGCGCCGGCATGCTGGCCGAGGGCCGCTTCGACGTCCGCCTGCCGGCAGGCCGCAGCGACGAGTTGGGCGAACTCGCGCGCCACTTCAATACCCTGGCCGAGCAGCTGGAGCGCGCCGAGAGCGCACGCCGCCAATGGGTGGCCGACACCTCGCACGAGCTGCGCACGCCGCTGGCCGTGCTGCGCGCCCAGCTCGAGGCCATCCAGGACGGCGTACACGGCGCCACCCCGGCTAGCCTCGACGCCATGCTGCGCCAGGTGCTGGCCCTGAACAAGCTGATCGACGAGCTGTATGCGCTGGCGCGCGCCGACGTTGGCGCCCTCGACGTCAAGCCCGAGCGCCTGGACGTCTGGCTGCTGGCCCGCGCCCAGGCCCAGAGCTTCGAAGCGCGGCTGCAGGCAGCGGGCCTGGCGCTCGAACTGGGCCAGGCGCCGCCGCGGGCGCAGGCCATGGCCGACCCCGACCGCATGCGCCAGGTGTTCGACAACCTGTTCGAGAACAGCCTGCGCTACACGGCCGCCGGCGGCCGCGTGGCGCTAAGCGCGGAAAGCGCCTGCGCCCTGCTGCGCCTGCACCTGGACGATGGCGCGCCCGGCGTGCCGGACGAGGCCCTCGATCGCCTGGCGCAGCGCTTCTACCGCGTGGACGCCTCGCGCAGCCGCGCGCATGGCGGCGCCGGCCTCGGCCTGGCCCTGTGCCGCCGCCTGCTGGAAGCCCAGGGCGCGCAGCTGTCCTTCGCACATTCTCCACTCGGCGGCCTGCGCGCCACCGTCACGATTCCCCTGAGCGAGCATCCATGAGCGCCGAGATCTTCATCGTCGAGGACGAACCCGAACTGGCCGCGCTGGTGGCCGACTACGCGCTGGCCGCCGGCTACCGGCCCAGCGTGTTCGGCGACGGCGCCCTGGCCCTGGACGAGATCCGGCGCCGGGTGCCCGCGCTGGTGGTGCTGGACCTGATGCTGCCCGGCCTCGACGGCCTGTCGGTATGCCGCGAGGTGCGCACCTTCTCGCCCGTGCCGATCGTGATGGTGACCGCGCGCGTCGAGGAGATCGATCGCCTGCTGGGCCTCGAACTCGGCGCCGACGACTATCTGTGCAAGCCCTTCAGCCCGCGCGAGCTGATGGCCCGCATCAAGGCGATCCTGCGCCGCGCCGGGCCGGCTTGCCTGCCCGCGGCGCCGGCGATCGAGGTCGACGCGGCCGCGCGCCGCATCCGCATCCATGGCCGGCCGCTGGAGCTGACGCCCACCGAATACGGCATCCTGGCGGCGCTGGCGCGCCGGCCCGGCCAGGTGTTTTCGCGCGCCCAGCTGCTCGACGCCGCGCGCGAGGGCAATGCCAGCCTCGATGTGGCCGACCGCGCCATCGACAGCCACGTCAAGAACCTGCGGCGCAAGCTGGACGCGGCGCTGCCGGGCGTGGAAGCCATCCATGCGATCTACGGGCTCGGCTACCGCTTCGATTTGTAGTCTTCTTCATTTTTTCTCCACATTCGGGAAGCACCATGCACACATGCCCGCCGCCCCGGACGGGTTCCAGCCTGAGGAGAAGAAGATGAAACACACCGCCGCCATCCTGATGTTCGTCCTGCTGTCGGGCGCCGCCGGCGCCGGCCTGGCCGACGTCCACGTCTACGTCAACTGCGACGCCAAGGGCGCCAACTGCCCACCGCCGCCCAAGCCGCCGAAACCGCCGCGCCCGCCCGCTCCGCCGGCGCCTCCCGCACCGCCCGTACCCGGCGATACGACTGCCTACGCGCCCGCCATGCCGGCCATGCCCGCGACCCCGGCCGTGCCGGCACCGCCCGACGTCCCCGCGCCACCATCGCCGCCGCCGCCGCCGAAGCTGCCGCCGGTGCCGGACAGCGCCCACGCCGACTGCGCCGCCAGGAAGCCGGGCACCCGCCTCAGCTTCACCCTGCGCCCGGGCGAAACCATGACGGGCGTCTGCGTGAAGCGGGACGGCAGGATGAGGTTCTCGCTGCGCGAATACGAGCTGCACGAGTGACTTTCGCGGCCGGAGCGGGTATGCTGCAACGCATGTCGCATCCCGCCCCACCCAAACCGACACCGTCCGAACTGGAACTGCTGCGCATCCTGTGGCAAACCGGCCCGTCCACGGCCAGACAGGTGCACGAGGCGATCGCCGAGGACCGTCCGGACATGACGGCCGCGACGGTGCTGCGCCTGCTGCAGCTGATGCATGCCAAGGGCCTGCTGCTGCGCGACGAGAGCCAGCGCGCCCACGTGTATTCGCCGGCCCAGCCGCAGGACGCCCTGCAGACCAGCCTGGTCAGCGAATTGATCACGAAAGCCTTTTCCGGCTCCGGCAAGGCACTGGTGCTGGCCGCCCTGCGCGGCCACGTCAGCAAGAAGGAGCGCGAAGAGATCCAGCAGATCCTCAACGGCGGGAAGGAATCGTGAGCGCCGCACCCTCGCCCGAAACGGATCCGCGTCCGCTGCCGCCGAAAGAGCCCGAGCTCGAGGACTGCTGCGGCACCGGCTGCGTCAACTGCGTGTTCGACATGTACCAGATCGCGCTCGAGAACTACGAGCGGGCCTTGAAGGCGTGGGAGGAGCGCCATCCCGGACAGGCCGGTGGAGGCGCCTGACGCCGGCCGGGGCGAGCGCCTCGGCGGCCGGCTGCGCGAGCTGCTCGGCAAGAATTCCCTGCTCCTGCTGGCAGCCCTGGTCGGCTTCGCCGGCGCCCTCGCCACGGTGGTGTTCCGCGAAGGCCTGGCGCTGATGCAGGAACTGCTCTACGGCCGCTCCGGCTCCTTCGTCGACATCGCCGCTTCCCTGCCCTGGCATACCCGCCTGCTGCTGCCCTGCGCGGGCGGCCTGCTGGCGGGCTTCCTGCTCGCCCTCGGCCGCCGCATCCCCTCGCAGCGGCGCCCGGACTACATGGAGATCGTGGCGATCGGCGACGGCCGCGTGCCGGTCCGCCTCACCCTCGTCAACGGCCTGTCCTCGCTGCTGTCGATCGCCTCCGGCGGCTCGATCGGACGCGAAGGCTCGATGATCCAGCTGGCGGCGCTGTCGGCTTCCCTGAGCGGGCGCGCGCTGCGCCTGAACACGATGCGCCTGCGGCTGCTGGTGGCCTGCGGCGCCGCGGCCGGCATCGCCGCGGCCTACAACGCGCCGATCGCCAGCGCCTTCTTCGTCACCGAAATCGTGCTCGGCGCGATCGCCATGGAAAGCCTGGGCCCGATCATGGTGGCGGCGGTGGTCTCGAACATCACCATGCGCCACCTGCCCGGCTACCACCCGACCTACGAGATGCCGGCCTTCGCGCCGATCGCCGGCACCGACATGCTCGCCTTCGTGGCGCTGGGCGTGCTCGCCGGCCTGGTGGCGCCGGGCTTCCTCGGCGCCCTGCAGCGCACCCGCCGCCTGTTCCAGGCATCGAAGCTGCCCTTGCCGCTGCGGCTCGCGCTCGGCGGCCTCGGGGTCGGCGCGATCTCGCTGTGGGTGCCGCAGGTCTGGGGCAACGGCTACAGCGTGGTGAACTCGCTGCTGCACCAGCCCTGGCTCTGGCAGGGCGTGCTGCTGGTACTGGCCTGCAAGGTGCTGGCCACCTGCCTGACCTGCGGCTCCGGCGCCGTCGGCGGCATCTTCACGCCGACCCTGTTCGTCGGCGCCACGGTCGGCTACCTGTTCGCGCTGGCGCTGCAGGCCCTGTGGCCCGGCGCCGGCGCGCTGCCCGCGGCCTATGTCGCGGTCGGCATGGGCGCGACCCTGGCGGCGGCCGCCAGCGCGCCGCTGATGGCGATCCTGATGATCTTCGAGATGACCCTCAGCTACCAGCTCATGCTGCCGCTGATGCTGGCCTGCGTGGTCGCCTACGCGGTGGCGCGCGCGCTAGGGGGCGCCTCGATGTACGAGATCACGGCCCAGCGCCTGGCGGAGGCCGAGGAACGCGAACGGCTGCGCAGCATGCGCATCGCGGAACTGATCCGCCCCGCCGAGACGGTGCTGCCGGAGAGCGCGCCGCTGTCCGCCGCGGCCGCGCTGTTCGGGCAGCACAACGTCAAGTACGTCTACCTGGTCGACGGCGCCGGGCGCTACCGCGGCACGGTAGCCCTGCACGACATCGCGCCGCGCTTCCAGGATCCGCTGCTGGCGAGCCAGCCCTGCAGCACGATGGCTCGCCAGGATGCGCTGCCGCTGCTGGACGCCGGCATGGGCCTGGACGAAGCCCTGCGCCAGTTCATGCGCCACCACGGCGAACGCCTGCCGATCGTGCGCGCGCCTGGCGATCCGGAACTGCTCGGCACGGTCCACAAGACCGATCTGCTGGATGCCTACGTGCGCCTGAACCGCAGCCTGCTGCACGCCCGCATCGAGGCGTAGAATGCGGCGCATGGACCACCTGCTCGACAACATCTTCTGGAACACCCTGAGCGGCATGCATGCCCACCTGTCGGCCGGGACCGGCACGGCCAGGCGCTATGCGCCAGGGTTCTCGCCCATCGTCGGCTTTCCCGATCCGCGGCAGCCGGACTTCGCGGCGCTGGCGCCCTTCTGCGAGGCCGGCGAACACTTCTATTGCGACGCCTGGTCCGGCCCGGCGCCCGCAGGTTGGCGCATCGAGGCCGAGTCGACCATGTACCGCATGGTCTGGGACGGCGTCACGCCGGAGCGCGACGAAGCACCGGATGCGATCCCGCTCGGAAAGGAGCATGCGGAGCAGGCGCTGGCGCTGGCCCGGCTCACCCGCCCCGGCCCCTTCGGCCCGCGCACCATCGAGCTGGGCGAGTACTTCGGCTATGTCGACGGCGACAGCTTGATCGCGATGGCCGGCGAACGCATGGCCGCGCCCGGGCTGCGCGAGATCAGCGGCGTCTGCACGCATCCCGATGCCCAGGGGCGCGGCTACGCGCGCCGCCTGATGCTGAAGCTGATCCGGCGCCAGCTGTTGCGCGGCGAAACGCCCTTCCTGCACGTGATGCGGGCCAACGAAGCGGCGCACGGACTGTACCTGCGCATGGGCTTTCGGGATTATTGCGAGACGGTGGTGCGGGTGGTGACGCCGGACGCCGCTTACGTTTCCTAGCGAACCATCAAGGTGCGCAGGCCAAAGTTTCCAAAACTCAGTCGATCATGGGCACTATCTCAGCCGTACGGTGCGGGTCCGGGCCGGGCTCCGGTGCTAAGTTTTTGAGCGCATCCCAGGACGGGGTGCGTTGCAGAGACGCTGTTCAACAGGAGGTATCCATGAAACAAGTTCTGTCTGTTCTGGCACTGGCAGCGACGGCGGGGCTGGCCACCCCGGCTTTCGCCCAGACCTACAAGGCGACCGCCAGCGGCCCGGCCGAGAGCCCGCCCAACGCTTCACCTGGCACCAGCATGGTGACGCTCGATTTCACCGGCACCAAGCTGACGGTCGACGTGCCGTTCAGCGGCCTGGTCGGCGACTCGACCGAGGCCCACATCCACTGCTGCACCACCAGCGCCTTCACCGGCAACTCGCCGGTGGCCTTGCCGTTCACCGACTTCCCGACCGGGGTCAAGGACGGCACCTACACGAAGACCTTCTCGCTGTACGACGCCGCGAGCTACGACCCGGCCTTCCTGGCGGCGAATGGCGGTACGGCGTCCGGGGCGGCGACGGCCTTCGTGAACGGCATCAATGCCAACGAAGCCTACGTCAACATCCATACGACCTCGCATCCGGATGGCGAGATCCGTGGCTTCGTGGTGGCCGCGCCGGTGCCGGAACCGGCAGAGTGGGCAATGCTGGCGGGCGGCCTGGCCGGCCTGATGTGGATGGGCCGCAGGCGGCGTTGGGAGAGCAGCTGGCAGCGCTAGCCGGCGGCTCGGCTAGCCGGTAAGCAAAGCGCCGCGTTCGGCAAGCAGCTTGGCCCAGGCCGGGACCGCCTCTTGCCAGAACGCGGCCAGCGAGGTGGGCTGTGAAGCAGCTTGCGCCGCCGGATGCAGCCCGAGGAAGCCGGCGGCTTGTTGCAGGGCCGCCACGGCGGCCTCTTCGTTACCGGGCAGGACGGCCAGCGCACCGGTCTGCTTGGACAGCTTCTCGCCGCTGGCGTTGCGCACCACCGGCACGTGCAGGTAGCGCGGCGTCGGCACGCCGAGCAGGCGCTGCAGGTAGATCTGGCGTGGGGTCGAGTCGAGCAGGTCGGCGCCGCGCACGACGTCGGTCACGCCCTGCTCCGCATCGTCCACGACCACGGCCAGCTGATAGGCCCAGTAGCCGTCTGCACGCCTGAGCACGAAATCCCCCGATTCCAGCGCCAGCCGCTGCTCCTGCCAGCCGGCGAAGCGGTCCTGGAAGCCGATCAGGTCTTCTCCCGGCTCCGGCACCCGCAGGCGCAGGCTGCGCGCTTCCCGGCCCGGCGCCAGGCCATGGCGGCAGGTGCCGGGATAGATGGCGGCGCCGTCCGGTCCCACGCCCAGGCGCGAATCGGCGATCTCCCTGCGATTGCAGCCGCAGCCGTACACGTGATCGGCGATGCGTTCGCGCGCGGCCTGGTACAGGTCCTTGCGCCGGCTCTGCCAGACGATCTCGCCGTCCGAATGCATGCCCAGCCAGTCGAGCTGCGCGAGGATGGTCTCGGCGGCGCCGGGCACGGCGCGGCCCTCGTCGATGTCCTCGATGCGGATCAGCCAGGCGCCGCCGTTCGCGCGCGCGTCCAGGTAGCTGGCCAGGGCCGCCACCAGCGAACCGGCGTGCAGGGGGCCGGTCGGGGACGGGGCGAAACGGCCGATGTAGGGGCTGGATGGGGTCATGCTCGATGGAGAAAAGCGCAACCTTAGCACAGGCCGGGACGCGGCGTCGGCCTGCGCTTGCGCCATCCGTGTCTTGTCCATGACAAAATTACGCAACAGTGCTTGTAATTTCTAAAAAGAAATATACAATCCTGTTTTGTCCTAGACAAACAACCGACCAAGAACAATCGAGGAACCCATGCTGTCTACCCTGAACGTAGTCGCCTTCGGCAAGGACGACATCGACAATACCCTGTCCCGCCTGTCCGGCCAGCAGATCGACGACCTGGCCTTCGGCGCCATCCAGCTCGATGCGCAGGGCAAGGTCCTGCGCTACAACCAGGCCGAAGCGATGATCACCGGCCGCCAGGCCAGCGCCGTGATCGGCACCAATTTCTTCCGCGACGTCGCGCCCTGCACCAACACGGCCCGCTTCAAGGGCGTGTTCGACGCCGGCGTGCGCGCCAATAACCTGAACACGATGTTCGAGTACGTGTTCGACTACAAGATGACGCCGACCAAGGTGAAGATCCACATGAAGAAGGCCATCAGCGACGGCAGCTTCTGGATCTTCGTCAAGCGCCTGTAAGCAATGCACGAACCTGCCCTCGACCTCGCCCCGTGGTGGGCCGACCGCGGCGCGCTGCTGCGCTTCGTCGCCGACCTGGTGGCCGCCGAACTGACGGCGCTGCGCCACGAGCTCATCCTGCCCGAGGGCTGGAGCGGCGCGCTGTCGCTGCAGCACGACCTCGGCGTCGATTCGCTGGAGCTGCTGCAGCTGGCCGGCGCGCTGGCCGAAGCCCTGCAGATGCAGCGCAGCGGGGTCGAGGATTACCTGCTGGCGCGCCGCACCCTGGACGGCTGGCTCGACATCGCCACCGCCGCCCTGCAGCACTGGAGCGAGGAACTCACCTTCCGCACCTCGGGCAGCAGCGGCGAGCCGAAGCGCTGCAGCCACGAACTCGTCCTGCTGGAGCAGGAAGCGGCGGCACTGGCCGCGCTGTTCCCGCGCCGCCGCCGCCTGCTGCTGGCCGTGCCCTGCCATCACATCTACGGCTTCCTGTTCGGCGTGCTGCTGCCGCGCCGCCTCGGCCTCGCACCGGACCAGGTGCTGAGCGTGCGCGCGCGCCTGCCGTCCCAGCTCGCGCGCCACGTCCTGCCCGGCGACCTGGTGATCGGCCATCCTCACGTCTGGCAGGCGGCGCTCGGCGCGGATGCGGCTTTTCCGGACGACGTGGCCGGCGCCAGCTCGACCGCGCCCTGCCCCGACACGGTGGCCGAACGCGCCGAGGCGGCCGGACTGAGGCTGGTGCAGGTGTATGGCGCTTCCGAAACCGGCGGCCTGGGATGGCGTGCCTCGCACCGCGAGCCCTACCGCCTACTGCCCTACCTGGAGCGCGCGCCGGACGGCGTCGATGCGCTGCTGCGCTTCTGCCCCGACGGCCGCACGACGCTGCTGCGCCCGCAGGACAGCCTGGCCTGGCCTGGCCCCGACCTGTTCATGGTGGGCCCGCGCCGCGACGCCGCGGTCCAGGTGGGCGGCACCAATGTATTCCCCGAGCGGGTGCGCCAGGTGCTGCTCGAGCATCCGCTGGTGGAAGACGCGGCGGTGCGCCTGATGCGTCCCGACGAGGGCATGCGCCTGAAAGCCTTCATCGTGCCGCGCGCCGGCGCCGGCGAGGGTTTCACGCGCGAGCTGCGGGCCTGGATCGACGCCAGGCTGGCGGCGCCGGAGCGTCCGAAGGCGATCACCCTGGGGGAGCGCATCCCGCGCGGCGCGCTCGACAAACCGGCCGACTGGAGCATCGGTCCCGCGAGCGGCTAGAATAAGCGCCGACATGACGATATCGACCACCTCCCCCAACTTGCCCGCATCGACCGGTTTGAGCATCGCCGCCGTCGAGCGCGAGACCCGGCTGTCCAAGGACGTGCTGCGGGTCTGGGAGCGCCGCTACGGCTTTCCGCAGCCGGAACGGGATGCGAACGGCGAACGCTGCTACCCAGCCGACCAGGTCGAGCGCCTGCGCCTGATGAAGCGCCTGATGGACCAGGGCCACCGCCCCGGCGCCCTGGCCGCGATGACGCAGCCGGAACTCGCCGCGCTGGCCGCGCCGGAGCGCGCCGCCCTGGCCGACGATGCGCTGGACGGCGCCAACGTTCGCCTGCTGCAGATGATCGCCGCGCGCGACCCGGCCGCCTTCCGCCACGCGCTGCGGCAGTCGCTGGCGCGCCAGGGACTCGAGCGCTTCGTCGAGCAGACCATGGCGCCGCTCACGGAAGCGGTCGGCGCCTGCTGGGAAGACGGCAGCTTCGACGTCTTCGACGAACATTTCTATACCGAGTCGGCGGAGCGGCTGCTGCGCCAGGCGCTGGCCGACCTGCCCGCCGCGCGCCACGGTGCACGCATCCTCCTCACCACCGTCCCCGGCGAAGCCCACGGCCTCGGCCTCATGATGGCGGAAACCATGTTCGCGCTGGAGGGCGCGAGCTGCATCTCGCTGGGCACCGAGACTCCGCTGCTGGACATCGTGCGCGCCGCCGCGGCCTATGGCGTGGGCGTGGTCGCGCTGTCGTTCTCGGCCGCCTATCCGCGCCGCCAGGTGGCGCCGGTGCTGCAACAGCTGCGCCAGGCCCTGCCCGATGGGGTGGAATTGTGGGCCGGCGGCGCCGGCGTGGTGAAGCTCGAGGAACCCGCCGGGGTGCGCCTGCTGCCGACCCTGGACAGCGGCCGCCGGGCCCTGGCCGGCCTCAAGGCCTGATCAGGCGGCGCGCGCCTGCCAGCCCTGCAGCTGGACGATGAATTCGTCCAGCGGGACCGGACGCGAGAACAGGTAGCCCTGCATGGCCGGCTTGCGGTTGGCGGCCAGGAAGTCCGCCTGCTGGTCGGTCTCGACGCCTTCCGCCACCACGCGCAGGCCGAGGTGGTCGGCCATCGCCAGGATCGACTGCACGATCGCGGTGCCGTTGGCGTCGCCCGGGGTGTCGCGGATGAAGCTCTTGTCGATCTTCAGTTCGAACAGCGGCATCTTCTTCAGGTAGGCCAGGCTCGAATAGCCGGTGCCGAAATCGTCGATCGAGAAGCGGATGCCCATGCGCGCCAGTTCGTGCATGCGGCCGACGGTTTCGTTCAGGTCGTTGACCAGCAGGCCTTCGGTGACCTCGAAGATCAGCTGGGAAGCCGGGGCCCCGGTTTCGACCAGCACCGCGCACACCTGGTCGACGAAGTCGGGCTGGCGGAACTGCAGCGGGCTGACGTTCACCGACAGCGGCACGGCGAGGCCGGCGCGGTCCAGGCGCAGCCAGGACAGGCAGGCCTGGCGCAGCGCCCACTGGCCGAGCGGCAGGATCAGTCCGCTCGATTCGGCGGCCGGGATGAAGACGTCCGGGGCGACCATCGTGCCGTCGGCGCGGCGCCAGCGCATCAGCAGCTCGGCGCCGACCGGCGTGCGCTCGTGGTCGATCTGCAGCTGCAGGTGCATCGCCAGCTCGCCGTTCTCCATCGCGGCGGCGAGGTCGCGTTCGAGAGTCAGCTTGCGCTCGGCCTCGGTCAGCATGCTGGATTCGAACAGGGTCACGCCGTTGCGGCCGGCCGCCTTGGCGCGGTACATCGCGGTATCGGCTTCGCGCAGCAGGTCCTGCCCGGTCCTGCCGTCGCGCAGCGGCAGCGCGACGCCGATGCTGGCCGAGGCGTGATAGAGCTGGCCGCCGATCTCGACGTCTTCGGCCAGGGCGGCGCGGATCTTTTCGGCCACCGCCTGCGCGGCGCCGGTGGCGCGCTGCACGTCGCGGCCCAGATTCTCGAGCAGGACCACGAATTCGTCGCCGCCGAGGCGCGCCACGGTATCGCCCTGGCGCAGCACCGCCGCCACGCGCTGGGCCGCATGCTTGAGCATGACGTCGCCGATCGCATGGCCGCGCGCATCGTTGATGGTCTTGAAGTTGTCGAGGTCGATGAACAGCACCGCGCCCAGCCCGCCGCCGGTGTGGGCGCACACGACCATGGCGTCGAGGCGCTCGACCAGCAGGCGCCGGTTGGGCAGGCCGGTGAGCACGTCGTAGAAGGCCAGGCGGTGGATGGCGTCGGCGGCGTTCTTGCGGTCGGTGATGTCGCGCCCGACCACCACCCAGTGGGTATTGCGGCCGCCTTCGCCGGCGAAGGGCACCAGCTCCATCTCGACCCAGTATTTTTCGCCGTTCCTGGCGTAGTTCACCAGCTCGGAAGTTACCGCCTCGCCGCGCGCCATGGCGTCGAGGATGCGCCGGACTTCATGGTCGTCGGTCTCGGGGCCGTGCAGCACGCGCATGCTGCGCCCGACGATCTCTTCGCGCGAGTAGCCGGTGCGGCGCACGAAGGCGTCGTTGGCGAAGATGATCGGCTGCTCCGCGCCTTCGCGCTCGACCACCTTCGCGATCAGCACCATGTCGTTCAGGCGCGCCACCGCGGCCGAGGTCAGGCGCAGCTCGGCATTCAGCTCGTGCAGCCGGGCGTGGCCGTCCTCGAGCGAGTCGGCGGTCCGGCTCAGCTCTTCCATCGAGCTGTCGAGGCGCTGCAGCAGGCCGCCGCAGGTCAGGGTGATCAGGGCGCCGACGAAGAGGTAGTTCAGGGTGACGATCAGGCAGGGCAGCAGCGCATGCTCTTCCATGCCGGTCACGTAGAGCCGGGCATAGCCGCCGAGGCCGAGGAAGAAGATGGAGGCGCCGCAAAAGCAAAGCGCGCCGAGCGCCGGCCGCATGCCCAGCAGGACCACGCCCAGCACGGGCACCGACATCAGGAAGATCTGGCTGACCGGACCGATGGCGAGCATCAGGCCGATGCCGATCATGTACAGGATCGCGAGGAAGTTCAGGACCCTGAAGGTGTAGTTCAGGCGCGGCAGGCGCCACAGCGCGGCCACCCAGGCCAGCGCCACGCTGTCCATCAGGGCGACCGGCCACAAGCCTTCGCTGACGGACAGGCCGATGCTGGGCACGGCAGCCAGCGTGCCGAGCAGGACGACATACGACAGCAGGGATTCGAAAACCCTGGAGCGCCAGTGTGCGATGTCGTAGTAGGTTCCCATTAAGCCGAGGGCTCATTGTTGCAAAGCAACATTTTATGTGAGCGCGAATTGGCTGTCATCATTTGCGCGACAGCCTGTTGTGTGCGCGGGACGAAAAAATATTTTTAAGAAATTGAACAGTTAATGCATACCTACTTGGCCGGCGCCGCTTCGGCCGCCTTGATCAGCGAGCTCACCTGCCCGGCGATCTCGTTCGGCACCGCGATCGACAGCTGGTAATGCAGGATCTCGAAGCCCTTGTCGGTCTTGCGGATCACGCCGCTGGCCATGCAGTGCCCCATATTGGCGGTGTCGAGCAATTCGTCGAACCAGATCAGCTTGCCGTCCTCGGAGGCGTAGACGTTGCGGCGGCTGGCCTTGAAGGTCCAGGCCGACTTCTTGCCCTCGAAGTATTTGCGGGCCCAGGCCTTGAAGGCGTCGCGCTGCCACAGCTCGCTGCGGTCGGTACCGATG
>FTBV01002645.1_pt1 | contig 12833 bp, 8 predicted proteins | sample 1639281 | NCBI WGS metagenome assembly FTBV01 (sample SAMEA3914864, study PRJEB12502) | metagenome | biome: forest; material: soil | place: USA | collected 2012-03-12 | depth 0.3 m | reverse complement strand
GCGATAAGCTTGCTGTCGACGCCATCCTCGACCATCCGGACGTGCAGGCCGTCAGCTTCGTCGGCTCGACCCCGATCGCCGAATACATCTACGCCCGCGGCAGCGCGGCCGGCAAGCGGGTGCAGGCGCTGGGCGGCGCCAAGAACCACATGGTGGTGATGCCGGACGCCGACATGGACATGGCCGTCGACGCCTTGATCGGTGCGGCCTACGGCTCGGCCGGCGAGCGCTGCATGGCGATCTCGGTGGCGGTGGCCATCGGCGACGCCGGCGACAAGCTGGTCGCGCGCCTGGCCGAACGCACCAGGGCGCTGAAGGTGGGCGACGGCATGCAGCAGGGCGCCGAGATGGGCCCGGTCGTCACCCTGGCGGCCAAGCAGCGCATCGAGAAGCTGATCGGCGAAGGCGTGGAGCAGGGCGCGACCCTGGTGGTGGACGGCCGCGGCTTCAAGGTGGCGGGCCGCGAGGAAGGCTTCTTCGTCGGCGGCACCCTGTTCGACCACGTGCAGCCCGAGATGAGCATCTACCGGGAAGAGATCTTCGGCCCGGTGCTGTGCGTGGTGCGCATGCCGGACGTCGGCAGCGCGCTGGAGCTGATCAACAGGAACGAATACGGCAACGGCGTCGCCGTCTTCACCCGCGACGGCGGCGTGGCCCGCGAATTCGTGCGCCAGGTCCAGGTGGGCATGGTGGGCGTGAACGTCCCGCTGCCGGTGCCGATGGCCTTCAACAGCTTCGGCGGATGGAAGAAGAGCCTGTTCGGCGACCACCATGCGTATGGGCCGGAGGGCGTGAGGTTCTATACGCGGCACAAGGCGGTGATGCAGCGTTGGCCGAATACCGCGAGCAGTGGGGTGGAGTTCGCTTTTCCGCAGATGAAGTAAGCATTGTCAGCCCGTCGTTCGGGGGCGACGGGCATCTGCAACAGGCCGTACTGAGCATCACAGCATTTCCCGCAGTACCACGTAAAACATAAGCAAAGGGATGCACATGATCGAGTCACTCCATTATCTGCCGCGAGCGGGCGGCACGCACAGCGCATTGTCCGAGCGCTTCACCGACCTGGCGCCGCCGCTCACCGCGCGCCAGGCCGCCATCGAAAGCGCGCGCTGCCTCTACTGTTACGACGCGCCCTGCACGCGCGCCTGCCCGACCGGCATCGACGTCGCCAGCTTCATCCGCAACATCCACGACCACAATATCGAGGGTGCGGCGGTCAAGATCCTGCAACAGAACATCTTCGGCGGCAGCTGCGCCCGCGTGTGCCCGACCGAGATCCTGTGCGAGGACGCCTGCGTGCGCAACAACGATGCCGAAGGACAGCCGGTCAAGATCGGCCTGCTGCAGCGCCATGCCATCGACAACGCCCAATTCAAGGGCCACCCCTTCCAGCGCGCACCCAGCACCGGCAAGACCATCGCCGTGGTCGGCGCCGGCCCCGCCGGCCTGGCCTGCGCCCACCGGCTGGCGATGCTGGGCCACGCCGTGGTCGTGTTCGAGGCGCGCGAGAAGCCGGGCGGCCTGAACGAGTACGGCATCGCCAAGTACAAGCTGCCGGGCGACTTCGCCCAGCAGGAAGTCGAGTTCCTGCTGTCGATCGGCGGCATCGAAATCCACTACGGCCAGGCCTTGGGAGAGAACCTGCGGCTGGCCGACCTGCACACGCGCTTCGACGCCGTCTTCCTCGGCCTCGGCCTGGCCGCCAGCCGCCGCCTGGGCCTGACTGGCGAAGATGCGCCCGGCCTGATGGCGGCGGTCGACTACATCGCCACCCTGCGCCAGGCTCAGGACCTGGCCGCGCTGCCGGTGCCGCGCCGCGCCATCGTGATCGGCGCCGGCAATACCGCGATCGACATGGCGGTCCAGCTCAAGCGCCTGGGGGCCGACGAGGTCACACTGGTCTACCGGCGCGGCTTCGAGGCCATGAGCGCGACCGCCCACGAGATCGAGATCGCCAAGACCCATTTCGTGCGCATCCGCACCTGGGCCGCGCCGATCGAGGTCCTGCTCGACGAGGACGGGCGCGTGCGCGGCATGCGCTTCGAGGAGACCCGGCTCGAAGACGGACGCCTGGTCAGCACCGGCGCGATCATCGAGATCGCCGCCGACGCCGTGTTCAAGGCGATCGGCCAGGGCATGGCGGCGCTCGCCGATCCGCTGGCGCCGGGTCTGGAAAATGAGCTCGAGCAGGAGCGCGGCAATGGGAGCCAGCGGATCCGCGTCGACGCCGGTTTCCGCACCGCGCTGCCGGGCGTGTACGCAGGCGGCGATTGCGTCGCACCCGGCCAGGACCTGACGGTGCAGGCGGTCCAGCACGGCAAGCTGGCCGCGCTGGCCATCCATAACGACATCCTATCCAAAGCGGAGGCAGCATGGCCGACCTGAGCATCGATTTCTGCGGCATCAAGTCCCCGAACCCGTTCTGGCTGGCCTCGGCGCCGCCGACCGACAAGGCCTATAACGTCGTGCGCGCCTTCGAGGCCGGCTGGGGCGGCGTGGTGTGGAAGACGCTGGGCGAGGATCCGCCGGCCGTCAACGTCTCATCGCGCTACTCGGCCCTGCACGGCAAGAACCGCGAGGTCATCGGCTTCAACAACATCGAGCTGATCACCGACCGCAGCCTTGCCATCAACCTGGAAGAGATCACCGCGGTCAAGAAGGCCTGGCCGGACCGCGCCATGATCGTCTCGCTGATGGTGCCCTGCGAAGAGGCGCCGTGGCGCGAGATACTGCCGCTGGTCGAGGCCACCGGCGCCGACGGCATCGAACTGAACTTCGGCTGCCCGCACGGCATGCCCGAGCGCGGCATGGGCGCGGCGGTGGGCCAGCAGCCGGACCTGATCGAGCAGGTCACGCGCTGGTGCAAGACCTATACGCGGCTGCCGGTCATCGTCAAGCTCACGCCCAACATTACCGACGTGCGTGCGCCGGCGCGGGCGGCGCTGGCGGGCGGGGCGGACGCGGTCTCGCTGATCAACACCATCAACTCCATCACCCACCTGGATCTCGACCGCATGGTGGCCCATCCCATCGTCGGCGGCGCAAGCACCCACGGCGGCTATTGCGGCTCGGCGGTCAAGCCGATCGCGCTGAACATGGTGGCCGAGATCGCGCGCGATCCGCTCACCAGCCGGCTGCCGATCTCGGGCATCGGCGGCATCGGCAGCTGGAGCGACGCCGCCGAGTTCATCGCGCTGGGCGCCGGCTCGGTCCAGGTCTGCACCGCCGCCATGCTGCACGGCTTCCGCATCGTCGAGGAGATGAAGGACGGGCTGTCGCGCTGGATGGACAGCAAGGGCTACGAGAACATCGCGGCCTTCTCGCGCAAGGCGGTGGCCAACACCACCGACTGGAAATACCTGGACATGAATTACCAGGTCATCGCGAACATCGACCAGGAGAAGTGCATCCAGTGCGGCAAGTGCTACGTGGCCTGCGAGGATACCTCGCACCAGGCGATCGCGCGGCTGGTGGAGGGGGAAGGTGGAAGGGAAACCCGGCGCTACGAGGTCAAGCCGTCCGAGTGCGTGGGCTGCAACCTGTGCGAAATCACCTGTCCGGTCGAGGACTGCATCACGATGGTGCCGCAGCCGACCGGCCTGCCTTACATGAACTGGACGAAGGATCCGCGAAACCCGCGGGCGGAGGTAGTATAGCGAAACCGCCGAACCGCAACCCACGGAGACCGACCCGATGAGCATGGACCCAGCCGCACACCCCGACCTCTGGAACCACGACCTGGCGCCGACCGGGACCGCCCAGCGTACCTGGCGCTGGTATCACTTTGCCGCCCTGTGGGTCGGCATGGTGATCAGCATTCCCGCCTACATGCTGGCGTCGAGCCTGATCGAGGGCGGGATGTCGGCCTGGCAGGCGGTGATGACGGTGTTCGCCGCCAACGTGATCGTGCTGTTGCCGATGCTCCTGATCGGCCACGCCGGCACCAAGTACGGGATTCCCTACGCGGTGCTGGCGCGCGCTTCCTTCGGCACGCGCGGCGCGCGCTTGCCGGCGCTGATGCGCGCCGTGGTCGCCTGCGGCTGGTACGGCATCCAGACCTGGTTCGGCGGCAGCATGATCTACACCCTGCTGGGCGTGCTGCTCGGCGCCCCGATCGGCGGCGACAAGCTGCCGGGGCTCGGCATCAACGCCGGCCAGCTGGGCTGCTTCCTGGGCTTCTGGGCGATCCAGATGTATTTCATCGTGCACGGCATGGATTCGATCCGCAAGCTCGAAACCTATACCGCGCCGCTGAAGATCGCGATCTGCTTCCTGCTGCTGTGGTGGGTCTACGACAAGGTCGGCGGCTTCGGTCCGCTGCTGGACCAGCCTTCGCAATTCGCTCCGGGCGGACCGAAGGCCGGGATGTTCTGGTCCGTGTTCTGGCCCTCCCTGACCGCGATGATCGGCTACTGGGCCACCCTGGCGCTGAACATTCCCGACTTCACCCGCTTCGCGAAAACCCAGCGCGACCAGGTGGTCGGCCAGTCGCTCGGCCTGCCGCTGCCGATGGCGCTGCTGGCGGCGCTGGCGGTCACCGTGACCTCGGCCACCGTCGTCCTGTACGGGAAGGCGCTGTGGGACCCGGTCGACGTTTCCAGCCGCATGACCGGCGCCGGGGTGCTGGTGGCGCTGCTGATCCTGCTGATCGATACCGCCAGCGTCAACCTGGCCGCCAATATGGTCGGCCCCGCCTACGATTTCTCGGCGCTGTCGCCGAAGCGCATTTCCTACCGCGTCGGCGGCTACATCACCGCCGGCATCGCGCTGGCCATGATGCCGTGGAAGATACTCGAGAAGACCGAGAACTACATCTTCATCTGGCTGACCGGCTATTCGGCCCTGCTCGGACCGATCGCCGGCATCCTGATCATCGACTACTACTTCATCCGCAAGACCGAGCTGGCGGTCGAGCAGCTCTACCGCGCCGACGGCATCTATACCTACCGGAACGGCTGGAACACGGCCGCCATCGTGGCCTTCGTCGCCGGCGTGCTGCCGAACATCCCGGGCTTCCTGAACGCGGCCTTCCCGGACGCCTTCCCGGGCGTCGGCGCCACCTTCAAGACCCTGTACACCTATGCATGGTTCGTCGGCATCGCGATCGCCGCGGTGGTGTACGGCCTGATGATGAAGGGCAGGGCGGTGCCGGCGATGGCGCCCGCCCGCTCGCTGGACTGAGCAATTCCGCAAACGAGGGAGACAAGCATGACTGTGTTGATCCGCGGTGGTACCGTCGTGAACGCCGACCGGGCGTTCCGTGCCGACGTGCTGTGTGAAGGCGGCAAGATCGTTGCCGTCGGCGAGAATCTCGAAGCCCCTGCGAATGCAAGCGTGATCGACGCCGGCGGCCAGTACGTGATGCCTGGCGGGATCGACACCCATACGCACATGCAGCTGCCCTTCATGGGCACGGTCACCGCCGACGATTTCTATACCGGCACCGCGGCCGCGCTGGCCGGCGGCACCACCACCATCATGGACTTCGTGATCCCAGATCCGAAGCAGCCGCTGATGGACGCCTTCCACACCTGGCGCGGCTGGGCGAAGAAGTCGGCCGCCGACTACACCTTCCATGTCGCCGTCACCTGGTGGGACGAGTCGGTGCACGAAGACATGGGCACGCTGGTGCGTGAACACGGCGTGAACAGCTTCAAGCACTTCATGGCCTACAAGAACGCGATCATGGCCGACGACGAGACCCTGGTGAAGAGCTTCCGCCGCGCGCTCGAACTGGGCGCGATCCCGACCGTGCACGCGGAGAACGGCGAGCTGGTCTACCAGCTGCAGCGCGAGCTGCTGGCCAAGGGCATCCGCGGACCGGAAGCGCATCCGCTGTCGCGCCCACCCGCAGTGGAAGCCGAGGCGGCCAACCGCGCGATCGCCATCGCCGGCGTGCTCGGCACCCCGGTCTACATCGTGCACGTGTCCTGCGCCGAATCGCTGGAAGCCATCACGCGCGCCCGCGCCCACGGCCAGCGCGTGTATGGCGAGGCCCTGGCCGGCCACCTGGTGATCGACGACAGCGTCTACAGCAATTCCGATCCCGCTTTTGCCCGCGCCTTCGTGATGAGCCCCCCGTTCCGCTCCAGCCACCACCAGACCGCGCTGTGGCAGGGCCTGCAGGGCGGGAACCTGCACACCACCGCCACCGACCACTGCACCTTCTGCGCCGAGCAGAAGGCGATGGGCGCCGACGACTTCACGCGGATTCCCAACGGCTGCGGCGGCGTCGAAGAGCGCATGGCCGTGGTCTGGGACGCCGGCGTCAACACGGGCCGCCTGACCCCGTCCGAATTCGTGCGCGTGACCTCCGCCAACGCGGCGCAGATCTTCAACATCTACCCGCGCAAGGGCGTGGTGCAGGTGGGCGCCGATGCCGACCTCGTGGTGTGGGATCCGGAGTCCACGCGCACCCTGTCGGCGGCGACCCAGCATTCGAAGGGTGGCTTCAATGTGTTCGAAGGGCGGACCGTGCGCGGGGTGCCGACGCATACGGTGGCGGCCGGGAAGGTGGTGTATGCGCAGGGCGATCTGCGGGCGGAAGAGGGGGCCGGGCGGTATGTCGAACGGCCGGCGTTTACGGCCACCACTGCCAACGCCGCGTGAACGCGAATAGCGCCAGGAACATGTAAACGCCGGTGCTAAATTCAAAGGATATCCAATGAACGAACTCCGCATCAACGGCCACCGCCTCTGGACCTCCCTGATGGACCTCGCCCGGATCGGCGCCACCGACAAGGGCGGCGTCAAGCGCCTCGCCCTCACCGACCTCGATCGCCAGGGCCGCGACCTGGTCGTCCAGTGGGCGAAAGAGGCAGGGCTGGGCATCACGGTCGACAAGATCGGCAACGTCTTCATGCGCCGCGAAGGCGCGAATCCGAAGCTGCCGCCCATCGTCACCGGCAGCCACATCGACACCCAGCCGACCGGCGGCAAGTTCGACGGCAATTACGGCGTGCTGGCCGGGCTCGAGGTGGTGCGCACCCTGAACGACCTCCAGATACGAACCGAGGCCCCGATCGAGGTCGCGTTCTGGACCAACGAGGAAGGCTCGCGCTTCGTGCCGGTGATGATGGGTTCCGGCGTGTTCTGCGGCGCCTTCAGCCTGGAGACGGCCTATGCCGCGCGCGACGTCGACGGCCTGAGCGTCGGCGAGGAGCTCGAAAGGATCGGCTACCGCGGCGAGCAGACCCCGGGAGAACATCCGATCGGCGCCTACTTCGAAACCCATATCGAGCAGGGCCCGGTGCTGGAAGACGAGGACAAGGTGATCGGCGTGGTGCCGGCCGTGATGGGCCTGTCGTGGTACGACTGCACGGTCGAGGGGATGGAGGCGCATGCCGGCCCGACCCCGATGCACCTGCGCCGCGACGCTCTGCAGGTCGCAACGAAGATCATGCAGGAGACGGTGGCGATCGCGAACCGCTATCCGCCCTATGGCCGCGGCACGGTCGGCATGGTGCAGGTGTTCCCGAACAGCCGCAACGTGATTCCGGGCCGGGTCAAGTTCAGCATCGACCTGCGCAACGTGAACGACGAACTCCTGAACACCATGCACGAGGAGATCACCGCCTTCGTCGAGCGCACCGCCAGGGAGACCGGCCTGAAGATCCAGCTCGAGCGCGTGTCCTACTATCCACCTTGCCCCTTCCACCCGGATTGCGTAGGTGCGGTGCGCAATGCCGCTGCAAAGCTCGGTTACTCGACCATGGACGTGGTGTCCGGCGCCGGGCACGATGCGATCTACGTGGCGCGCCTGGCTCCGGCCGGCATGATCTTCGTGCCCTGCAAGGACGGCATCAGCCACAACGAGATCGAGGACGCCCAGCCGGCCCACCTGGAGGCGGGCTGCAACGTGCTGCTGCATGCGATGCTGGAGCGGGCCGGCGTGGCGACGGGCTGAGGCCGGGCTGGCGCACCGGCAGCCCGGCACGCCCGTCGACATTGTTGCAAGAAGGTAACAATGTCGACCTGGATGTTTCCTTTGTCGCCGGACCGGAGGAAGTCGTAGCATACTGTCGGCAACCACTCCGATTTTCAGTCTTCCAACGGGTGTTTGACGATGCTGACTGGACACTACGAAACACCGCTGGTCCTGATTTCCATCCTGGTTGCGATCGCCGCCTCCTATGCGGCGCTCAGCCTCGCCGGCCGCGTGAGCCAGTCGCGCGGCCGCGCCGTCACCGCCTGGATCGTCGGCGGCGCCATCGCCATGGGTTCGGGCATCTGGGCCATGCACTTCGTCGGCATGCTGGCCTTTCGCCTGCCGATTCCGATCGCCTTCGATTTTTCCCTGACCCTGGTTTCGCTGCTGCTGCCGATCGCCGCCTCCGGCCTGGCCCTGTGGCAGGTCAGTCGCGGCGAACTGGGAAGCACGCGCCTGGCCGCCAGCGCCGTGCTGATGGGGGCCGGCATCAACGCCATGCACTACACCGGCATGGCCGCCATGCGCATGGAGCCGGGCATCGTCTACGACCCCTGGCTGTTCGCGCTGTCGGTGGCGATCGCCGTCGGCGCGTCCGGCCTGGCATTGTGGATCGCCTTCCGCCTGCGCCGTAACGCCCCGAACGTTTGGCTGCCGCGCGTGGGGGCGGCGGTGGTGATGGGCGTGGCCATCGTCGGCATGCACTACACCGGCATGGCGGCGGCCAGCTTCCCGCTGGACTCGGTCTGCATGGCCGCCGAGGGCGGCGTCAACCACGACGGCCTGGCGACCCTGGTCGTGATCGCGACCCTCGGCGTGCTCGGCTTCGCCCTGCTGGCGTCCCTGTTCGATGCGCGCCTGGCGGCGAATGCGCGCGTGCTGGCGATCTCGCAGGCCACCTCCGCCGAGCGTCAGGAGCTGCTCACGCGCGAGCGCGCCGCGCGCGACGAGGCCGAGCGCCTGAGCGCCCTGAAGGACGAATTCCTGGCCACCCTCTCGCACGAGCTGCGTACCCCGCTCAACGCCGTCCTCGGCTGGGCCAGCATGCTGCAGCGCGGCGTCAGGGACGAGGCGACTCTCAAGCGCGGCCTGGAGACCATCGAACGCAATGCGCGCGCCCAGGGCCAGCTGATCGACGACCTGCTCGACATGAGCCGCATCATTTCCGGCAACCTGCGCCTCGACGTGCAACTGATCGAACCCGACAAGGTGATCGAGGCCGCCCTCGGCACCGTGCATCCTGCCGCGGTGGCCAAGCGCATCGATTTGCGGGTCGACGTCGCACGTGGCATCGGCACCGTGCTGGGCGATCCGGGCCGGCTGCAGCAGGTGATGTGGAACCTGCTGTCGAACGCGGTCAAGTTTACGCCGGCCGGCGGCATGGTGCAGGTGCTGATGAGCCGCGAAGGCCAGGAAGTCGTGATCCGCGTGGCCGATTCCGGCATCGGTATCGATCCCGAATTCCTGCCCCATGTGTTCGACCGCTTCCGCCAGCAGGATGCGTCGATCACCCGCAAGCACGGCGGCCTGGGCCTGGGCCTGTCGATCGTGCGCCAGCTGGTCGAGCTGCATGGCGGCACCATCGACGTCTTCAGCGCGGGCTCGCATGCCGGCTCCACCTTCACGCTGCGCCTGCCGCTGGCCGAGCCGGAAGCCGCGGCCGCTCCCGCGAAACCGGTGCAGGCGCCCGGACACGGGGGCCTGGCCGGCGTCAAGGTGCTGCTGGTGGACGATGCCGAGGACACCCTCGACGTGCTGCAGCAGATCCTGCACCAGAGCGGCGCCACCACCATGGCCGCCTCCAGCGCCGGCACCGCCCTCGCGCTGCTGGAGCGCGAGCGGCCGGACGTGATCGTCAGCGACATCGGCATGCCCGACGTCGACGGCTTCGAGCTGATGCGCCGCATCCGGCGCCGTTCGGCCGGCGCCGGCGGCGCCATCCCGGCCATCGCCCTGACCGCCTTCACGCGCCAGGACGACCGCAACAGGGCGATCCAGGCCGGCTTCACGGACTACCTCGCCAAGCCGGTCGAGCCGGGATCGCTGGTCGACCACATCGCCCAGGCGGTGGGGCCGCGCGTGCTTCACTGACGGGCTTCACTGAGCGTCGATACGGCCGTACAGTCCATGCGCCTCGTCGCCGGGGCCGGCGGTGTAGAACAGGGTATTGGTCGGCTGGTTGCTCACCCCGTTGCCGAAGGCGATGCCCCACAGGCCGTCGATCACGATCGCGCTGCCGTCGGCGCGCATGAGGGTACCGGCGAAGGCGCCGGTGTCGGGATTGTAGACATTGATTTTCCCATCGCCGAAATTCCCCACCAGCAGCATATTGCTGGCGCCGCCGAAATTGGCCGGCGCCATCGCGATGCCCCAGGGCGCGTTCAGCGCGCCGCCGGTGACGAGCCGCTTCGCCAGCGCGCCGCTGGCATCGAAGACGTCGACGATGCCGAGCCCGGCGCCCTTGGTTTCGTCGATGCTGCCGGTGGTGCGCTGGGCGTAGGCGACAACGATGCGGCCGCCGATGGCCTGGATGCCGAAGGGCGCATAGCCGGCCGGCAGATTGGGGTCGGCGAAGGCGCCGCCGGGCAGGGTTACCCGGTTCCAGTTGGCGTCGTAGACGTCGACCCGGGCGTTGCGGAAGTCCGCCGCGTACAGGTAGTTGGCGCCGGCATAGCTGGCGATCGCCAGGCCCTTGTAGACCGCGCCGCCGGCGCCGGTGTCGACCGCCAGCACCGCGTTGTTGCGGTTGACCGCCGGCGACCAGCCCGACAGGGTGCCGTTCTCGGTGGCGAAGATGAAGGCGCTGGCCCCGCTCACGCCGTTCTGGGTCACCTGGAAGCTGGTGCTGCCGTTGTAGACGATGCCGGTCGGGCTGGCGGTGCCGGCGCTGCCCGGCGGGATCGCGACCACCAGGGTCTGGGGCACGCCGTCGCCGTCGTACAGGGTCGAGGTGGCGCTGCCGTTGTTCGCCACCCAGGCGAAGCCGGTCGGGTTGAAGGCGAGGCCCCAGGCGTTGACGAGGTGGCCGTCGAGGTGTGCGGCGCCGCTGCCGCTGTCCGCGACCAGGGGACGGGTGGCGAAGGCGCCGGCGATGGTGGGGGTGGTCGGGGCCGGCGTCATCATCTGCATGGAATTGCCGCCATCGCCACCGCCGCCACCGCAGGAAGCGAGGGCAACGGCGAGACCGGCGCCGAACAGGCCTGCCCTGAGGCAGGCGGTCGCTCTGGAATGTAGGTTCATGATTGCTCCTGTCAGGACGAATCGAAGGAAGGGCAGGTGTTTATGCCCTTCTGCCCGCTAAAGGTTCAATCAGAAGCGGATGCCGACGCTGCCGGACAGGGCGCGGGCGCGCGGTATGTTGCCGCCGGCGTGCAGCAGCGTCTGCCAGCCGAGCTGCACCGTGCAGTCGCCGAAGGTGGCGGCCAGGCCGAGGCGCAGGTCGGCCCGGTCGCGCGGGCCGGCATAGGCGCCGAAGCGGTGCAGGACCCCGGCGTGGAAGGTCAGCCTGAACCGCTCGCCGAGGGGATGGAAGGCGTTCAGGTCGAGGTAGGCGCTGGGCTTGTCGCCGTAGTAGGCGGGCGAGATGAAGAGGCTGGCGCTGGCCTGGTCCAGCGCGATGCCGGCATGGAATTCGGTGTAGTCGTACTCGTGGCTGCGCAAGAAGACGGCGCGGCTGAGGCCGGCGTCCCAGGACAGGCCGGAGGGGAGGCTGCCGGCGCGGCCGCCGTAGACGATCAGTCCGGCCTGGCGGCCGTCGTCGCCCAGCTTGACGGGCGAGGCGAAGCCGCCCGCATACCAGCCGTCCGCCATGTCATGGTCGATGCGCAGCTGCAGGGCCGGACGGCCACCGCTCAGCGAGATGCCGCGCACTGCATAGTCGGACACCAGGCTCAGGCTGCCGCTGGTCTGGGCGCATGCGGGGCCTGCCGCAAAAAACAGGACCAGCCCCAGACCCAGGCAGGCGGCCGTCAGGGAGAAGCATTGGCTGTCATGGAGGTGGTCTGGTGACATCGGCAAACGCATGCTCCGGCGGCGCGCGCAACGGTCGCGCATGCGTCTATGCTACCAGCTTGCTCCCGTTCCCGATCAGCATCGTGCGCGGCCAGGGCGGTGTGCAGCGGGGGCGCCAGCATGCTGCGCAACTGCAAGGGCGCGGTGCCCGGACGCAGCTCGAGCACCAGCGCGGCCAGCCCGGCCACATGGGCCGCCGCATACGAGGAGCCCGACACCAGGCCCCAGCGTGCGCCGGGCAGGGTGGTGGGAATGTCGGCGCCGGGCGCGCGCAGGGCGCCGGGCGGCAGGGCATGCCGGTCGCCGGACTGGGCCACCGCGATCACGCCGCGCTGCGATGCCGGAAAGCCGCCGTTGGGGCGCTGCGGGTCGACCGCGGCGACCACCGCCATGCCGCGCGCCAGGGCGGCCTCGATCAGGGTCTGCAGCAGGCGGTCCGCCGGTCCGCCCAGGCTCAGGTTGATGATGCGGGCGCCGTTCAGCAGCGCGAAATGCAGGGCCTTGCCCAGCGTGAAGCTGTTGCACAGGGTTTCCTGTTTCGCCGTTTCCCAACAGGCGCGCAGGGCCATCAGCCTGGCCTGCGGGGCGATCCCGGCGATGCCGACCCCATTGCCTTCGCGCGCGGCGACGATGCCGGCGACCGCGGTGCCATGCGCTTCGGCGGCATCCGGCACGCCGTCGACGAAGTTCTCGCGCAGCGCGAGCTGGCCGGCCAGGTCCGGATGGGCGCCGTCGACGCCGCTGTCGACCACGGCCACCATCACCATGCGCCCGGTGCCGGCGCGGTGCAGCTCGGCCAGGTGCCAGGCGTGCGCCGCCGGCTGCACCGCATAGAGGGGATCGCCGTCCAGCCCATGGTAGGTGTTGACCGGCTGGGCCCAGGCCACGCGCGGAT
>FTBV01000693.1_pt1 | contig 12933 bp, 13 predicted proteins | sample 1639281 | NCBI WGS metagenome assembly FTBV01 (sample SAMEA3914864, study PRJEB12502) | metagenome | biome: forest; material: soil | place: USA | collected 2012-03-12 | depth 0.3 m | reverse complement strand
GTAGAGGCCGCCGCCGAGCATCGAGGCCGTGACGAAGATGGTCAGCACGATCGCGAAGAACTTCAGCGCGTACTGCAGCGTCTGCTCCTGGATCTGCGTGGCGGCCTGCAGCACCGCCACGATGAGGCCGACGATCGCCGCCACGATGATGGGCGGCGCCGACAGCAGCATCACGTACCACAGCGCCTGCTGGGTGAGCTGGATGGCCTGGCTGTTCATGGCGTCAGTGGTAGGTGAGCACGAGCCCGTGCGCGAGCTTGACCCAGCCGTCCACGAGCACGAACAGCAGCAGCTTGAACGGCATCGACACCGTCGTCGGCGACAGCATCATCATGCCCATCGCCATCAGGATGTTGGAGATGACGAGGTCGATGACGAGGAACGGCAGGAAGATCAGGAAGCCGATCTGGAACGCCGCCGACAGCTCGCTGACGGTGAACGCCGGCACGACGACCAGGAAGTCGCGGTCGCCGAGCTGCGCCGCGCGCTCGGGAGGCAGCGACTTCTGCGCGGTCTTGAGGAAGAACGCGCGCTCGCGCGGCGGCGAGTGGCGCACGAGGAAGTCGCGCAGCGGCTCCTTGGCGGTGTCGGCGGCGGCCAGCATCGTCTTGGTGTTGCCGGCGATGTTGTCGAAGCCCTGCAGGCGGTCGGACATCGCCTGCACCACCGGGAACATGATGTACAGGCTGAGGACGAGCGCCAGCCCGTTGAGGACGACGTTGGGCGGCGACTGCTGCAGCCCCAGCGCGTTGCGCAGCAGGCTCAGCACGACGACGATCTTGGTGAACGACGTCACCATCACGGCGACGAAGGGCGCCAATGCCAGCAGCACCACGGTCATCAGTGCCGAGGACGGCGAGAACTGGGTCAGATCCATCGATCGGGACGCGCGGCGGCGCCCTTCTCCTCAATTGGGGTTCGGCCCGCAGTGTGTCGGAGGACTGGCGGCGTCACCAGCTGGGAGCGTTCCCAGGGGAGCGGGAGGTCAGGGCAGGATCCACTGCGCGTGCCGGCAGGCACGCAACGGCCCGTTGCCCGTCTGCACGGTCAACGCGGGCGCGTCGCTTTCGCCATCGATGGCCTGCACGCCGCCATCCGCGGGCAGCGCAAGCACGTTCGAACAGGGGTTCTGATAGCCCGGTGCGCCGAAGGCCTGGGTGTGTCCGACGATGAAGAACAGGGTCCGGCCATCCGCGGACCAGCTGGGCGACAGGTGGTAGGCCCCCCAGCCGCGATCCAGCGTCAACGCCGACGGCCTGGTGAGCGGGTGCATGCCCGTGCCGTTGAGGCCGACGACGTACAGCAGCCAGTACTTGTTCGCGGAGCCCAGGCCGGTCTGCAGGGCCACCGGCAAGGACATCGCCAGCCGATGGCCGTCCGGGCTGGCAGCGATGGTCGGGCCGCCCTGAAGGACGCCGGCTGGCAGCCGGAAGGGCACGCTGACGTACTTCTCGCTGCCGATCTGTCGCATCACCAGCCTGTCGCCCGCTACGTGCAGGTAGGCGTCGCCGACGGGCAACCAGGTCAGGGCGTTCTGGTACGCGCTGGCGTCGTAGTCGAGCGGCGAGCCGTCCTGGACGACGTGGCCGTGGCGGTCGAAGACGACCACTTCGGGCGTGCGCTGCCGCCACTTCGGGATCCAGTAGGCGGCGACGTACTTGCCATCGGGCGACAGGTACACGTTGCTGCTCACGATGCGCGGCGTGTCCGTGTTCGGCAGGTCCCGGATGTTGAACCCTCCGAGAGGCTGCAGCGTGTCGCTGTCGAAGAAGTCGACCGAGCCGACGCTGTTGGCCCGCACCAGCGTGTGGGCCGACGCGTTGCTGGCCGACCAGAGTTCCCAGCCCGTGCCCGCCACGGCCGCCGGAGTGCGCGGCAGCAGGTGCTCCTGCCCCGACGGCAGATCGACGATGGCCCAGTTGTTGCCGTCGTGCCGTGGAACCTGTTCCAGGATCCTGCCCGTGGGCGCCGCGGCGTGCACGGCGAAGGTGCCCAGCGCGGCGCTCAGCGCGACGCACGGGCCGCGCAGTCGCAGGGAACGGCCAAGGGCGAATCTTGCGCGGGACTGCATCGTCAATCTCGTTGTCGAACGCGCCTCAGGGCGCGGGGATCCACGTCATGTTCTCATAGCAACTGCGCACCGCGATGGGCGTGCCGTTCGGCCCCGTCACGGTGAATTGCAACGAGGCGTCATCGTCGAGATCGTCGATCGCGATGCTCTGGCCGGATGCAGGAACCACGAGCTCCTCCGGGCAGCCCGCAGGCGCGAGCGCGAATTCCGCCTGCGGGTAGGCGATCGAGAACGCGATGTACTTCCCGTCCGGCGACCAGGTCGCGTCCGAATGCGCGATCGCCCCGTCGCCCATGGCGCGCGCGGTGAGCGTCGTCAGCTGCCGGAAATCGGTCATCGTCGGGTCGGTCACGAACAGCACGCCCCGGCCCAAGGGGCTGCCGGTCAGGTCCGGCAGATTGATGGCCAGCTTGGCGGCGATCTGCGTCCCGTCGGGGCTCACGCTCAACTCGGCGCCGCCGGTGCCGACGCCGGCCGGTGGCGTGATGTCGTGGAATTCCGGATGCAGGTTGCCCACCGTGGCGGTCACCAGCGTCGGGCCGGCGAGGAACACATAGCGGCCATCGGGCAGCCAGTCGAAGGCGTTCCAGTAGGACGACACGTCGTAGTCGACGGGCGACCCCTGCTGGATGACGTTGCCGGTGCGGTCGAACACCGCCAGCACCGGGTCTTCGTCATGATAGTCCTGCTTCCAGTAGGCCAGCACGTAGCGTCCGTCCGGAGAGGGCTTGACGTTGCTCCAGAACCTGGGCGTGTTCGAGTCCGGTTCGTCGCGCAGCGAGAAGCCGCCGGTGCGTTGCAGCGTGACGCGGTCGAAGAACTCGACATCGCCGACCTTGTCGACGCGCACGAAATCGGCGTGGGAACCCGTGGCGTTGTTGATCGTCCAGTCGTCGGTCTGCGCGTTGTTGGCTTGCGACCAGGCGCTGCGCGGAAACGGCGCGAACGCGCTGGAGCCGAGCGACAGCGCGCCGGCGTCATAGTTGATCACGCCGGCAAAGGGACTGCCGACGAGGACGCCTTGCATGAAACCCGGTGCCGATCCCCCTGCAGTACCGCTTGCGGGCGCGGTTCCGGTTCCGGTGCCCGCGTCGCTGCCGGTGCTCGTGCCGGGGGCAGTGCCAGTGCCTGTACCCGTACCAGTACCAGTACCGGTACCTGTCCCGTTGGCGTTTTGCGGGTCAGACCCGCCGCCGCCGCCTCCGCCGCATGCCGCCAGGGCAAGCGCAAGAAGGGCCGCCAGGCCCGCGCGAGTTTGTCGAGATGTGGATGCAGTGTTCGATTTCATGCTTCGTCCAAAACGCAAACAGGCGGGAAGCCCGATGCTTCCCGCCGAAGATGGCGCCGTGGCGCCGGAGGTGTCGAAGTCCGATTACGACTTGCGCGCCATGCCCTGCAGCGCTTCGCCCAGGCTCTTGATGGCGGTGGTGAAGGTGTTTTGCAGGATGCTGTACTGCTGGCTCAAGGCCTGGAACTGCGTCATGTCCTCGTTGAACTTGGCCGCCTGGGCGGTGTTCGTGTCGTTGGTCGACGTCTTGTTGGCGGGGGCGCCGGCGGCAGCGCCGGTGCCGGTGGCGGCGCCCGTGCCCGCCGTCATGCCCGTGCCAGCCGGCGCGGCGGTGCCCGTGCCCGTCGTGGCGCCGGTGGCCGGCGTAGGCATGTCGGCTTGCATCTTGTTGGACAGATCGACCAGTGCCGAAGCTTGCTGGCCCAGGCAGTCGCCCATGGCCTGGGCGATGGCTTCCAGCCAGCCGCCCGCGCCGGTCTGGCCCGATTCCTTGTGACGTTGTGCAGCGGAGCTGGCGATGGCGCTGCCCAGCTGGTTGGTCATGTCCGACATGATGGCGCCGAACTTGTCCTGGGCGTCCTGCTGCACGTCGGCGGGAACGTTGCTCTGGTTCTGCGACGCTTGCGCATTCGCCGTGTCCTTGAGCATGTTGTTCACGAACGGCGGCATGCCGCTTTGCTGCTGCAGCTGGTCGCCGGCCTGGCTCACGGCGTTGGTCACGACTTGCTGCAGCATGTTGCCGACGGCCTCGCCGATCATCGAGCCGATCGGGCCGAATTCCATGCCGATCACGCCGCCGATGTCGCCGAGGATGCTGCCGCCGCCGCTGCCGCCCAGCAGGCCGCCCAGCATGCCACCGCCGCCACCCATCACACTGTTCAAAGCTCCGGACATTTGAATCTCCTAGTTTGGCGTCGTCTCGACACCGGGTTCCATGACTGTTTCAGCGGCGCGCTCCAGGTTCCTCCCTGTCGCCTCGAGTCCGGGATTGCGTTGCCGCATCCCGCCCCGACACCACCCTTGCTTGCCCTCCTGGCCGAGTCGCTGCGTCGTTGCAGCTTCGGTTCGGTCGACGGAGTGAATTAAAGGCCTTGCGTCCGGCTTTCGTAAGCTGGGTCGGTTCCCAGGTGGGAATCGACCTAGCCGCGAGGACACGCGTGGCAAGCGGCTGGGAGGCTTCCCAGCCGGCGCGACGGGCCCGGACCCGTCAGTCGTTGAACCAGCCGCCCACGCCGACGAAGCGCTTCTTGGCCTCGTCCCAGGAGAAGCAGGTGAATGCCATCTCCGAATCCATCGGCACGACGCAGAGCGTGTCCAGGTGCGTCACCAGCCGAAGGTCGGAGTAGGCGGCGGACGACGCCGCAAGCCGCCGGTAGGCGTTCTTCGTCAGGGCGAGCTCGGTCCAGGATTGGCACGAGAGCGCCGGGATGCGGTTGCCGCTTCCAGGCCCGGAGGCCGGCGGAATATCGAAGCGCGCGATCGGCGTGATGCGCTCTTCATCGCCATGCGGGTGTGCCGCCGCATAGACGACGTGGGCGAACTCCTTGTCGACGAGCGCCAGGCCGACGTCCATCTCGCCGAGGACCGAGAACGTCCCCTTGCAGGCCTGGACCGGCGCGTAGCCGGCCAAGCCTGTGCCGAGGGCCGAGGTCAAGCCGCCGAAACGCCGCTCGCCGAGGGTCGCGCGCAGGTAGCCCGTGGTGGCCCTGGATTTCTCGGCGAGCGTCTCGCGACTGAGCAACACCGAGTCGTCTCCCGGATCCGCCGCCCTGGCGGTGGACAGCAGGGACGCCAGAAGAAGGGCGGGCAGCGCGTGCAGGGCCACCGCGCGCCGACGCGACGTTTCGGACGAATCGTTCAATGTTGCTTGATCTCGATGTGGAACGCGGGGTCGTGGCCCGTGAACGGCGACAGGAAGTTCGTGACGGTGCCGTCTGCCTTGGCTTGCACCAGGGCGGACTGGAAGTGCTGTCTCTGCGTCGCCGACATCCCGCTCGTGCCGGGGCCGATGTCGAAGACGTTCATCTCGTCCAGGTTCACGAAGTGGTTGGACACCGGGATGCCTTGGTTCAACAGGTCTGCCATCTTGTCACGCATGGCGTCGCGAATGGTGTCGGCGCTGTCGCCGCGCGCAATCCCCTGGTTGTAGATCGCGATCACCTGCTGGCCCGGCGGCCCGTAATGGCTGATGGTGCCGTCCTGCAACTGCGCGTACATGATGGCCGCCTGTTCCGATGGCGTGCGCGCCGAGCTGGTGACGACCAGCTTGCCGACGTCGAGGTTCGCGGCCTTCGCGACGGTGTCCAGGCGCGAGAGAGACTCGAGGCTGATGGACGCCGGGTACACATTGGAAGCGAACTTCGGGAACGGGGTGACGGCGACCTTGTCGACCAGGTCGTGCACCTCGGCGGGACTGACGAGATGACCGCCCGCGGTGGTCGCCTGCAGCGTCTGGTCGATGTAGGTCCGCTGGGTCGCGCTCAGCGTGACGTGCGACGCCGCGATGTAGTCGGTGGCCGTGCGATGAGCCTCGGCGAAGTGCTCGCTCGTCGCATCGGCGGGGCTGGCGGCGAAAGGCTGCGCGGCGCTCGAGGTCCGCTCCAGCGCATCGGCGAAGCGGGCCCCGCCGGCATCGGCCGTGGCCAGGTCGTAGACCTGCTCGCGCAGGCCGGCGTCGAGGCGCGGATCCATCCTGCCGTCGACCAGCGCATTGCCCAGGCCCTCGAGTGCCTGGCGCACCTGGCCGCTCTGCGCGGGCGACAGGTCGGTGCGTTGCAGGGCGGTGCGCACGTTGGCGCCGGCGTCCGCGATCGCGGACGCTTGCGCGTCGGCAGGCGGCGTCGCCGTCGAGGCCGCGATGCCGAATCCTTCGATCGCGCGCTCGGTGGAGGACAGGGGCTGGTTGCGAACGTCGGCCAACTTCGACTGCGCCGAAGCGAGCAGCGGCGCGTCGCCGGACGCGGGGGAAGCGGCACTCGGCGGAGCGCCTGCGGAATCGGTCTTGTAGAGCGTCACGCTCGTCTCCTGGTTGAAACGGGAACGCCGCCGGGCCGAGGCGCTTGCCTCGGGCTGTCGGCGGCTTGGAGCTAGGGCCTGAACAGGCCCTACGGGATCAGGCGAACAGTCGGCCCAGCTTCAGCGAGACGTTCACGTTCACGTTGACGTCCACGTTGCCGTGGGCGAAGACGCCGCCGCCGAGCCAGGGTTCGAAGCGGATCGGACGCACGGTGTTGCCGCCGTGGTCGGGATGGGCATGGCCGCCACCGTTGCCGGCGCCGCCGTTGCCCTGGAACACGCCGTGGAAGATCACGTTGACGAGGCCGTCGAGGATGCGGAACGCGTCCTTGTAGGCGTTGCCCAGCTGGTGCTGCGGCGTGCCGGAGCCCGATTGCGCCAGCGACGGATTCTTCAGCACGTCGGTCGAATTGATCCAGTTCTGGTCGACGGCGTGCGTGCCGCCCTGCGAGTCGACGGCGACGAAGCCGTTGCCGGTCGCGTTCTCGTGGATCTCGTTGCCGTCGGCGACCGCATAGTCCATCGTGTTGCCCCAGCCGGCTTCCTCGTGGATCGCCAGGTCGCCGTGCGTGTTGCTGTCGATGCCGGTGACCTGCACGCCGTAGCTGCCGTTGGTGATCGTCACCTTGGACGACAGGTCGGCGGCCGGATTCGCGGCGTAGGGCGTGGTCTGGATCGTGACCTTGGTGCCGTCGTCGAGGTTGAACGTGGTCGTGCCCCAGAAGTCGAACTGGTGCTGGCCGTTGACCGACACGTGCGGGTCGCCGGACGCCTGGTAGACCGAGCCGGTCTGCTTGTTCGTGATCGTGACGGTGTTGTTGTCGTCGCAGGTGATCTTGTAGTCGTCGTTCTCGAACACCGCCTGGCCGTTCTGCATCGTCGTGCTGGCATGGCTGGGATTGGTGATCGGCGACGTCAGGAACAGGTTGCTTGACGCGTTGCTGGTGGTCGGTGCGGCCGGCGCGGCCGTGATGGTGGTCATCGTCTCATCTCCCTGAGCTGGTTTGAAGTCGGAGTCCGGTTGCACCCCTTGCAAACGGATGCGCTATTGAAGAGGTTTCCGTCGCGCTCGGTAAGCTGGGTCGGTTACCAGCCTGGGAATCGACCTAGGCGGGCGCCTGCGCACGCGCGAGCTTCAGTCGGCCTCGACCTGCAGCACGTAGCCGGCGTGCAGTGCGCCGGCGCCCGCCACCGAGGCGTCCGCTTCGGCGCGAGCCAGCCGCAGTCCGATCGGCACCAGGTGCGCCGCGAGTGCGCGGCGGCCCTGGATCGGCGCCGGCAGCACGGCGACCGGCTGGTCCGCGCTGCAGTCGCACGCCGGCTCGCCATGCCAGCCGAGCAGTGCGGGCGGCGTCAGGTGCAGCGGCCGGGCCAGAACCGCCTGCGCGCACTCGTGCGGGGCCGGGCGACACAGCGAGGGTGCGGCGTTCCACGCCAGCCGCCTTCGTCCGGGCTGCCAGTGTGCCGGCCAGGCGTGGACGGCCGCGCCAAGCTGCAGCCGCAGCTCGCACGGCCAGTGGCCGTCGGCGCCGAAGGATTCGCGCAGGAGCCAGCCGGCGCCGGGCACCTGCAGCGCATGCCATTCGTCGTCGGCCAGCGGCTCGTGCGCGATGACCAGCTGCAGCGCGAGCTCTTCCCAGCGGACGGCGTCGCGCCAGAAGCCGGCCAACTCCGGCGCCGGGCGGCAGGCCAGCAGGGCCGGCCAGGGAACATCGACGATCGCCGCAAGCTCGCCCCAGCGCCAGTGCAGGCGCGCGGCCGGCACGTCGGCCTGGGAACACGTCTCGCACGGCGCCGGATCCAGCGGCTCGCCCAGCCAGTCCTCCAGCCACTGCAGGAGCGGCTCGGCCTCGGCAAGCACGGCGGCGGCGTGCAGGCTGGCGGCACTGCGCCGCGCCGGGGTGGACGGGCGCTGCAAGGTCAGATGCATCGCGCCGTGACGCGTCGCGGCGACGAAGGGCACGGCCGAGGACACGGTGGCGGGGGCGTCGAAATCGGAGGCGAGGTGCGTCATGCGGCGCGGCCCCTCAGTGCACGCAGCCGCTGGTGACCATGCGCACGAGATGCACCAGCGACGTCGCCTGCATCTTGTCCATCAGGTTGGCGCGATGCAGGTCGACCGTCTTCACGCTCAGGCCCAGCTCGCGCGCGATCGACTTGTTGATCTTGCCGGCCATCACGCCGGCCAGCACCTCGCGCTCGCGCGGCGAGAGCGCGCCCATGCGGCGCCGAAACGCGTGCACCTTCTCCTCGTCGTCCGACTGCAGCACGGCGCGCCGCTGCACCTCGGCACCGCGTTCGAAGGCGCGCGCCAGCGCCGCCTCGAGCGCCGCCTCCTCGAACGGCTTCTCGAGGAACGTAACTGCGCCGCGCTGCATGGCCTGCACGGCGAGCGGCACGTCGCCGTGGCCGGTCATGTAGATCACCGGCAGGACGATGCCCTCGGCGGTGAGCGCGTCGTGCAGGTCGAGGCCCGACATCTGCGGCATGCGGAAATCCAGCAGCAGGCAGGCGAGGCGGCCGTCCGGCTCGGGCGCGGCCACGCGCGCAGCGTGCCATTGGCGCAACGCCTGCAGCGCGGCCGGCGCGCCGTCCAGCGCCACGACCTCGTAGCCCAGGGCGCTGAGCCACCAGGCGCAGGATTCGCGGAATTCGTCGTTGTCGTCGACGACGAACAGGGTGTGTCGCAGCGTCATGCAGTTTCTCCTTGGAGTCGGGTCGCGGCCAGCGGCAGCGCGACGTGGAAGGCGCAGCCCGCGGGCTCTCGGCGGCTGAACCAGAGCCGGCCCTGGTGCAGCTCGACGAAGCTGCGGCAGATGTTCAGGCCGATGCCCATGCCGCTGGGCTTGGTCGAGACGAAGGGCACGAACAGCCGCGCCTGCGCATCGTCGGTCAGCCCGCAACCGGTGTCGGTGATGGCCACTTCCACCTGGGTGCCACCGGCCTGTACATGCGCACCGAGCACGCGCGGCGCGCCGGGCGGCAGGCTGCGCATCGCGTCGAGCGCGTTGCGCATGAGATTGACGAAGACCTGCTGCAGCATCACCTCGTCGCCGACCACCACACAGTCCTCTCCCGCCGGCGCGGAGAGCTCGAGGTGCACGTTGTCGCGCGCGATCTCCCAATCGAGCAGCTGCACGCTGGCGCGCAGGCTGCGCACGAGGTCGAAACGCACGCGCTTGGGCTGGCGCGAATGCGTGTATTCGCGGATGCGCGTGATGATGCGCGCGGCGAACAGGGCCTGGTCGGTGGCGCGCGCCAGCGCCTGGTGCACGTCGTCGCCGGGCGCTCCCGGGTCGCGCGCGAGCCGCATCTGCACGCCGCGCAACAAGTTGACGACGGCGCCGATGGGCTGGTTGAGCTCGTGGGCGAGCGTGGTAGCCATCTCGCCGATGGAGACGACGCGCGACGTGAACAGGAGCTGCTCGCGATCCTCGAGATGGCGCTGCACGGCCTGTTCGCGCGCGCCGGCATCGACCAGGCGCAGGGCCAGGCGGCCTTGCGCCGCGGGCGCGAGCGTCGCCTCGAACGCGCGGCCGTCGACCTGCAGCAGCGCACGTGCCTCGCCGGACGCCGCCAGCAGCAGCGTCAGGCCCTCCAGGCGATCGGACAGCGCCGCCAGCGACGCGCCGGCGCGCAGCGGCGTGATCAGCGCGGCGGCCGCCGGCGTGCACCAGGGCATCCAGGCCTCGACCGGGTCGATCAGCAGCACGGCGTCGCCGAGCGCGGCCAGCGCTTGTTCGGCCGGGTTCATGCGGCGACCCTCCGCCTGGTGGCTGCGGTGCGCGCGCCTGCTGCCGGCCGTGGAGCGCGCAACAGGCGACCCTCCGCCTGAGGGCTGCGGTGCGAGCGCCTTCGGACGGCCGGGCGGCTCATGCCACCACCGCCGCGTTGCGCATGCTCGCGATGGCGCGCCGCAGCCGTGCGCGGCGCGGCAGCTCCTGGAACGCCAGCCAGTCGTCGCGCGTGATCACGAAGTGGCGCGCCGGCGCGCCCTCGTAGGGCAGCACGCCGGCATCCGTGAAGCCGAGCGCCAGCACGCAGCTGCGCACCGCGTCGTGGCGCACGTGGAAGACGGCCCAGACGCGCTCGCGCTGCAGCGTCTCGAACGCGTGCCGCAGCAGCGCCTCCCCGCCTTCGTCGGCCAGGCCGACGCCCCAGGCACGCGGCAGCAGCCGGGCGCCGAGTTCGATCTCGCCCGCGCGGCCCGGCATGGGCATCAGGTTGAACCAGCCGATGAACTCGTCGACCGGCAACGCGAGCTCGGCCAACGCCGCGGGCGTGAGCGCCTCGCACAGCGCCGGGGACGCGAGCTCGGCGTCGCTGAAGCGGCGCACCGTGCGTTCGGCGTGCCAGATGCCCAGGCCCTCGTCGACGCGGTACAGCGCCTGCAATCGGCGCAGGAAGCGCTCGCAGACGTCATGGCGGTGCAGCGGGTGGTCGTCGATCAGCAGGGCGCGCATGCGAGCGTCCGCATGCATCTGCACCAGTTGCACGCGATCCTGCACGACGAATTCGCGCAGGCGCAGGCGCCGGGTGCGGAGCCAGGGCGCCGGACGCGGCGCGATCGATGGGGGAAGCGACATGGAGGCAGCGGTCATGGGTTCATCTCTGCGGGTCGTCGTCGACCTCGAGGCGGTCGACGGCCTGGCCGCGCGCCCGCAGGCGGCGGCGCAGGCGTTCGGTGTAGGCGGCCAGGTCGCGCGCGGGCAGGCCGTTGCCGGCCGTCAGCTGCAAGCCCCAGCCGGCGGCGGCGTCGCCGCTGATGCACAGCGCGGCCAGCGGCGTCAGCGGGTCGCCGAGCGTGAACGTCCATTGCGCGCCGCGTTCGCCGCCGGCCACGTCCTGGGTCGAAGGCTCGCGCAGCCAGGCCTGGGAGACGCTGGCGGCGACGTCGTGCGGGGTCAGGACAGGGGACGTCGGCGCGGCGACGGCGGTGTCGTTCGGCCCGGGAAGCAACGGGTGTGCCGCGGCCAGCAGCGTCTGCAAGGCCACGCCGTCCGGCGCTGCCGTCGGGTCGGCGTGGCGGCGGGTAGCGCGTCGCGGTGCGTGGTCGTGGCCCGGCACGCGGGCGTGAGGCCGCTCGTCGCGTGGATCGGCCGGCAGGAGGGCGCATGCCTGCGCTGCGTCGGTGCGCGTCGTGTCGGAGTGCGCTTCGCCGGCGGCCGGCGGCGCGTTGCCGTCGCGTGGCGTCGTCGTGCGACGAGGAGACGGTGGTGGCGCCTGCCTGTCTGCCGGAGCGGGCGGAGCCGGCATGCGCGCCTGCGCGGGCGCTGCCGCGGTGTGCGGGCTGGCAGCGGGCTGTGGGGCGCCGTGCGTCGAGTCCTGGCCGGACGGCACGATCGCGGCCGTGCGCGCGCCTGGCGTGGAGTGCGCGGGAAGCGATTCGTCCTGGGCCGGCCCGGCGCCGTCCGCGCCCGGGCGGCTGCAGCCCTCCTTCGAATGACCGTTCGGCGTGCCGGTTCGTCGCGCGGCCGAGCGCAGGCTGTCGCCGAACTGCGTCGCGCCCTGCGTGTCGTCGAGGCACGTCGCTTCGCGCGCGCCGAAGCGCGGTCCGACGCCGAGGTCGTTCGTCCTCATGACCAGGCCACCGCGCGCAAGGCTGGCGGCGCGTCGCCCGCGTCGACGGTGTCGCGCCGCGCGAGGGCCGCACCGGCGGCCTGGCGCAGCATCTGCCGCGTCTCGTCCTCGCGCGCCTGCTCGCGCGCGCGGCGCGCCTGGGCCGCGGCAAGCCTGCCGCGCGCCTGTTCGAGCGCGCGCAGATCGTCCAGCCGTGCATAGGCATCGCGCTCGTGCTGCTCGGCCAGATGGGCCCTGCGCGCCGCCGTCGACGGGGCGAAGCGTGCCAGGTCGCGCGCGCCCTCGCCGACGATGAAGCGCGCGAGCTCCGCGCGTTCCTCCAGCCAATGCGCGATGCGCACGTCGCGCCGCGCGAGTGCCGCCTCGGCATCCTCGACCTCGCGCGCGCAGCGCACGCAGTCGCGCGCGGCCGCGGCGGCGCGCAGCGTGCGCAGGCGCAGCAGCTGCGCGAGCTCGCGCAGCTCGGGGGGACGCGTCATGCCGCGACCTCCCGCAGACGGCGCAGCGCCTCGTCGAACGGGCTCGCCTCGTCGGGCGGCTGGCACAGCAGCGCGCGGATCGCCGCCTGCTTCGCGATCGCCTCGTCGGCGAGCGCGTCGCTGCCCGCCTTGTATTCGCCCACGCGCAGCAGGAACTCGATCTCCGCGTAGCGCGCCATCAGCTCGCGCGCGCGCGCGGCCGCCTGCCGGTGCGCGGGCGATGCCACGCGCGAGAACACGCGGCTCACGCTGGCCAGCGCATCGATGGCCGGGTAGTGATGGGCCTGCGCCAGCTTGCGCGAGAGCACGAAGTGGCCGTCGAGGATGGAACGCACCTCCTCGCCGACCGGGTCGCTGCCGTCCTCGTCCTCGACCAGCACCGTGTAGAAGCCCGTGATCGAGCCCTTGGCGTCGTTGCCGGCGCGCTCGAACAGGCGCGGCAGCTCCGCGAACACCGACGGCGGAAAGCCGCGCCGCACCGCCGGCTCGCCGATGGCCAG
>FTBV01000579.1_pt1 | contig 12995 bp, 10 predicted proteins | sample 1639281 | NCBI WGS metagenome assembly FTBV01 (sample SAMEA3914864, study PRJEB12502) | metagenome | biome: forest; material: soil | place: USA | collected 2012-03-12 | depth 0.3 m | reverse complement strand
GAGCGAGTTCGGCTGGATCATGTCCACCATCGCGCTGGGCATCATCTTCAAGAACGTGGCCGAGAACGTCTGGGGCCGCGACGACCTGAAGTTCCCCTCCCCGCTGCCCGAGGCGCCGCTGCACGTGCTGGGGGCCAACGTGCTGCCGATGGAGCTGCTGGTGGTGGGCGGGGCCATCGCGATGATGCTGGCGGTGGAGGGGTTCAACCGCCGGTCCATCTACGGCCGCGCGGTGGTGGCCACGTTCAACGACCGCGACGCGGCCAAGCTGATGGGCATCAACACCGGCCTGGTGATCACGTTCTCGTACGCGCTGTCGTCCATGACCGCCGCGTTCGCGGGCGTGCTGATCGCGCCGCTGACGCTCACCGGCGCCACGATGGGCGCCGTGCTGGGCCTGAAGGCCTTCGCGGTGGCCATCATCGGCGGGCTGACCAGCGGCATGGGCATCCTGGTGGGCGGCATCATCCTGGGCATCGCGGAGACGTCCACCGGGTACTACGTGTCCACCGGCTACAAGGACGTGCCCGGCCTGGTGCTGCTGCTGGTGGTGCTGGCGATCAAGCCCGCGGGCCTGTTCGGCAAGACGGCCATCAAGAAGGTCTGAGACCTCACTGGAACCCTCAACGCGATGCGCATCTCCCGCTCCCTGCTGGCCGCCGCGGCCGGCGTCGTGCTGCTGGCGCTGCTGCCACTGGCCGTGCCCAACCCGTACTACATCCACCTGGTCGAGACGATCATGGTGTACGCGATCCTGCTGTTCGGCCTGGACATCGTGGTCGGCTACACGGGCCAGGTCTCGCTGGGCCATGCCGCGCTGTTCGGCATCGGCGCCTACTCGGTGGGCGTGATGGTGTGGAAGCTGGCCGCGCCGGTGTGGCTCGCGCTGCCGGGGGCGATCGTCGTCACCGCCGCGTGTGGGGCGTTGCTCGCGCTGCCCGCGCTGCGCGTCACCGGACCGTACCTGGCCATGGTCACGCTGGCGTTCGGCACCATCGTCGAGCGGCTGATCACCGAGATGGACTTCCTCACGAACGGCCCGATGGGCATCACGCTCAAGAAGCCCGAGCTGTTCGGCAGCCGCCTGGACGAGCGCGGCTATTACTGGCTCGTGCTGGTGCTGCTGGCCGCGGCGGGCCTGTTCGTGCACCGCGTGCTGCGCTCGCACCTGGGGCGGGCGTTCGAGGCGCTGCGCGGCAGCCCCGTGGCGTCGGACTGCATGGGTGTGTCGGTGTACCGGTTCAAGGTGTACGCCTTCGTCATCAGCGCGGGGCTGGCGGGGCTCGCGGGCGGGCTGTACTCGTATTCCGAGCAGTACATCTCGCCCAACACCTACAACTTCGAGCTCACCGTGCTGTTCCTGCTGGCCATCATCATGGGCGGCCGCAAGACGCGCACGGGGGCCTTGATCGGGGCGGCCATCATCGTGCTGCTGCCCAAGCTGCTGGACGACCTGGAAAGCTTCCGCGTCGTCGCCATCGTGCTGGCGGCGCTGGTGGCCGTGAGCGCCGTGGTGGGCGTGCGGCGGGGCCGGGCCACGTGGGCCGCGGCGGCGGTGCCCGTCGCGGGCAGCGTGGCGCTGGCGATAGTGTCGTTCGTGCTGCAGACCATGGCCGACTGGCGCCTGTCGATCTTCGGCCTCATCACGCTGTTCGTCGTCTACTACCTGCAGGACGGCATCGTCGGCTTCGTGCGCAAGGCCTTCAACCTGCGCACGCACGACGAGCCGCCACCGGCCGCGCCCAACGCGGCGCCGCAGGCCGCCATCGTGGCCGCGGCGGGCGAGGTGTCCGCCACCCTGCTGGAGGCCCGCCAGGTGCTGATGCAGTTCGGCGGCCTGAAGGCCTTGAACGGGGTGGACCTGGCCATCGCGCGGGGCACCGTGCACGGCCTGATCGGCCCGAACGGCTCGGGCAAGAGCACGATGATGAACGTGCTCACCGGCATCTACGTGCCCACGTCCGGCGACGTGAGCTTCGCGGGCCGCACGCTGGTGGGCCGCACGTCCTCGGACATCGCGCTGTCGGGTGTGGCGCGCACGTTCCAGAACGTGCAGCTGTTCGGCGAGATGACCGCGCTGCAGAACGTGATGGTGGGCCTGCACCACACCTTCCGCAGCCACCTGCTGGACGTGGCGCTGCACACGCCGCGCTACCGGAACGAGGATGCGCGGGCCGTGGCCCGCGGCCGCGCGCTGCTGGCGTTCGTGGGCCTGGGGGCGCTGGCGCAGGAGGAGGCGCGCAACCTGCCGTACGGCAAGCAGCGCCTGCTGGAGATCGCGCGCGCCCTGGCACTCGACCCGCAGCTGTTGCTGCTCGACGAGCCCGCCGCCGGCCTCACGGCGCCCGACATCAAGGAGCTGGTAGCCATCATCGCCAAGATCAAGGCCTCCGGCATCACCGTCATCTTGATCGAGCACCACATGGACGTCGTCATGTCGATCTGCGACAAGGTGTCGGTGATGGACTTCGGGCAGAAGATCGCGGAGGGCGGGCCGGCGGCGGTGCAGGCCGACCCGAAGGTGATCGAGGCCTACCTGGGCGGGGGGGCGGCATGATGGCCACGACCCCCGGCACGGCCATGCTCAGCATCCGCGACCTGCACGCGGGCTACGGCAAGATCGAGGTGCTGCACGGCATCTCGATGGAGGTGGCGCGCGGCCAGGTGGTCACGCTGATCGGCTCCAACGGCGCGGGCAAGACCACCACCATGCGCGCCATCAGCGGCATGATCGCGCCGCGCGAGGGCCGCATCACGCTCAACGGCCGCGAGATCGCGGGCCTGGAGTCGTACCACATCGCCCGCCTGGGCCTGGCCCATTCCCCCGAAGGCCGGCGCGTGTTCGCCACGATGACGGTGACCGACAACCTGCGCCTGGGCGCGTTCCCGCGCTACACGGGCGCGCGCGCGAAGGGCGACATCGCGGCCGACCTGGAGAAGGCGATGGAGCTGTTCCCTCGCCTGAAGGAGCGGCGCCTGCAGCTGGCGGGCACGCTGTCGGGCGGCGAGCAGCAGATGCTGGCCATGGCGCGCGCGGTGATGCTCAATCCCGAGGTGGTGCTGCTGGACGAGCCGTCGATGGGCCTGGCGCCCATCCTGGTGGAGGAGGTGTTCCGCATCATCGAGCGCCTGAAGGGGCAGGGCGTGACGATGCTGCTGGTGGAACAGTTCGCGGCGGCCGCGCTGGCCGTGGCCGACTACGGGTACGTGCTGGAGAACGGGCGGATCTCGCTGCAGGGCGAGGCGGCGAAGCTGCGGGCGGATCCGGCGGTGCGGGCGGCTTACCTCGGGGGTGGGCACTAGGTCTGGCGTTGCCCTTTGCCCCCGCAGGGGGCGGGGGGCAAGCGCCTGACCCTGCGTGGCAGTGCCACCGGGAGGGTCAGGCGGGGGACAGATGCCCGACCCTGCCTGGCAGCGCAATTGGAAGGGTCAGGCACTCGCGCCCCGCCCCCGCTGCGCGGGGGCAAAGCGCAAGTGCCAGACCTAGGTCAGCGCGTCGACGCGCACCAGCACCAGCGACAGGTTGTCGCCCGCGCCGCGCGCGCGCTGCCGGGCCTTGCTGATCAGCATCTCGCTGGCCTCGCGCGGCGACAGCGCGTTGATGATGGCGCCGATCTCGCGGGCCGTGAGGTAGTGCCACAGGCCGTCGCTGCAGGCCATCAGCGAATCGCCGATCTCCAGGTGCTCGATGCTGTCCAGCTCGATGGGCGGGTCCTGCTGCGTGCCCAGGCAGCCGGTGAGCAGGTTGGACTGCGGGTGCGTGTTGGCCTTCTCTTCCGTCAGCCGGCCCTCGTCGATCAGGCGCTGCACGTACGAGTGGTCCTTCGTGCGACGCACCAGCTCCGCGCCGCGGAAGTGGTACACGCGCGAATCGCCGGCGTGCACCATGTGCGCGGTGCGGTCGGGCATCACCAGGAACGCCGCGATGGTGCTGTGCGGCTCCTCCTCGGCCGTGATGGCCGTGAGCTTGATCATGAGGTGGGCTTCCACCAGCATGTTGGTGAGCATGGCCGTGGGGTCATCGCGTGCGGGCGAGAAGCGGTCGAAGACCTGGCGGGCCGTGAGCACCACCTGGTCGGCCGCCGTGCGCCCGCCGCTCTTGCCGCCCATGCCGTCGGCCACCAGGCCGAGGGCGCAGCCCGCCACGCGAGGGTGCACCAGCAGCTCGATCTGGTCCTGCTGGTAGGCCCGGTCGCCCTTGTGCAGGCCCGTGGCCGCGGATAACCGGAAACCTTGCGTGGTGGTGCTCATGGTCGCCAATATAAACTGTCGAGGTGGCCCCCGCCGCCCCGGAAAGTCCGGTGATGATCGAGAATCTCCACTCGCCCCATCGACGCTTGATCGAACTGCGCATCGAGCACGCCGACCTCGACGTGCTGATCGACCGCGCGTCGGACGACGGCACGGTCGACGAGCTCGCCCTCAAACGCCTGAAGAAGCGCCGGCTCGCGCTGCGTGACCAGATTGCCCACCTCGAAGCCTCCCTCGAGCCTCCCGAGCACGCCTGACGACGACGCGCCGTTCGCCGCGGGTGCCGTCCTCGCCGAGCCCGCACCTCCCGTGCCCGCCGCCGCGGCTGTCGTCGCCGCTGCCGGACCGTCCGCCCTGGTCGCCGCCACCCGCCGCGCCCTCACCACCGGCGGCCCGTTGGCCCGCGTGGATGACGCTTTCCTGCAACGCACCGGCCAGCTGGACATGGCCGAGGCGGTGGCCCACGCCATCGACACGCAGGGCACGCTGGTGGTGGAGGCCGGCACGGGCGTCGGCAAGACATTCGCCTACCTGGTGCCGCTGCTGCTGGCGGGCCGTCGCGCGCTGGTCAGCACCGCCACCAAGAACCTGCAGGACCAGCTGTTCTTCCGCGACCTGCCGCGCCTGATCGAGGTGTTGCAGCTGCCCCTCAGCACCGCGCTGCTGAAGGGCCGCGCCAGCTACCTGTGCCCGCACCGGCTGGAGCACGCGCGCATGGAGGCCACGTTCGCCGACCGCGGCGCCATGCGCGCGCTGGCGCGCGTGGAGACATGGGCGCAGTCCACCACCAGCGGCGACCTGTCGGAGATGGAGGGCCTCGACGAGCGCTCCGAGGTCATCCCGCTGGTGACGTCCACGCGCGAGAACTGCCTGGGCAGCGAGTGCCCCAAGTTCGCGATGTGCCCGGTGATGAAGGCGCGGCGCGACGCCATGGCCGCCGACGTGGTCGTGGTCAACCACCACCTGTTCTTCGCCGACATGGCGCTGCGCGAGGGCGGCGCGGGCGAGCTGCTGCCCACCGTGGACGTGGCCGTGTTCGACGAGGCCCACCAGATGGTGGACATCGGCGTGCAGTTCCTGGGCCAGACGCTGGCCACGGGCCAGGTGATCGACCTGTCGCGCGACCTGCTCACGGCCGGCCTGTCGCAGGCGCGCGGGCTGGGCGAGTGGAAGGAGTTGTCGGCCAGGCTGGAGCTCGCGGCGCGCGAGCTGCGCCTGTCCGCGGCCGGCCGGCCTGAGGGCGGCAGCGTGCCCAGCGGGCGCCGTGCATGGGAGCAGGTGGAGGCCGAGGGCCTGCTGGACGACACACTGGACGCGCTGGCCACGCAGGCCGATGCCTGCGCCACGGCGCTGGAGGCGGTGCTGGACGTCGGCCCCGACTTCACGCGCCTGAAATCGCGTGCCGAGAGCGTGCGCGCGCAGTGCCGGCGGTTTCGCGAGGCCGCCCCGCCGGGGCAGGTGCGCTGGGTGGACCTGACCACGCACCAGGCGCGGCTGGTGGAGTCGCCGCTGGACATCGGCGACGCGCTGGGCCAGCAGCGGCAGGCGGTGCCGCGCGCCTGGGTGTTCACGTCGGCCACGCTGGGCGACGACGAGAAGCTGTCGTGGTTCACCGAGCCGACGGGCCTGGGCGATGCGCGCACGCTGCGCGTGGAAAGCCCGTTCGACTACCCGGCCCATGCGCGCGTGTACGTGCCGCGCCGCTTCGCGGCGCCATCCGAGCCGCACCATGCCGCCAGCGTGGGCCGCGCCGCCGCGCACTGCGCCGCGGCGCTGCAGGGCCGCACCTTCGTGCTCACCACCACGCTGCGCGCGCTGCACGCCGCCGCCAAGGCGCTGCAGGGGGAGCTGGACCGGCTGGGCGCGTCCGTCGAGGTGCTGGTGCAGGGCAGCGCGCCCAAGCGGATGATGCTGGAGCGCTTCGCACGCGGCGGCAGCGTGCTGGTGGGCTCGCAGAGCTTCTGGGAAGGCATCGACGTGCCTGGCGACGCGCTGCAGTGCGTGCTGATCGACAAGCTGCCGTTCCCGCCGCCCAACGACCCGCTGATCGAGGCTCGCACCCGGCGGCTGACGGCGGAAGGGCGCGACGCGTTCAACGACTGTTTCGTGGCCGAGGCCGCCGTGTCGTTGAAGCAGGGCGCCGGGCGCCTGATCCGCACCGAGTCCGATCGCGGGCTGCTGGTGATCTGCGATTCGCGCCTGCACACGGCGCGCTATGGCCGGCGCCTGCTGGCCGCGCTGCCGCCGATGGGCGAGTTGCCCAATGGCGAGCAAGCGCTGGATTGGTTGCGGCACCTGGCGCTGGATCACTGAGCCGCGCACCTCGCCAACCGGCGGCGCGGGGGGAGCGTGGCGACGGCGGATCGCGGCCGAGCCCAGGGGCCTATCGGCGCCGGATCACGCGCGAGGGCAGTGCCTCCAGGCTGCCGGCAGGCGCGGCCTCGCGGACAGGCTGCGGCCCGACGTAGTTCGCGCGAGGTCGGATCAAGGTGTCGCTGCGGCCCTGCTCCACGGCATGGGCCAGCCAGCCCGCCGTGCGGCCCAGCGCGAACACCCGGTACGCGTCGCCCGCGGCCAGGCCGAGGCTGCGGCGCATCGCCACCAGCGCGTAGTCGATGCTGGGATGCTGCCCGGTCCGGGCCTGCACGGCGGCCAGCAGCCGCTCGTTGCGGTGGCCGCGGGGCAGGCGCGCGAGCAGCGCGATGGCGCGCGGGTCGCCGTCCGGATACAGCCGGTGGCCGAACCCCGGCACGTACTGGCCCGGCACGCCCGCGGTGTCCGCGTCGATGCCGGCCAGGCTGGCCTCCACCAGCCGATCGAGCGCGTTGGCACCGCGGGCCGCGTCACTGCGCTGCCACAGGGCCTCGATGGCCGCCGTGACGCCGCAGTGGCGCTTGCCCGAGAGCGCGGCCAGGCCGGCCGTGACGCACGCGCCCAGGTCGGCGCCGGTGGACGCGACGCAGCGGGCGGCGAAGCCGGAGGCGTTCAGCTCGTGGTCGGCGCACAGCACCAGCGCCTGCCGCACCACCGACGCCGCCGCATCGTCCAGTGACCAGGCCTGTGCCAGCTGCTGGTGGGCGAGGTCGCGCGTGGGCGCCCGGCGCGTGACGACCGCGGTCATCAGGCGCAGCAGGTGGCCACAGTGCGCGGCCTGGGCCTGGGCCTCGGCCTGGGCCTGGGCGTGGTCCTGGGCCTGGGCCTGGGCCCGGGCCCGGGCCGGCGCCTGCGCCTGCGCCTGCAGCCAGGCGAAGCCCGCGGTGCAGCCCGCGACGGGATCCAGGCCATCGAGCGTGCGCAACGTGGGGGCGGCCACGCGAGGCAGCGCGCCGGCCACCAGGTCGTCGGGCGTGCAGCCCAGGAGCAACGCCGCGACCTCCTCGAGGGTGGCCTGCCGCGACAGGTCGACGGCGTCCTGGCCGTGGTAGTAGAGCCGACCCTGCTCGATCAGCGTGACCCCGGAATCGAGGATCGGGCGGCCCCAGTCCAGGCTGCCGCGCGCCACCTGAGCCGGCGCGCGTGCACGGCCCCGCTCCAGCGCCAGGCGCTCCACCTCGCGGCGGCGATAGCGGCGCTGCGGTGCGCCTTCGGTGGCCTCCGATCGAACCAGGCCGCGGCTGACGTAGGCGTAGAGGGTGGTGCGGGACACGCCGAGCGCGAGGGCCGCTTCGTCCGCCGTCATCCATTCGTCCGACATGCCACGATTGTCCCATCGGGGGGCGCGGGTTGATCGGGCCGATCAACGTTGACGCCCCGATCGCGTCCGACGTGCAATGCGTGCATCCCGTCACTGCTTCGCACCATGCCCCTCCTGCCGGAACCCGACGCCGCCCTGCACGCCCTCTGGCAGCGGGCCGAACTGCCCGCGGCCGCGCTCGCGCACGTCGACCTGCCGTCGGCGGGCCCGGGCATCCCCTCCAGCTTCCGCGTGGGCGACGCGGCGCAGGCCACGCTGGCCGCCGCGGCGCTGGCCGCCGCCGAGATCCGCCACGTGCGCGGGCACGCCCGCCAGGGGGTGCGCGTCGACCGCGCGCACGCGCTGGCGGAGTGCGCGGGCTGGTTCTCGCTGGACGGTGTCACGCCGCCCAGCTGGGACCCGTTGTCAGGCCTGTACCGCTGCGGCGAGGGCGTGGACGCGCCGGGCTGGGTGCGCGTCCACGCCAATTTCGCGCATCACCGGGATGCCGCCCTGCGCGTGCTGGGGTGCGCGCCAGGCCCCGCCACAACGCGCGATGACGTGCTGGCGGCCCTGCGGCGCTGGACCGCCGACGCCTTCGAGACGGCCGCGGCCGAGGCCGGCGGCGTGGTCGCCGCGGTGCGCAGCTTCGAGCAATGGGATCGCCATCCACAGGCGGCCGCGGTCGCGACGTGGCCGGTGGCGATGCGCCGCCTGGACGACGCGCCGGACGCCCCACCCCGGGCGTGGCCCGCGCTGTCCGCCACCGCGCGCCCGCTCACGGGGCTGCGCGTGCTGGACCTCACCCGCATCCTCGCCGGGCCGGTGGGCTGCCGCACGCTGGCGGCGCACGGGGCCGACGTGCTGATGATCAACTCGCCGAACCTGCCCAACATCGACGGCATCGCCGAGCTGAGCCGCGGCAAGCGGTCCGCCCACCTCGACCTGCGGCGCGAGGACGCGCGCGCCACGCTGCGCGGCCTGGTCGGGGAGGCGCATGTGTTCGTGCAGGCCTATCGGCCCGGGGGCCTGGCGGGCCTCGGCTTCGATCCCGGCACGCTGGCGCGCCTGCGGTCGGGGCTGGTCGTCGCATCGCTCTCGGCCTACGGCCCGTCGGGCCCGTGGGCGGGGCGCCGCGGCTTCGATTCCCTGGTGCAGTCCGCCACCGGCTTCAACGTGGCCGAGGCCGAGGCGGCGGGCTCGCCGACGCCGCAGGCGCTGCCGGTGCAGATCCTGGATTTCGCCACCGGCTACCTGCTGGCGTTCGGCGTCCAGGCCGCGTTGATGCGGCAGCACCGCGAAGGCGGCAGCTGGCACGTGGAGGTGTCCCTGGCCGGCACCGCCCACTGGTTGCGCGGCCTGGGCCGCGTCGACGGGGGGTTCCAGGTGCCGCGCGCCAACGGCGTGCCGGAGCGCTTCCTGGTGAGCGAGCCCTCGGGCTACGGCCGCCTGGTGGGCGTGCGCCACGCGGCCGAACTGGCCGACACGCCGCCGCTCTGGCGCCTGCCGTCGATGCCGCCCGGCACGCACGCGCCGGCCTGGGCCACCTGAAGGCAGGACGCGAATGCAGCGTGTCACATTGCCGCGTCCGGAGGGCGCGCGCCACTGCCTCGTCGACGCACCGGGACCTCGGGGCGACGGCCGGCGACCGCTCGTGATCCTCCTGCATGGCGCGGGCGCGTCCGCGCGGCAGGTGATGGGGCTCGGATTCCCGCCGTCACCGCTGTCGGCGTGGCGGGACATCGCGGCGCGCGAGCGCCTGGTGGTGATCGCGGCCGATGCGCGCCGCGGGTGGAACGACTGCTTCGCGAGCGATGCGGCCGTGGCCCGGCAGGACGACGTCGCCTTCGTCGCCGCGATCATCGACCACGCGATCGCCGAGCACGACGTGGACGCGGACCGGGTGTTCGTGGTGGGCGTCTCGCGGGGCGGCTTGCTGGCGTACCGCGTGGCCGTCGAGATCCCGCGCCGGCTGGCCGGCTTCTCGGCTGTCCTGGCCGGCATGGCACCGCCGGGCCGCGCGGCCGAGCCTGAGGTGCCGCTGCCGGCGTTGATCGTCGGCGCGACGGCCGACCCGCTGATGCCCTACGAAGGGGGCAAGCGCTGGTACACGCTCGGCTTCATGGAACCCGTGCGAGGCATCGAGGACAGCGTGCGCGCGTGGTGCGGGCTGGCCGGGCTGACGGGCGCGCCGCGGGTGACCGTGCTGCCGTGCCGGCAGCCATCGGACCGCACGCGCACGACGCACCTGCTGTGGGGCGACGACCCGGCGGGCCTGCAGGTGGCGCTGTTCCGGATCGAGGGCGGCGGGCATGCCGAGCCCAGCCCGAGCCGGCGCTATCCCGCGTGGATCAACGCCTTGGCGGGACCGCAGGGCGCGGCCCTCGAGACAGCCGAGGCGCAGTGGGCGTTCTTCGAGCCGAAGCAGCGGGCCTGACGGCCTCGCCGCCGGCTCACCAGAGCTTGTACCAGGGCTTGCGGGCGTTGCCGTCGACGAACTTGCTGTCGGGGAAGTTGGTCTGCAGCACGCGCTGCGCGTCGTCGCGCAGCTGGGCGAGGCCCAGGCGGTCGTAGGCGCGCACCATGATCGACAGCGCCTCGGGGGTGGAGGCCGTCTGCGGGAACTCGGTGATGCACTGCTGGGCGCGGTTGGCCGCGGCCACCAGCGCGCCGCGGCGCAGGTAGTAGCGGGCGACGTGCACCTCGTACTCGGCCAGCGCGTTGACCGTGAAGTCCATGCGGACCTTGGCGTCGGGCGTGTAGCGCGATTGCGGGAACTGCTCGATCAGTTGCTTGAACGACGCGAAGGACTCGCGCGAGGCGGCCTGGTCGCGTTCGCTGAGCTCCTGGCCCGACAGGCCGCCGAGGAAGCCGAGGTCGTCGTTGAAGTTGACCAGGCCGCGCAGGTACAGCGCGTAGTCGAGCGCGGGGCTGGACGGGTGCAGCTTGATGAAGCGGTCGAGCGTGGACAGCGCCTGCGCCTTGTCCTGCGTCTTCCAGTACAGGTAGGCGAGCTCGAGCTGTGACTGCTGTGCGAGGATGGACCCCGCGGCCTTGCCCTCGATGGTGGCGAGCGTCTTGATGGCGCGGTCGTAGTTGGAGGAGCTCACGTCCTCCATGGCGTCTGCATACAATTTGTCGACCGATGCCTGGGTTTCCTCGGGCTTCTTGGTCGTGGAGCAGGCGGCAAGTGCCAGCGCGATGGAAATCGCCAGGGCGGTCGCCAGGCCATGGGCCCGCTGGGGGCGCACGGGCCGGCGCGAGGTGGTCATCAGGGTCATGGAACGTCAGGCAGCCGGTGCCACGCGCCGCGAGGGCTGCGTCACAACGGACGGAAAGAGGGCGAATGAATTATAGGGTGGGCAAGCCGAAGGCTCCGGCCGAGATCCCGGCCGAGGACGTCGAACTCGACGACGACGGGGCCGAGGTGCGCGTGGCCGAGGTGGCGATGGGCGAGCACGGCACCCGCCTGGACCGCCTGCTGACCCGCGTCGCGCCCGAGTTCAGCCGCAACCACCTGCAGACGCTGGTGGAGGGCGGGCGCGTCACGGTGGACGGCGTGGTGCGCACCACCTCGTCGCAGAAGCTGAAGGCGGGCCAGCATGTCGCCGTGGAGCTGGTGCGTCCCGCGCACGAGCTGGCGTTCACGCCCCAGCCCATCCCGCTCCAGGTGCTGTACGAGGACGCGCACGTGCTGGTGCTGGACAAGCCCGCGGGGCTGGTGGTGCACCCGGCCGCGGGCAACTGGTCCGGCACGCTGCTGAACGGCCTGCTGGCGCGCGATCCTGACGCCGCCAAGCTGCCGCGGGCCGGCATCGTGCATCGGCTGGACAAGGACACGTCGGGCCTGATGGTGGTGGGCCGCTCGCTGGAGGCCGTGACGGCGCTGTCGCGCGACATCGCCGATCGCGACGTCAACCGGCAGTACATGGCGCTCGCGCACGGCGTGCTCAAGCCGGGCTACCAGCAGATCGATGCGCCCATCGGCCGCGACCCGCGGGTGCGCGTGCGCATGGCCGTCACCGGCACGGGCAAGGAGGCGCGGACCGAGGTGGAGCAGGTCGCGTCGCGGGACGGCTTCGCGGCCGTGCGCTGCAAGCTGCACACCGGCCGCACGCACCAGATCCGCGTGCACCTGGCCCACGTGGGGCATCCGCTGGTGTCCGACGACGTGTACGGCGGCCGGCGTGCGCTGGGCATGGAGCGGCAGGCGCTGCACGCCGCACGTCTCGCGTTCCGCCATCCGCTCACGCGGCAGACGCTGGCGTTCGAGGCCGCCCCGCCCGCCGATTTCTCGCGTGCCTGGGACGAGATCACGGGCGGCTGACGCGACGCTGTCCGGGCTTGGCGCCAGACCGCGCTACAATCGAGGCGTTCCCCACCCGGCCCCGTGGCCTGGCAACCTGCATCGCAGCGTCGCCGGGCTCGTCCGGCGGCATCGCCGCCGCGGCCCCCGCGGGGAGCATGGCGACACCTCCCGGCGCGAAGTCCGCGCCGGCCCGGCCCCGGCAATCCCGGGTTTCGCACCGAACAACCTGGCCCACCGGCCCCTTCCGCGGCACCGCCGTGGCCGACGTCCGCGCAATGCAGCAGCTGCCCCCGGCAGTCGTGCTGCACGGACCGGCCCGCCCTGGCGACGGACGGCGCCCCCACGTCCTGCGCGGATGCAGGCGTCACGACACTCTCGCGAGCTTCCTGCCGAATGAATACTGAGGATGCCAAGCGCGTTCTTGAGACGGCGCTGATCTGCGCCAACCAGCCCCTGCCGCTGCGGGCGCTGCGCAGCCTGTTCGACGACCAGGTGGGCGTGGACACGCTGCGCGGCATGCTGGACGAACTGGTGCGCGAATGGGACGGCAAGGGCGTCGAGCTGGTGGCCATCGCCTCCGGCTGGCGCTTCCAGAGCCGCCCCGAGATGCGCGAGTTCCTGGACCGCCTGCACCCCGAGAAGCCGCCGCGCTACTCGCGCGCGGTGCTCGAGACGCTGGCCATCATCGCGTACCGCCAGCCGGTCACGCGCGGCGACATCGAGGACATCCGCGGCGTGATGGTGGGCAGCCAGATCATCAAG
>FTBV01001594.1_pt1 | contig 13004 bp, 6 predicted proteins | sample 1639281 | NCBI WGS metagenome assembly FTBV01 (sample SAMEA3914864, study PRJEB12502) | metagenome | biome: forest; material: soil | place: USA | collected 2012-03-12 | depth 0.3 m | reverse complement strand
GACACCGACAGCGAGCACGCGTTCTGCTGGCTGATGCAGGAGCTCACGAAGGCGCACGCGGGCGTGCCGGCGATCGACGAGCTCAGCAACACGCTGTCCGAGCTGCTGCCGCGGCTGCACCGCCACGGCACCTTCAACATGCTGCTGTCCAACGGCCAGGCGCTGTGGGCGCACTGCTCCACGCACCTGCACTACGTGGTGCGCGAGCACCCGTTCGGCGCGCCGGTGCTGGCCGACAAGGACCTGATGGTGGACTTCGCCGCCCACACCGGTCCGGGCGACCGCGTGGCCATCGTCGCCACCGAGCCGCTCACCCGCAACGAGCCGTGGCAGGCGATGGTGCCCGGGCAGCTGATGACGTTCACGTGCGGGCAGGTGGCCACGCGGCAGTGCCCGGAGCTGGCGCGCTGACGCCCTGATCGGCGGCGCTGTCTCGGCGGGAAGCTGTCACCCTGCGCGAAGTCGCAGGGCCCGCCCTCGCCAAGGCCTACCGCTTGTCCGCCTCCGGACAGTCATACCCTCTTGCCTGCGTGAACACACACGCCAGCCGCGCATCGCCGCGCGCCTTCGCCGCGTCGTGCAGCGCTTCGAGGAACGGGTCGTCACTGCCGATGGCCTTGAGCAACGGCCGCCAGTCCTCGCGCGGCAGCCAGGCCACCAGGCCGAGCACCTCGGGCCGCTTGCCCGCGGATGGTCCGAAGCTCACCGTCATCGCGGCGGAGTCGCGGAACAGCCAGGCGCTGCGCTGGCGCTTCTGGTCGAGTGGCAGCGTCGATGCCGTCAAGGCTGCCAACGCCTGCCGCCGCCACGCGGGCATCGCATCGACGAGCTCGCCCGCGCGCAAGGCCGCGAAGTCGCCGGCGAGGAACGCGTCGATCCAGTGCTGGCGCTCGGCGCCGCCGAAGCGCTCGACGAAGGCGTCGCGATCGATCGGGACGTCGGGCGCGCCTTCCGCCAGCGCGGGCGCGTCGTCCGTGGCCGGCAGGCCGAAGCACGGCGCGGGATCCTCGAGGTGGCACTGCGCGTCGAACGCGTGGCGCGTGGGGCCGTCGTCCGGCAACGGCACCGGCCGGCGGTTGGCTGCGTCGCCGAGCCACTCGTACAGTGCGCCCGGGCGGCCCTCGTCGCAGCCGCCGCGATGGATGGGCAACGTGAGCAGGAAGCGGCGCGCGCCGCTCGCCAGCGTCAGCGCGCCCTCGTCCGCGCCGCCTTCGACGCCGCTGGCCACGAGCTGGCCATCGACCACGCGCCACAGCTCGCCGTACAGCGTCACCGCACTGCACGAGTGCAAGTGCATGTGGCCGGTGTAGAAGTCGTCCTCGTCGAAGGAGCCCTTCACGCTGCCGCTGCCACCGGAGACCAGCCACGCGCAGCCACGGGCACCCGGTTCGACGACGGGCTGCAGCGTGTCGGGCCGCGGCACATCGGAACCGCCCGCCGCCGCCGATGCGGCCTCGGCGACGATGAACGCGTGGTGCAGCACGGCCCGCACGATGAGCGGATCGGGCGCGGCCGCGCAGTCGAACGGCACGCGCTCGAACGGGCGGGTGGGCGCCACGTCGGGCGGCGGCACCGGCACGACGGCCGACCGCGGCACGGTCACCAGGTGCGTCGCCGCCAGCGCGCGGAGCACGCTCGGCGTCGCCAGCCGTGCGGCACCGGGCGACAGCGTCACGGGCGGCGGCGGCCGCAGCCCCGAGGCCAGCGCAATCTGCAGCTTGTCGGCGTCATCGGGCTGCGGCGCGCAATCGACCTGCTCGCACGGCGTCGTCCAGTCCGCCAGCACCAGGCCGAGCGCCTGCGACGCCGCCCCGTCGCCCGCGGCACGCCGCAACATCGGCCAGCGCGTGCGCCACTGCTCGGGCGTGGACGCGTGCCAGGCCTGGGCCACCTGCGAGGACGTCGGGATGACGCCGCGCTCGAACAGCAAGGGCCACGCCGCGTCGGGCGCCAGCGCCAGGATCGGCAGGTCCGCGCGCAGCGCGAGCGGAGCCGGCAGGCGCGCCAGGAGCGCGAGCCAGGCCGCCTCGGGCGCGCGCGTGCCGCCGCCATGCCGTTGGTGCCCCGCGAAGTTGCGCGGCTTGGACGCCAACCCCGTGATCGCCGCATCGGCGTGGCGCGCCAACGTGGCGTCGTCGATCGCGCCCAGCGCTACCAGCGAGCCCGCCGGCGGCAGGTGCGCGAGCCGCGCGAACCACGCGTGCAGCGTCACGTCGTCGTCGAGCGCCGCGCGCAGCGACTCGAGTGGCACGGCGCGCAACGCGGCGTCCTGCGCGTCGGGCCGCATCGGCGTGCCCAGCAACGCCTGGATGACGGCGCGCGTGAACGCCGGATCCTGCCACGGCCGACGCAGCGGCAGGGTCGACCACCGCCGCGCGTCGTCCGGCACCTCGATGAGCGTGGCCAACGCGGGCAGCAACGGCTCGGCCGACCGGGCATCGATGCGCGCCAGTTCCGCGGGAGGCAGCTTCGCGAGGCGTCCCGTCACCCGCAAGTCGCTGGACGCGCCCGCGAACGTGACCTCGCCCGACCCTCGGCACATCGCGGCCACTGCGGCGTCGCGGCCGTGCAAGGTCTTCGGCGGCACGGCATGCCCATGGCGTCCGGCGCTCGCGGCTTTGGCCAGCATGGGCAGGACGACATGCGCGCGCGCCCAGGCCTCGAGGCAGTCGCCCCGCCACCCGTTCGGCCAGGCGAGCCTGCGCGCCAGCTCGCGCGCCGCATCGTCCAGCGTGGCGGCGTCGGCGTGGATGTCGAGCAGCGCGCTCCAGCGCCAGGCGAGTTCGGCGGCGCCGCGCGGCGCCATGCCGGGCCGGCGCAGCAGCGCATCGACCACGCGCCAGCGGTGGTAGACGATCGCCAGCTGCAGCGCGTCGTTGCCGTCGGGCTGTTCGGATGGCAGGTCGTGCACCTGCAGCGTCGGGTCGGCGCCTTGCGCCAGCAGCCACAGCGCGGTGTCCTGCAGGCCGACGCGCAGCGCATGGTGCAACCGCGTGCCGCCGTGGCGGTAGTCGTCGATGTCGTCGCCGTTGTCCAGCACTTCCTGCAACGTCTGCTGAAGCGCCTTCTCGTCGATGGCCCCGCCGTCGTGCTGCGCCGGGAACTCCTCGTCGAAGCCGGGCACCTGCGCAAACGGCGCCCCGGCGGCCACGGCCAGCAGCAGCGCGGCGAGAAGCCGACAGAACGGAACGGAGGCGCGACGGGAAGGCACGCCGCATGGTAGCGCCCGCGGGCAGCCCCCCGATGCGGAGCAAAGGGAGCGCGCCTCATCGTCGCGACACGCCGCCTGGCCCACCGATTGCACCCGCCGGCCGATGACCCGCCTGACCTGCTGCTGCTGCGCAGGCGACGACCGGCTGCTCCCGGACGACTCGCCGGCCATCGCGGCCCACGAGGCGCCGCCCGGCTGCGCGTTCACGATCGGCCACTCGACGCGTCCCATCGCCGAGTTCCTGGCACTGCTGACCGCCCACGGCGTCACGCAACTGGTGGACGTGCGCACCGTGCCGCATTCGCGCCACAACCCGCAGTCCGACACCGTGGCGCGCGGGCACGTCGCCTGCGAGATCGCGAGTCGCTCCCGATTGCAGCCGCATCGGATGACGCCGTTCGCGCGGGTGGACGGCGGGACGATCACGTATCCGCCGTGACGGAGGCCGCCGCGCCTGGCGCGCGAGGGCGCACACTCACGGCTCCATGAGCTCTCCACGCCCGCCACCAGACTTCGCAGCCGCCCCGCGGATCGCCACGCCGGCGTCGGGCGATGCCCGCGTGACGCTCGGATGCGTCGGCTTCGTCGCGCTGTCCAACGCGAGTCGGCTGCAGCGCGAAGTGGTGCTGGTGTCCAACCGCCACGTGCTGATGCCGCCGGGCGCGGCACGCGGCGATGGCGTCCACCAACCCGAATGGCCCGATCCGGACGGGCCGCCGATCCTGCGAACCGCCGATCGCCTCGCCACGCTCACGGGAACGGGCCGCGAGGGCGAGCTGCCCTTCGCCTGGCCCGGCGAGGCGGCCGCGCCGCACTTCGTGGATTGCGCGAGCGCCGTGCTGGCCGACGGCCAGGCCCTGCGGCCCATGGTACGCGGCGTCGGCCGGCTGCATCCGCTGGACGCCACGCCGCATCGGCGGCCACGGGTGTGCGTCCTCGGCGCCGGCGGGCCGATGCCGGGCCGGGTCATCGCCACCCACGCCACCGTGACGAAGGACGGCGAGCCGCGCCGCGGCAACATCGTCGTCCGGCTCGATGCGCCGTTCGCCGTCACGCCCGGCGACTCGGGCGCGCTGCTCCTGGACGAACGCGATCGCGCCGTCGGCCTGCTCTGGGGACGCGACCCCGCGGACACCGCCATCGGCTACGCGTGCCACATCGCGCCCGTGCTGGCCTGCCTGGACGTCACCTTGATGACGACGGGCATGGTCCTCGCGACGTGATACCTCATTGCGTATTAGGGGTTTGACAAGGCCGAAGCCGCCAACTCATCATCCGCCGTCCTGCGCTTGCACGTCTTTCGGTCAGCAACGCGGCGTCGCCACCAGCAGGAACATGGCGCGCTGGCCCCGGAGAACCCGATGTCGACGAGGCAGGCATGACGCACGACGAGATGTTCGCGATCCGCGAGCGCGCCGAAGCGGCGTTCAAGCAGCGATACCCCGGCGTGCATGGCGTCGGCCTCGGCTTTCGCACCCGCGGCGGCCAGCGCACCAGCGAGGTGGCGCTCAGCGTGGTCGTCGAACTCAAGAAGCCGCTCGATCAGCTCGCACCGGAAGAGGTCGTTCCGTCGTCGTTCGAGGGCCTGCCCACCGACGTGCTCACGATCCGGCGCATCACCGAGTTCCCGGGCACGCCCTGCGAGAACCACACGCAGTTCGACCCGCTCGTGGGGGGCGCCACGGTCAGCAACATGCGGGAGGCGCCGCCACCGGCCACCGGCATCCTGATCGAGACCGGCACGCTCGGCTTCTTCGCCACGGTCGCCGGCCTCACGGCGCCGAACAACGTCGTGCTCGTGACCAACGCCCACGTCGCCCTGGGCTATGGCGGCGCCGTGGGCAACACCTTCTACCAACCGTCGTACATCGACGTGAACGGCACCTGGACCATCGTCACCCTGGGCAGCACGAGCACGCGAGTCGCCCATGCGGCCAGCATCGGCCCGGTCCACGCGATCCTGCCGAAGCAGCCCGACGCCAACGGCTTCTACATCGACGCAGCGTCGGTGCAGCTGGACTTCTGCATCTCGAGCTGCTGCAACTCCAACTGCGGCCTCAGCTTCCTGCCGCACTCGATCCGCACGCTCAACGTCAACGGCGCGGACGACATCGTGGACATCGCGCCGGCCACCAGCGTGCACCTCGGCGACACGGTCTACAAGGTCGGCGCCTCGACGGCACGTACCGTCGGCCGTGTGAGCCAGGTCATGTACACGGGCCAGGGCGAAGACGGCACGCCGCAACCCAAGGTCATCGAGATCGAGCCCGTGTCGATGACGGATGCGGGCAACTGCGGGGGCAACCTGCGCTTCCTCGATCACGGCGATTCCGGATCGGCCCTGATCGATGCGCAGGGCCGGCTGATCGGCCTGCTCTTCGGCGGCGAGATCACCGGTGGCTTCGGCTACGCCTGCTACATCGAACCCGTGCTCGCGGCGCTCAACGCCACCGCGATCACCCGCAACCACTCCATCACCGGCAACCCCGCCGCCCAGGGCACGGCGGTGACGACGCCTGCATTCATCGACGGCCGCCCCAACATGACGCCCCGCCTGCGCGCGCGCGTGCTCGCGAGCGAGGCGGGCCGGGCGATGTGGGCCATCGTCGACCGCCACCGCCTCGAGGTGCAGCGCCTCGTCAACAAGAATCGCCGCGTCGCCGTCGCCTGGCATCGCCACAAGGGACCGCAGTTCCTCGCGCGCGTGATCGCCAACGCGCGCGACCCCGACAAGCGCCTGCCGGCCGCCATCGACGGCGTCACGCGCGACGCGCTCGTGCAGGCGATGGCCAAGGCGCTCACCGAGCATGGCAGCGACGCGCTGCGCGCCGACATCGAGCGCCACGGCGCGCGGGCGCGGGCGCTGCTCGACGCAGGCGACGACCTGCACGAGCTGGTCGAGCACATCGACGAACGCGAGCCGGCATGAGCGACGCGAGCAACACCGTCCAGGCGGCGCTGGCCGGCGTCGCGTCGGCCATCGCGCCGCTGGAGCGCGACTTCGCGCCGGACCAGGCGGCCTACACCCTCGCGCAGATCGGCCTGGGCCTCGCGCCCGCGCAGGTGGGCACGCTCGCCACCCCGCTGGCGGCCGCCATCGGCGACGTGCACGACATGGTGCAGGCCGCCGCCGCGCTCACGGCCGCGGTCGAGGCCGAGGACGACGGCGCCATCCTGTCGAGCGGCGTGGCGCTCGCGACGAAGCTGGGCGGCGCCATCCAGAGCATCGACGCCGTCGTGACCGCGGTGCACGGGCTGGGCCTGGCGATTCCCGCCTCCGAGATCGACGCGATCCCGACGCGCCTGCTCAACCTGCTGCTGGTGGACGCGCTGTTGCTGGTGCGCTCCGCCGACGAGATCCTGGCCTTCCTGGGCGTGCTCGAACGGGTGCCGACGAACGTCGGCTCGGCCGATCCGCTGCGGCCGCCGTACTCGCTCGCGAGCTTCCATTTCAACCGCGTGGCCGACTGGCTGCAATCGCCCGCCACGGCGCTGCAGCAGCTGTACGGCTGGAACGACCCGTCCTTCGACGGCGTGGCGCTGCTGCAGTCGCTGGCCACCCTGCTCGCCTCGTTCGGCTTCCCGGCGGTGTACGACGACGGCACCGCGCCGCCGTCGCTCGACCTGTCGCTGCTGCAGGTGCGGCCCAAGCTCGATGTCAGCCCCAAGGGCCTGGCCATCGGCGTGCTGGCCGACATCCCGGCCCACACCTGGACCTTCGGCGCCAACGACTGGCAGGTGAAGCTGCAGACCGCGTTCCAGCTGCCGTCGCAGACCGCCGTCGTGCTGCAGCCCACCGGCATCACGCTGACGCCGCCATCGAGCGCCGGCACCTTCGAAGGCAAGCTGGGCCTGCAGGCGGTCGCCGACCGCTCCGCCGCTGCCGAGCCCTACGTGCTGATCGGCGAGCCCGGCGGCAGCGGGCTGAGCATCGCCAAGCTGGAGCTCGACCTGGGCGCCGACTTCAAGTGGAACGGCAGCCACGCGACCGCCGACTTCTCCATCGGCGGCGCCGTCTCCGGCGGCAAGCTGCACGTGTCCTTCAGCGAGGCGGACGGGTTCATCGGCCAGCTGATGTCGGGCGTCCAGCTCGATTCGGACTTCGACTTCAGCATCGGCTGGTCCTCCGACCACGGCCTGTACTTCATCGGCGCGAGCTCGCTCGAGATCCAGCTGCCCACGCACATCGACCTGGGGCCCGTGACGATCAGCGGCATCACGTTCTCGGTGGGCATCGCGGGCGCGACGTTCCCCACGTCGATCGCCGCCGACCTGGCCGCCTCGCTGGGCCCGCTGCAGGCGACGGTGCAGCAGATCGGCGTGGAGGTCGACTTCTCGCTCAAGGACGACCACAGCGGCAACGCTGGCCCGATGGACGTGCACGTGGGCTTCAAGCCGCCGCGCGGCGCGGGCCTGAGCATCGACACCGGCATCGTCACCGGCGGCGGCTTCCTGCTGTTCGATCCGGACAAGGGCGAGTACGCGGGCGTCGCGGAGCTGTCGATCGCCGAGATCGTCACCGTCAAGGCCATCGCGCTCATCACCACGAAGATGCCGGACGGCTCGGACGGCTTCTCGCTGCTGCTGATCATCACCACCGACTTCCCGCCGATCCAGCTCGGCTTCGGCTTCACGCTCAACGCGGTGGGCGGCCTGCTGGGGCTCAACCGCTCGGTGCTGCTGGACGTGCTGCGCGACGGCGTGCGCACGGGCGTGGTCGACAGCATCATGTTCCCCGAGAACGTGATCGCGAACGCGCCGCGCATCATCAGCGACCTGAAGTCGGTGTTCCCGCCGCAGCAGGGCGTGTTCCTCGTCGGCCCGATGGCCAAGTTCGGCTGGGGCACGCCGTCGCTGATCACGCTGTCGCTGGGCGTCATCGTGGAGATCCCGCCGGGCAACATCGCGATCCTGGGCGTGCTCAAGATCGCGCTGCCCGACGAGGACCTCGCGCTGATCCAGGTGCAGGTCAACTTCATCGGCATCCTCGATTTCGACGAGAAGCTGCTGTCGTTCGACGCCAGCCTCTACGACTCGCACGTGCTGTTCATGACGCTGCAGGGCGACATGGCGGTGCGCCTGGGCTGGGGCGACAACCCGGCCTTCGTGATCTCGATCGGCGGCTTCCATCCCGCGTTCAAGCCGCCGACCAACCTGCAGCTGCCGGCGACGATGAACCGGCTCAAGATCAGCATCCTCGACTACGACTGGGCCAAGATCAGCGTCGACTGCTATTTCGCGGTCACCTCCAACACCGTGCAGTTCGGCGCGCACCTGCACCTGTTCTTCGGCGTGGACGACGCCAACATCTCGGGCGAGCTGGGGCTGGACGTCCTGTTCCAGTTCTCGCCGTTCCACTTCGTGGCGCTCATCACCGGTTCGCTGGCCATCTCGGTCTTCGGGGCCGACCTCCTGAGCATCAGCCTGCGCTTCCAGCTCGAAGGCACGTCGCCGTGGCGCGCCTCGGGCACGGGCAGCATCTCCATCCTGTTCTTCAGCATCGACGTCAGCTTCGACGTCACCTGGGGCGAACAGAAGAACACGTCGCTGCCGCCGGTGCACGTGCTGCCCATCCTGCTGGCCGAACTCGACAAGCAGGCCAACTGGAGCGCGCTGCCGCCGGCGTCGCGCAACCTGCTCGTCACGCAGCGCACGCTCGACCCGTCGCTGCTGGTGCTGCACCCGTTCGGCACGCTCACCGTCGCCCAGCGCGCGATGCCGCTGGGGCTCACGCTCGACAAGCTCGGCAACCAGCAGCCCGACGACGTGCGCAGCGTCGACATCACCGGCGCCGCCAGCCAGGGCACCGCGCTGCCCATCGCCGAGGCCGACGAGAGCTTCGCCATCGCGCAGTTCGAGACGCTCGACGACGCGGCCAAGCTGTCGCGGCCGTCGTACCAGTCGATGAAGGGCGGCGTCAAGGTGGGCACCGCCGAGGCTGCGCAGACCAGCAAGATGACGCGGCGCCGCGTCGCCTACGACGTGATCATCGAGGACAAGCAGCACACGGCGGCGCCCGCGCTGCGGCAAAAGGCCGTCAACGGCCTGTTCCAGGCCTTCCTGGCCGGCGGCGCGGTGGGGCGCTCGCCGCTGTCGCAGCAGCAGCGCGCGCAGTTGCAGCCGTTCGCCGACACCGTCTCCGTGGGCGACGAGGCGCACACCGTCGCCAACACGCTGGACAACACGGCCTTCGACGCGCAGTCCACGTTCGCCAGCGAAGCCATGGCCGCCCAGTACCTGCGCACGCTGCAGGCCGCACGGCCCGAGCTGGCCGGCACGCTGCACGTGCTGCCCGAGTACGAGGTGACGGCGTGAGCGACCCGACCTATTCCTTCCTGCCGTGGCTGCGCACCGGCGTGGCCAACAGCATCCCGAGCGTCGACGGCGACGCCACGGTGCTCGTGCGCGCGGCGCTGCCGCTCGACCTCGAGGTGTCCGCCACCAACCTCGACGGCAGCGTGCAGGTGCAGACCATCCACCGCGACGTCAGCCTCGTCGGCCCGGCCGACATCATCGGCATCGAGGCGCGCGCCATCATCAAGGTCGACCCGCGCGACCACGTCACCAACTTCGAGCCCAACTACCTCCCGTACATCGAGTTCTACGAGGAGGACTTCCCGTGGCGCTACACGCCGGCCGCGGCGGACGTGGCGCGCAACCGCCTGCGCCCGTGGATCGCGCTGGTGGTGCTGCGCGAAGACGAGTTCACCGACGGCCGCGACATGAGCGGCAAGCCGCTCCCGTACTTCGAGCTCGCGGCCGGCGTGGACACCGACGACGTGTTCCCGCCCGCGGCGCAGACGTGGGCCTGGGCGCACGTGCACGGCAACCTCGACCTGTCCAACGGCGACGACATGGCCCTGCCCGGCGTGCTCTCGCGATTGAACCAGGCGCTGGCCGCCAACCCCGACGTCGCCTACTCGCGCATCGTCTGCCCGCGCCACCTCGAGCCCGACACGCGCTACCACGCGTTCCTCGTCCCCACCTTCGAAGGCGGCCGCCTCGCGGGCCTGGGCAGCACGATCCCCGACACGCTGGTGGCCACCACTTCCGCATGGGGCAACGGCCAGTCGCAGTTCCCGTACTACACGACCTGGTACTTCCGCACCGGCGACTTCGGCGACTTCGACTACCTCGTGCGGCTGCTGCAGCCGCGCCCGGCCGACGCGCGCGTGGGCGTGCGCGACATCGACGTGGCGCATCCGGGATCGAACCTGCCGCCCATCGTCACGCCGGTCGATCTCGGCGGCGTGCTCAAGCTCGGCGGCGCCTTGCGGGTGCCGTACGCGACGCTCGCGCCCGCCGACAAGGCGCAGGTCGACAAGTACGACCAATGGGACCAGCCGTTCCCGCATCCGTTCGAGACGGCCATCGCCAAGCTCGTCAACCTGGCCGACGACTACGCGCGCGCCGCCGCCTCGGCCGTGAACCCGGACGGCGATCCCGACCCGGTCGTCACGCCGCCGCTGTACGGGCGCTGGCCGGCGCTGGTCGACCGCGTGCTGCTGGCCGCCGACGGCACCACGCTGCCGAACGACCAGGACTGGATCCATCGCCTCAACCTCGACCCGCGCTTTCGCGTCGCGGGCGGGCTGGGCACGCGCGTGATCCAGGCCAACGACCAGGCCTACATGGCCGCGGCCTGGTCGCAGATCGGCGCCGTGCTCGCCGCCAACAACCGGCTGCGCTTCGCCCAGATGGCGCAGGCAGCGAGCGTGGCGCTGCACGCGCGGCACATCGCCACGCTCGAGCCCGCGCGCCAGTTCCTGCTGACCGCGCCGGTGCACGCCCGCGTGATGGGCAGTCCCACCACCGTCGCCGCGCAGCTGCGCGCGAGCGTGGTGCCGCCGGCGGTCACCTCGGGCGTGTTCCGCCGCGTGACGCGCCAGGGCACGCCGCTGATGAAGCGCCTCGCGCTGCCGGTGGCCACGGCGTCGCAGATCATCCAGCGAATCAACGCTGGCGAACTGCACCCGGCGCCGCCCAAGGTCGCCCCGTCGGGCGCCATCGGCATCGGTGCCGCCGCCGGCTGGCTGCAGCCGGCCGGCGAACCGGGCTGGCTCGACGCGCTGCTGCGCCGGCATCCCTGGCTGCGCTTCCTGCCGCTGCTGCTGCTGGCGCTGCTCGTGCTGCTGGCACTGCCGTTCGGGCTGGGCATCGCGGCAGCCGTGCTGGTGGTCGCGGGCGCCGTGCTCGTGCCACTGTTCCGCCAGCTCACCGCCTGGAGCCAGCGCGCGGCCGTCGAGGTGTCGGTGGACGAGGAGGCGCAGACGCCCGCCTCGGTGGACGCCCTGCCCACCGTGCAGAACTTCGTCATCACGCGGCCCGGCACCGCGTTCACGCCGCAGCCCGGCGCCACCGACAGCGTCGAAGCCGCCGCGTTCAAGTCCGCGCTGCGCGACGCCTACGCCTTCACGTCGGTGCCGATGGTGCAACCCGCCCGCACGACGCTGGACCTGGCGCTGCTCACCAGCAAGGTGGTGGCCGCGATCGACCCGCGGTTCTCGATCCCGAACCGGGTGCGCCAGATCATCCACCTGCCCGCGTGGATCGCCGGCGACATGGTGCAGGCGTTCACGCCGGTCATGGCCTACCCCGTGTTCGACGTGCCCATGTACAAGCCGCTGCACGCGCTCTCGGCGGAGCTGTTCCTGCCCAACATCAACCTGATCGCGCAGAACAGCATCACGCTGCTCGAATCCAACCAGCGCTTCATCGAGGCCTACATGGTGGGCCTGAACCACGAAATGGCGCGCGAGCTGCTCTGGAACGAGTTCCCCACCGACCAGCGCGGCAGCTATTTCCGCCAGTTCTGGGACGTCAGCCTGCAGCTGCCGCCCAACCCCACCGACGCGCAGCGCGAGAGCCTGCGCGACATCCCGCCGCTGCACAAGTGGCCGCTGACCTCCGCGCTGGGCACGCACGACCAGCGCGATCCCGACAACACCAATCCGCCGCTCGTGCTCGTGATCCGCGGCGACCTGCTCAAGCGCTACCCGACGGCCGTGATCTACGCGCAGAAGGCGGTGTGGCAGACCAATTCCCGCGGCGCGGTCGACACGAGCCTCGACCGCCTGCTGGTGGCCCTGGCGCCCGGCGAGGAGGACGACCCGCCCGCGTCCAAGGTCCGCAAGCCGCTGTTCGAGGCCAAGGTCGACCCCGACATCTACTTCCTGGGCTTCGACCTCACCGCGCCGCAGGCGCGCGGCGGCACGACGGCGCAGGAGGACGCGGGCTGGTTCTTCGTCATCAAGGAACGCCCGGGCGAGCCGCGCTTCGGCATGGAGGAGGCCACCGCCGTCAACAACCCGCGGCTGATCAAGTGGGACGACCTCGAGTGGGGCGAGGTCGGCGTGCCGGCCGGCGGCGTCGTCAAGCTGGGCGCGTCGCTGCCGCTGACCAAGCCGTGGGTCGACGCCATCGACGGCGAGAACCGGCCGGACGACGACGACGTCCAGGCCAGCTGGAACGCCGCCACCGACGCCTCCGAGCTCGCCTACATCCTCTATCGCGTGCCGGTGCTCGTGGCGGTGCACGCCTCGCGGATGCTGCCGCCCGAAACGACGCCATGACCACCTTCGACGACCTCCGCACCCGCCTGGCCGAGGCGCGCACGCAGCGCGACGACGGGGCGCTGGCGCTGGCCACCGCGCGCGAGTCGCTCAAGAACCTGCAGCGCCGCATCGCGCTGCTGCAGCGCGTCGGTGGCGACGGCGCGCGCGGCGAGCTGGCGCAGCTGCAGGAGCAGGCGGCGTCGCTGTCGGGCCGCGTCGACGCGCAGCGGCAGTCGGTG
>FTBV01000246.1_pt1 | contig 13254 bp, 11 predicted proteins | sample 1639281 | NCBI WGS metagenome assembly FTBV01 (sample SAMEA3914864, study PRJEB12502) | metagenome | biome: forest; material: soil | place: USA | collected 2012-03-12 | depth 0.3 m | reverse complement strand
GCTGGCGCAGGCGGCGCGGCCGGCGGCGCCAGGGCTGCGGCTTCGCGTTCGCGCTGCAGGCGTTCCAGCTCGCGCGCGATCCACTGGCGCCGGCCGTCCTGCGCGGGCAGGAAGCGCCAGTCGCCATGGCCGCGGTACTGGCGCGCCAGCGCGCCGGACAGCTCGTCGAGGCGATCGAGCTCGATCCCGACGGCGTAATCGCCGAAGCCCGCCAGCACGTTCTGGCGCAGCAGATAGACGGCGCCCGCCGCCACAGCGAGGATCGCAAGCAGGACGGAGGCGAACAGGCGATGGCCGATCGAGATTTTCAAGGCGTCAAAAAAGGTTGGCGACAGCTCATTCTAAGGCAAGCGCCGGCCCTCGTCGTCCCCGCGAAAGCGGGGATCCATACCGAGTAACCGGAGTCCGTCAGCGAGAGACACCGTATCGTATCCGGCTGTGAAGCTTCGGACGCTCAGCATGGATTCGATTGACGTTCGATCACCTGCTGATTAGCATCGAACGGGTTCAGCCATTGGAGCCCGACATGCCCAAAGCCGCGCCGCACACCGTCTTCCTCGCCGCCGCCATTGCCCTGGCCACCCCGGTCATCGCCGCCGTGAAGGCCGCGCCGCCGGCCGTGCTGGACTCCGGCAAGGCGGCGGGCAAGGTCGAGGATGGCGTTGCCAGCTGGAAGGGCATCCCCTTTGCCGCGCCGCCCGTCGGGCCGCTGCGCTGGCGTGCGCCGCAGCCGGCCGCGTCGTGGAGCGGGGTGCGCCAGGCCACGGAGTACGGCCACGATTGCATGCAGTTGCCTTTCGCCAGCGACGCCGCGCCGCTCGGCACCATGCCGGCCGAGGACTGCCTGGTCGCCAACGTGTGGCGGCCGGCCAGGGCGGGCGCCAGGGCGAAGCTGCCGGTGATCGTGTGGATCTATGGCGGCGGCTTCGTCAACGGCGGCAGCTCGCCGCCGACCTATTCGGGAGCGCGGCTGGCGCGCCGGGGCGTGGTCGTGGTCAGCTTCAACTACCGGCTGGGACGCTTCGGCTTCTTCGGCCATCCGGCGCTCACGCGGGAGAACGAGGGCGGCAACCTGGGCTTCATGGACCAGCTCGCGGCCCTGCAATGGGTGCGGCGTAACGTGGCGGCCTTCGGCGGCGATCCGGCGCAGGTGACCATCTTCGGCGAATCGGCAGGCGGCATGTCGGTCACCACACTCCTTACTTCGCCGCAGGCGGAAGGGCTGTTCGCGCGGGCGGTGGTGCTGTCCGGCGGCGACGGCGACGATCCGGGCGCCGGCATGGCGGAGGTGGAGCAGGCCGGCGTCGACTTCGCGGCAAGGAAAGGCATCGCGGCCGACGACCCGCAGGCGCTGCAAAAGCTGCGCGCGCTGCCGGCCGTGGAGGTAGTCGACGGCATGAACCTGGCCCAGCGTCCCGACGGCGATTCGCCCCGCCGCACCTACATCGGTCCCTTCGTCGACGGCCGCCTGGCCGTCGCGCCGGCGCGCGCCATCGCGGCGGGCCGCTTCGCCAGGGTGCCGGTGATGATCGGCGCCACCAGCGCCGACATCGGCGGCCGCACCGGCTTCATGGTCGCGGGCGCGCGCAGCATGGCGGCGGCGCTGGCGGGGCAGGGCGTTCCGGTCTATGCCTACCGCTTCTCCTACGTGGCGCAGTCCCTGAACGAGCCGGGTGCCCAGCACGCCACCGACATTCCCTTCTTCTTCGACACCGCCGCCATCAAGTACGGCGACCGGACCACGGCGCGCGACCGTGCCATGGGCCGCGCGATGAGCCGCTACCTGGTGAATTTCGCCAAACGCGGCGATCCGAACGGCGCCGGACTGCCGGCCTGGCCGCCTTACGCGCGCAGCAGCGACGAGATCATGAATTTCGCCGCGAACGGCAAGCCCGTAGCGGAGAAAGATCCTTGGGGAACGGAGATTGATGCGGCACAGGCCGCACGCCATTGAGGCCGGGCCTGCCTGCGCACGCGTGACAAAGCACGCATTTTCGGGCGGTGGAATTTGTTACTGTGCCAGTCGTTCAATTTGACCATGACGGGGGAATGATGAAGCGGATCGTTGGCTTGCTCTTGATGGTGTGCCTGATGGCAGCGTGCAGTGATCCGGACCAGGGGCCGCCGCTGGGTCCCTTCGCGGCCATCACCAAGAAGGAAACCGATCCGGCCTTCGACATCACGCCGCCATCCTCGCGCAGCCCGGCCGCCTTCACGTTCACCAGCAGTAACGCCGCGGTCGCCACGATTGCCGGCAGCCGGGTGACGATCACGGGCCCGGGCGAGACCACGATCACCGCCTCCCAGCCGCGCATCGGCAGCTTCGGGCCGACCTCGGCGAGCACCACGCTCACCGTCAGCAAGGTCGATTGCGGCGCCGGCAGCACGGTCGTCAACGGCGCCTGCGCCGCTATTCCGACCTGCGTCGCGCCGGCGGTCCTGAGCAACAACCAGTGCGTCCCGCCGACGACGAGTGCCGCTCTGGTGCATTCCGGCGGCTTGGCCTGGATGGGCGTGAGCACCGTCGACAACTTCGCGAATGCGGGCAACTTCTGCACCACTTCCACGATCGGCGGCGTGATGGGATGGAAGCTGCCGACCGCGGACCAGTTGATCGCCCTGCAGAAATCCGGCGTTCTCGCCGGGCAGGGCTGGAGCCTTGGCGCCACCTGGTCGTCGACCTTGCCCACGAGTTCCACGACCGCCAGCCACATGGTGGTCGACCTGTCCACCGGCGCGGCGACGGCCCACCCCGACGTGGGCATCGCCTACGTCAGCTGCGTGCGCTGAACGCGGTTGACGTAACAAATAGTGCGTTGTGACAATTGGCGCAATTTGAGCGGCATGTATTTGCTATCGTGACGGGTTGTTCAGTAACTCCGCCTACAGCCCTTCATGATCCTCCAGCATCGCCGCATCGCCGCCGCCGTCCACCTCGCCCTGTCGACCCTGCCGGCCGCCGCGCTGGCCCAGACCGCGGCCCAGCCGGCCATCTCGGCGCAAGCTGCGGCCGGGCCTGAGGCCGCCAGGGAAGCGCCACCGAAAAAGGACGGCAAGATCTCGACCGTCGAGGTGAAGGGCGCGGCCAGCGACTACGATCCGCGCCGCGACGACACGGCCAGCAAGACCGTCATGAACGCGGAGGAGATCCGCAAGTACGGCGACGACAATATCTACGACGTCCTCAAGCGCGCACCGGGCGTGACCGTGACCGGCAAGACCCTGCGCATGCGCGGCCTGGGCGCCGGCTACACCCAGATCCTGGTCAACGGCGACCGCCCGCCGCCAGGCTTCAACATGGATGCGCTGACGCCCGACCAGATCGAGCGCATCGAGATCATCCGTGCCGCCAGCGCCGAGTATTCGATGCAGGCGATCGCCGGCACCATCAACATCGTGCTGAAGAAGGTGAGCTCGAAGGCGGTGCACGACCTGCGCCTGTCGGGCTTCCGTTCGCAGCAAAGCCGTAACGCGAACGTCGGCATGAACCTGGCCGACAAGATCGACAGGCTCTCGTATTTCGCCTATATCGGCCTGTATGGCGGCGACAACGACAATCATTCGACCGGCAGCGAGGTGTTCACGCTGCCGTCCGGGCAGGTGACGCAATCGCGCACCACGCGCAACGACAGCGGCGGCAGCTACCGCGGCGCCGTGCTGTCCCCGCGCCTGAACTGGAAGTTCCCGGATGGCGACGAGCTGAACCTGTCGGGCATGATGCATGCGAACCGCATGAACTGGGGCGGACGCAGCCTGAACGACAACCTGGTCGGCAGCTTCGGCAATCCGGACTATGTCGAGAACCTGAGTGCAACGCCGTCGGGTGGCTGGATGGGGCAGATGGAGCTCGGCTGGATCGCCAAGGTCGCCGGCGGCAAGCTGGACCTGAAGGTGTCGGGGGAACGCAGCCGCAACTACAGCGATTCGCTCACCGACCGCTACACCGCCGGGCGCGCCGCGCGCCTGCTGCGCGACTGGGACACCGTCAACCGCGGCCGCCGCACCAGCCTGCGCGGCAAGTACACGCGTTCGCTGTTCGACGGCCATTCCCTGGCGGCCGGCCTGGACACCAGCGTGCAGGCCAGCGACGAAGTCCGCAACCGCAACGACCGCCTGAACCAGGACGCGCCGACCCATAGCGTCGAGACCTTCGAGCCGAAGATCACGCGCCTGGCCGGCTTCGTGCAGGACGAGTGGAGCATCGACAAGCAGCTCTCGGTCTACCTCGGCGCGCGCTGGGAAGGCGTGCAGACCGATAGCGAGGCGACCGAGCCGGGCACCGGCAAACTGTCGACGAAGTCGCGCAACCACGTGCTGAGCCCCGTCGCCCAGACCTTGTATAAATTCCCCGGCGACAGCGGACGCCAGCTGCGCCTGGCCCTGACCCGCACGTATAAAGCGCCGATGGTCGAGCAGCTCACCGCGCGCCGCTACGAGACCCCGGTCAACACCCGTTTCGACGCCGACTCCGGCGGCAATCCGGACCTGCGTCCCGAACTGGCGAACGGCATCGACCTGAGCTACGAGCACTTTTTGAAGGACGGCGCGATGTTCTCGGCGAGCGTGTCGCGTCGCGCGATCTCTGACACCATCCGTACCCGCCTCGACCTCGATGCGGACGGACGCTGGGTCTACCGCCCGGTCAACGACGGCGACGCGCTGGTGCGCTCGCTGCAGCTGGAAGCCAAGGCCCCCGGCAAGCTGCTGGCCGATGCCCTCAGCGGCTTCGACCTGCGCACAAGCTTCAACCGCAACTGGTCGCACGTCTCCGCCGTGCCCGGCCCCGGCAACCGCCTCGACGGCCAGACCCCGATGTCGGCCACCTTTGGTGTCGACTACCGCAAGGGCGACCTGACCATGGGCAGCAGCCTGGCCTGGCAGAAGGGCGGCTGGGTGCGCATCTCCGACGGACAGTCCCAGTACCAGCAGTCGCGCCGCGACCTCGACGCCTACCTGCTGTACAAGTTCAATCCGCGCTACCAGCTGCGGCTGTCGGCCAACAACATCCTCGGCCAGGACGGCACCTCGGACCGCTACTACCGCGATGCGTCCGGCACCTCGCGCCAGACCAACTTCAATCCGGCGTCGGTGCGGGTGGGCGTGAATCTCGAGGTGAAGCTGTGAGCGAAACGGCGCCGCTGCAGGAATCCCGCTGGATCGCCCGGCGCGCGGGCTGGTGCGTCATCGGACTCGGCATCGCCGACCTGGCCTATGGGATCGTGTTTGCCCCGCCGGGCATGATCAATTTCAGGATCATCGGCATACTGGCCGGACTCCTGATCCTGTTCGGCGGCCTGAAGCTGCATGCCGTGGTGCGCTGGCTGGCGCTGCTGGTGATCGGCGGAATGCTGCTCGAGCCGGTCCTGCCTTTCGTCGTCGTCCCCGCCAGCCTGACGCTCACCCGGATGCGCCTGTACCCGTTTCAGTTCGTCCTGAGTTGCATTCCCTGGCTGCTCTGGATGGCGATGATGGGCATCGCGGCGGGCGCCCTGAGTCACCCCTTGCTGCTTGCTGCACGCGTAAGCGCCGGCCGGCGCGTGCACAGCGCACGCATTCCGCTGGTCATCGGCATCGTCCTCGCGGTGGGCGCCGCCGTGGTCCAGGTGCGGGTCCTGGACGGCGAAGCCGGCCGGAAAGCCAGCCGGCTGGTCGCGGAACGCCTGGGCCCGGGATACCAGTACTACACCCAGACGCTGCAGTACACCAGGCCGATCACGGCAAGGTCCTCCAGGCCGACGGTGGTGTCCGCGACGGTCCAGGCCTGGAACGAGCGCGAAGTGCTGAACGTTCCCGTCAGGTGGGAAGAGTAGGACGAAAAAATCGCCGGCGGGAAGCCGGCGTGAAAATGCTGAGCGCATCGGAAAAACAAGAGAGATGCGGCCAGCTTAGCGCGCCTTCGTGTCATCTTCATGACAAGTGATCGTCGTGCAACAGCCGCCGCCGGCCGCGTTTCGTCGCTGGCGGCTTGTTCTACAATCCAGCATCGCTTGCATGCATGGGACGGGTATGGCGCTACCGGGGTTCAGCTATGGATCCGACGATTCGGGACTGGTGTGGGGATTCGTGTTGGGCGGGGGCGCCGCGACGGCGCCGGTCGACGCCCATGAAGCTATCGCGCGCATGCGCCAGCCCACGCCCGGCCGGTTCGTCTGGCTGCACTTCAATCTGTCGAACACCGCCAGCGAGCGCTGGCTGCGCACCCATGCCGATCTCGGCGAGGATTTCTACGAGATCCTGCACCAGGGTTCGCGCTCGACCCGCATCGAGATCGCCGACGACGCCCTGATCGCGGTGGTCAACGACGTGCTGCATAAATTCTCCTTCGACAGCGCCGAGATCTCGACGCTATGGCTGCACGTGACGCCGCATGCCGTGATCAGCGCGCGCCGCAAGCCGCTCGAATCCATCGAGCGCCTGCGCCAGGCCGTGGTGCAGGGCGCGCCCCTGCGCTCGCCGGTGGAGTTGCTGGTGCACCTGCTGCGCGACCAGGCCGATGTGCTGGTCAACATCGTGCGCGATGCCGTGGCCCGCGTTGACACCACCGAAGACCAGCTGCTGGCCGGCCGCCTGACGCGCAGGCGCGAAGACCTGGGCGCCCTGCGGCGGGTGCTGGTGCGCCTGCAGCGCCTGCTGGCGCCGGAGCCGGCGGCGCTGTTCCGCCTGCTGCAGCGCCCGCCCGGCTGGATCGCGCAGGACGACCGCCAGGACCTGCGCCAGTCGACCGAGGAGTTCACGGTGGTGCTGAGCGACCTGGCGTCGCTGCAGGAACGGATCAAACTGCTGCAGGAAGAGATCGCGGCCCAGGTCAACGAGGACAATAACCGCAGCCTCTTCCTGCTGACCATCGTGACGGTCATGGCGCTGCCGATCAACCTGATCGCCGGCCTGCTCGGCATGAATGTGGGAGGGGTGCCGCTGGCCCAGCACGAGCACGGCTTCTGGATCGTGCTGGGATTCACGGCGATGTTCACCGGGGCGGTGGCGTGGCTGTTGTTGCGCTTGCAAAAGCCGCGCTAGCGACGGCTGAACGCGTGACAAAGTGCGTATTTCGCACCATCGCGTCCTGATAAGCTAGTCCGGATTCGAGGCGGATAAGGATAGGAACATCATGGGCATTTCGCTGGCGTGGGTCGCAGTCAGGGGACTCGATGCTGACACGATCCTGGCCAGGCTCGACCTGGCGCCGACGGGGAGAGACTGTGACATCCTCGAGACCGCTATCGCCGCGCATCCCCTGGCCGGCGGCGCCCACATGGTCGCGGCCCTCGACTGTGCGCACCGCATCATCGAGGCCGACAGCATGGCCCGGCTGTCGGTGGGCTGCGAAGCGCTGGCCTGCTCGGTCGAGGAGCATGTGTCGTGGGCGATGTCGGAACTGTGGCGGGACGGCCGGCGGATCTGGCAGGTTCATTTCGCCGGCAGCGAAGACCCGTACGAGTTCGGCCACGAAGGCGAGCTGCCGGCGCGCTTCCAGGAATTGCTGGCGAACGTCACGCCGGAAGACAGCGACGACCTGGACGGCTACTTTTTGATGGACATCCCTCTGACCCTCGCGAAGGAGTTCAGCGGCTTCCATTACGCCGAGACCGACCCCGCATTCGATGCGGTCCCGTTCCAGGAATTGAAGGACCTGCGGGCCAGGCCGAAGACCGGCTGGTGGAAACGGCTGTGGACCTGAGCGCTCAATACACGTCGCGCCGGTAGCGGCCCTCGGCGCCCAGCTGCTCGAGCAGCTCCTGCCCGAGAATGCCGCCAAGCGCATCGTGCACGCCGCCCGCCATGCCCTGCAGGCTGCCGCACACATAGATCGCCGCGCCGCGCTCGACCCACTCGCGCACGAAAGGCGCCTGGGCGCGCAGCACGTCCTGCACGTACAGCCGCTCCTGCTGGTCGCGCGAAAACGCCAGGTCCAGTTTCTGCAGCCAGCCGGATTCGCGCCAGCCATCGAGTTCGCCGCGCAGCAGGAAGTCGTGGGCGCTGTTGCGCTCCCCGAACAGCAGCCAGTTTTCCCTCACGCCGAGCCCGATGCGGGCGCGCAGCAGGCCGCGCAGGCCGGCCAGGCCGCTGCCGTTGCCGATCAGGAGCATGGGCCGGCGCGCATTGTCGCCGAGGCGGAAGCGCGCATGTTCGCGGATGCGCAGGCGGATCGCATCGCTGGACGCCGCGCTTTCGCACAGCCAGCCGGACGCGGCGCCGGGGCTGCCGTCTTCGTGCCTTTGCAGGCGCACCAGCAGTTCCAGCCTGCCGTCGGATGGGATGGACGCGATCGAATATTCGCGCGGGTGCTCGGCGTCGGTCGGGGCGCTGACCTGGGCCAGGTCGCCGGCTTCCCAGGCGGGCAGCTGGCCGCTCGCGGGCGCCAGCGCCAGGCGGTACAGGGGAGCGCCCAGGCTGCCCGGGTTCAGCAGTTCGCGTTCGGTGATGCGCCAGTCGGCGTAGGCCGGCGCTTCCCAGTCCGGGGCGTCCATGGTGCCGGCCAGGCGGCCGAGGTGGTGCTGCCAGTCTTCCAGTGCCTTGGCATCGCCGCCATCGACCTCGATGCGGTCGAACAACGGCGTGGCGCCGGCTTGCGCCAGCCAGGCGTCGAGGGCGCGGCCGAAGCCGCAGAAGTTGGCGTAGCTGCGGTCGCCCAGGGCCAGCACGGCGTAGTGCAGGTGGCTGAGCTCGACGCCCTCGGCCATCAGGCGGCCGGCGAAGCGGGCGGCGGTGTCGGGGGCGTCGCCTTCGCCATAGGTGCTGGCGATGAACAGGATGCGCGTCGCGTCGCGCAGGCCGGCTTCGTCGAGGCTGGAGATGCAGGCCGCGCGCGCCGCCAGGCCGCCGGTGGCGAGCAGCTCGGCGCTGCGGCGGGCTAGGACTTCGGCGCTGCCGGTCTGGCTCGCGTAGACCACCAGCCAGTCGGCCGGTACGGCGCTCGCTGCCGAGCGGGCGCGGGCGGCGCGGAAATAGGCGGCGCACATCGCCAGGTAGCCGCTGGACAGCAGCAGGGCGCTGCCCCAGCGCAGCGGTTCGATCGTCATCATGCTCATTGCAGCAGCGCGCGCCAGGCCGGCGTGTCGATTTCTCGCAGGCCCTCGTCGGTGCGCAGCAGGAAGCGGGCCGCCAGGCCGCGCTGTTCGGCGAAGGGCAGGCCGGCCGCAATGCCCATCACGGTCAGCGCCGTGGAGAGGGCGTCGGCCGCCATGCAGGTCGGCGCCAGCACCGTCACCGAGGCGACGCCATTGTCGATCGGGACGCCGGTGCGCGGATCCAGGGTGTGGGAGGCGCGCCGGCGCGCGTGATGAAAGTAACGGCGATAATCGCCGGAGGTGGCGACCGCCAGCCCGTGCAGCGCAACCACCGATTGCGGTACATTTGCGCCAGCGCCAGCGCCGGCGCTGTCGGGCACGCCTTCCAGCTCGACCCACCAGGGCTGGCCATCGGCCTTGACGCCGGCGCCGCGCAGTTCTCCGCCGACTTCGACCAGGTAGTGGCGCACGCCCAGCGCTTCCAGGCGCTGCGCCAGGCAGTCGACCGCATAGCCTTTCGCCACCGATGACAGGTCGAGGATGGCGCCGCCCGGCTGCCAGAGGCGCCGGCCTTCGCGGTCGAGCCGCGGCCGCTGGTCCTGGCGCCGGGAGATCACGGCGGCCACCGCTTCGCGGGCCGGGGCGTAGAAGCCGGCCTGGTCGTAGCGGCCGGTGGGACCGAAGCCCCACAGGTTCACCAGTGCGCCCGCGGCCGGGTCGTAGGCGCCGCCGGTGTCTTCATGCACCGACAGCGCGTAATCCATCACGGCGAAGAACTGCGGCGGCAGCGCATGCCAGCTGCCCGCCGGCGCGCGGTTGTAGCGCGACAGCAGGGAGTCGCCGTCCCAGTGGCTCATCTGCGCGACGATCTCGTCCAGCTCCCGCTGCAGGATGGCCTGCAGCTCGGTTTCAAAGGCGAGCCTGAATGCGGGAGGCAGCAGCATCCGGGCCGACCAATCGGTGCCCATCGAGGTGCCGGCCAGTCCGTGCGGACGGCTGTCGGCTTCGGGCAGGACCGGATCGATTTCCAGCGGAACGAGAACGGCGCGCATGCTGGACCGCTTACTCCGGCAGGACTTCGAGGGTCGCCGAGTAGCTGTAGCGCTTGGAGTCGGCCGGGCCTTCTGCGCCCGGACCGCGCGGCGCATTCGCCGGATATGCGGCGCTCAGCCAGTACATGTTCGGCGCCGGCAGCGTGAAGCTGGCTTCGCCCTTGGCGTCGGTGGTCAGGCGCACTTCGTTCAGCGTGCCGCGGTACTTGACGCCGCCCGGGATCAGGCTGAAGGGGAAGTTCGGCAGCGGCTTGCCGTCCAGCTGGAAGCGGACGGTGGCCTTTTCGCCGGCGCGCAGCTCGGTCGGATTGGTGACCGCCACCATTTCGAGGCCGCTGCCGAGCGGCTTGAGGGCGCCGCCGCTCGGCTTGTTCAGGGTGACGAAGGTATCCTGGCGCTGGACCATGGTGGTGCGCTTGACTTCGGTGGCGCCGGCCGGCACTTCCTTGTCCGCCGTCTGCTCGGTGGCGCGGAAGCGCTTCATTTCGCCGTTCAGCTTGTAGCTGCCCATGACATTGGTCGCGGCCAGGGTGACGCGGTAGGTGCCGTCCTTCGGCAGCTTGAGGTCGACGCTGGAGCGGAACTTACCGACCGTGGCGGCCGGGGCGGGCGCGGTCTGGCCGTCCGGATCGGTGACGGTCAGGCCGTCCATGCGCAGCGGCATGTGGTCGACGTTGAACAGGCCTTCCGAGACGGCGCCGTCGATCGTGACCCAGGCTTCGCGGTCGGTCTCGATGAAGGTGCTGGTCGGCAGCATCCACGGACGGTGGGCCTGGGCGGCGCAGGCGATGCCGGCGAGGGCGGCGGCGATGACGAACTGTTTCATGAACCTGGTTTGCATGCTGCCTCCTTATTGGACCGAGATCGATACCGCGCCCAGCTCTTCCTTGCCGCTGGCGCCGGCTGCGAGCTTGCCCTTGGCGGGCCAGGTGAAGGGCACGCGCACCAGTTCACGGCCGCCGGCTTCGCGCGCGGCCTCGATGACCAGCTTGTAGTCGCCGGCCGGCAGCTTGTCCAGGCCGGCCTTGGCGGTCGAGAAGTTCATGGTCTGCAGGCCTGCCGGGCGGGTCGCGCCGGACACGCCGTCCATCGGCAGCTCGACGTCGCGGCCGGCCTTGCGCCACCAGGTGCGCAGGTCCTTGACCCATTTGGTGCCGGCATTGTCCTTCTTCTTGACGTCATACAGCACAGCCAGGGTCGAGGCCACGCTCTGGTCGGCGCGCTCGATCCAGATCGCAACGTAGGGCTTGTGGTACTCGGCCACGTTCAGCTGCGGCAGTTCGAACTTGACGCTCAGGTCGGCGGCCATCGCGCCGTTCGATACCAGGGGCAGAGCCAGCGGCAGGGTCAGCGCGAGCGATCGGGACAGTTTCATGGACTTTCTTTCTTAGTTGGTAGGAAACAAACTCAGTGAACGAACAGGAGGGCCAGCACGATCGGCAGCACGATCCCGAAGCCGATCACCGGCCAGGTCGAGGGCCGGTTGGCGGCGTGGTATTTCAGGATCAGGAAGCCGGTGATGCAGAACACCAGGCAGGCGCCGGCGAAGATGTCGATGAACCAGCTCCAGACGGCGCCGGCATTGCGCCCCTTGTGCATGTCGTTGAGCCAGGAGATCCAGCCGCGGTCGGTCTTCTCGTATTCGGCCTGGCCGTCGACGCCGATGCGCAGCCAGGCGTCGCCGCCGGGGCGGGGCAGGGCGACGTAGGCGTCTTCTTCGCTCCACTCGGCGTTCAGGCCGCGCACGTCGACCGGGAAGGACTGGTTGGCCCAGGCCGCGACCTCGTCCGGCAGCGGCAGCTTGGCGTCCGCATGGCCTTCGGCGAAGGCGGCCAGGCGCTCGCGCAGCGCGGCCGGCAGCGCGGCCTTCTGGCGCGTGACCTGCGGTTTCGCTTCGATCTGCGAGGCATGGTTCAAGGTGAAGCCGGTGATGCTGAACAGGAGCATGGCCATCAGGCAGATGGCGGAACTGATCCAATGCCATTGATGCAGCTGGCGCAGCCAGACGGCGCGGCTGGGGCCGGGAAGGGAGGCGGATGGCTGGCTGGATTGAGGTGAGCTGGTCGGATGCATAAGGCAAATGATAACGATTATCATTTAGCCGGTCAACTCAAGCGCTGAGTTGGCACACTCGATGCTACACAGTAACAAATAAAAACAACTCAGCGCGCTGTCGTGCTGGGCCGCTTGCGTTACAATGTCGTGCGCAAATTGGCAGCACGCGGCGATGATCTGCTGCATTGATCCACCGCAAATGTCCCGCTTGTAGAGTCCTTCCCCCACAACTTGATGTAGTAAGTGCGATCCGCTAACCGGTCAGGCCGTGTCGCGGAAGGTTAGACTAACCCGCCCCAAACTCGCGAAGCGCGAAGAAAGGTGAGCAAGAATGATGCAACAATACGAAGCCAACTCGTATCTGTTCGGCGGTAATGCGCCGTACGTTGAAGAGTTGTACGAAGCATATTTGAACAACCCGGGCTCTGTGCCGGACAACTGGCGCGCCTATTTCGACGCGATGCAGCACATGCCCGCGGTCGACGGTTCCGCCAAGCCGGACGTGGATCACTCCTCCGTGATCGCATCCTTCGCCGAACGTGCCAAGCAAGGTCCGATCCGCACCGTCAGCGCCTCCCCGGATGCTGAACTCGGCCGCAAGCGCGTCTCGGTCACCCAGCTGATCGCCGCCTACCGCTACCTCGGTTCCCGCTGGGCCAACCTGGACCCGCTGCAGCGCAAGGAGCGCCCGCCGATCCCGGAACTGGACCCCGCCTTCTACGGTTTCACCGAAGCCGACCTCGACACCAAATTCAATATCAGCAACACCTACTTCGGCAAGGACGACGCTTCGCTGCGCGACCTGCTGAACATGTTGCGCGATACCTACTGCCGTTCGATCGGCGCTGAGTTCATGTACGTCAGCGACCCGACCGAGAAGCGCTGGCTGCAGGAAAAGCTGGAATCGATCCGTTCGACCCCGAGCTTCACCGCAGAGAAGAAAAAGCACATCCTCGAGCGCCTCACCGCGGCCGAAGGCCTGGAGCGTTACCTCCACACCAAGTATGTCGGCGCCAAGCGTTTCTCGCTGGAAGGCGGCGAGTCCTTCATCGCCTCGATGGACGAAGTGATCCAGCGCGCCGGTGAGCAGGGCGTGCAGGAAATCGTGATCGGCATGGCCCACCGCGGCCGCCTGAACG
>FTBV01001638.1_pt1 | contig 13256 bp, 12 predicted proteins | sample 1639281 | NCBI WGS metagenome assembly FTBV01 (sample SAMEA3914864, study PRJEB12502) | metagenome | biome: forest; material: soil | place: USA | collected 2012-03-12 | depth 0.3 m | reverse complement strand
GTTCGGCGAGGCCACGCCCGGCGCCACGGGCCTGGAACTGCTGCTGAGCCTGGCGCTCAAGTGGGGCAACGAGGCCGGGCTCGACGTCGCGCGCACGCTCGCGCGCGTCACGAGCGAGCCCGTGCGCGTGCTCGGCGAGGCGCTGGGCTCGCTGGGCCAGAGCGCGGGCCGGCTCGTGGAAGGCGGCGTGGCCGACATCTGCGTGTTCGACCCCCACGCCGAATGGCAGGTCACGCCCGACACCCTGCGCAGCCGCGGCAAGCACACGCCGTTCGACGCCGCGTCCACCGGCATGCGCATGCCGGGCCGCGTGCGCCACACGCTCGTCGCCGGAACGCTCGCCTACAGCGCCGCCGCGGACGCCACCACCGCTTGAGAACCCTCGTCGCACTCTGGCGCATCCTGCGCGTCATCGGCATGGTGGCGCGCGGGCTGTGGACCGTCACCTTCGTGATGCCCGGCCGCGACGCCGCGGGCCGCCAGGTCCTCATCCAGCGCTGGTCGACGGCCACGCTGCGCTGCCTGGGCGTGACGGTGCGGGTGTCGGGCCAGCCGCAGGCCGGCGCGGTGCTGATGGTGGCCAACCACGTGTCGTGGCTGGACATCCCCGCGCTGCACGCCACCGCGCCGCGCACGCGCTTCGTGTCGAAGGCGGCGATCGCGCACTGGCCGCTGCTGGGCCGGCTCGCGCGCGCCGCGGACACGCTGTTCATCGAGCGCGAACGCAAGCGCGACGCCATGCGCGTCGTGCACGAGGTGGCCGATTCGCTGCGCCGTGCCGACGCCGTGGCCGTGTTTCCCGAGGGCACCACGGGGCCGGGCCACGAGGTGCTGCCGTTCCACGCCAACCTGCTGCAGGCGGCCATCACCACGGGCACCGTGATCCAGCCGGTCGCGCTGCGCTACAGCGAGCCGGGGCTGCCGGTGAGCGTGGCCGCGCAGTACATCGGCAACACCACGCTGGTGGAGAGCGTGATGAAGGTGTGCCGCGCGCGCGGCATCGTGGTGGACGTGCACTTCCTGCCCGCCGAGCCGGTGGGCACGCTCGACCGCCGCGCCATGGCCGAGCGCCTGCACGACCGCGTCGCCGCCGAGCTGGGCGCCATCATCGCCGGCGGCTGAGCTACTCGCGCGTTGCTGCAGCGCGGCGGTACGCGCCTTGCCCTTTCCGGCGTGAAAGGGCATCCATCATGAACAACAGCAACTCCCAGACGGCCTACGGTGTCTTCAAGCCGGTCGGCCACGTGCTGGCCTCCTTTCCCACCGAACGCGACGCGCGCTCGGCGGTGGAGGCGCTGAAGACGGCGGGCTTTCCCAACGTCGCGTTCTATCCGGCCGCGGAGGTGCGCGAGCGCGCCGAGCGCGACATCGCCAACGCCGGCGTGCTGGCCACGATCGGCCAGGAGCTCAACCTCGTCAAGCAGCAGCGCGACCTGGCCGAGCAGGGCCATCCCTTCGTCTCGGTGCTGGCGCCCGAGGACGATGCCGCGCGGCGCGCCGCCGACATCGTGGCGCGCTACAACGCCGACCGCGCACAGAAGTTCGGCCGCCTCATCATCGAGGAGCTGATCGAGCCGGGCAGCGGCCAGCGGCAGGCCAAGGAGTCGCCGGACACGGGGCTGGATCCGCAGACGCATTCGGGACACGAGGCGGGGACGGAGCCGACGCGGCACTAGCAAGCCGGTCGGTCCGATAGGGCGGGTCAGCCGCAGGCGTAACCCGCCATGTCGACGCATCGCCACGCCAGCGGATGGTGGGTCAAGCCTGCGGCTACCCCGCCCTACGGGCCTGTTGCGGCGCGCGCGTGACGGCCGGCGCCTGCAGGCGCGCCATGCGAACGGCGATCGCCACGCAGCCCAGCCACAGCAGTGCCAGGAAGCCCAGCACGCCGATCCAGCCGCCGGCCTGCCATGCGTGTCCGCCCAGCCACCCCAGCGAGCTCGCGCCGAGGTAATACGCGGTGAGGTATGCGGCCGACGCGAGCGACTTCGAGCGCGTGGCGAGCCGACCCACCCAGCTGCTGGCCACCGAGTGCGCCGCGAAGAAGCCGAAGGTGAACAGCGAGACGCCCGCGATGATCACCGGCAGCGCCGGCGCCAGGGTCAGCGCGAGCCCCGCGGCGCACAGCACGAGCATCCATCCCAGCACGCGCGACGACCCCAGCCGGTCGGCCTGGCGGCCGGCCCACGGCGACGAGAACATGCCCACCACGTACAGCAGGAACACCGCGCCGATGGTGGAGTGCGACAGCGCGAACGGCGCGCCCACGAGCCGGAAGCCGAGGTAGTTGTAGAAGCTCACGAAGCTGCCCATCAGCAGGAGTGCGAGCGCGAACAGCGGCACGAGGCCCGGCTCGCGGAACACGCTCGCCAGGTCGGCCGCGGCATGGCGCGGATGCAGCGGGCGCGGACGATGGCGGCGCGACGCCGGCAGGCTGCGCCAGAACTCGAACGCCGCGATCGAGCCGAGGCCGCCCAGGCCGGCGAACGCGAAGCGCCAGCCCACGAGGTCGCCCAGCACGCCGCACACCAGCCGGCTGGACATGCCGCCCGCCGCGTTGCCCGCGATGATCAAGCCGACGGCCTGGCCCAGCGCGCGGGCGTCCATCTCCTCGGCGAGCCAGGCCGACGCCACCGCCGGCAGGCCGGCCAGGCCCAGGCCGAGCAGCGCGCGCAGCGCCACCAGCGTGGCGTAGTCGGGCGCCAGCGCGCACAGCAGGCTGCATAGCGCGCCCAGCACGATGGCCGCCAGCATCACCGGCTTGGGCCCGAAGCGCTGCGCGAGCAGGCCCGCGGGAACCAGCCCCAGCGCCATCGCGCCGGCGGTGGCCGACAGCACCTCGCTGGCCTGCGCGGCGTCGAGCCGGAACGCCGAGGCGAACAGCGGCAGCAGCGGCTGCGGGCCGTAGAACATCGCGAACACCGCGAAGCCGCCCACGAACAGCGCCCACTTGGCCGAGCGGTGCGCGGCGCTGCCGGCCTCCAGCGGCGGCGGCAGTGCGGCATCGGGATCGCGGAGCGGCGGCGCGGGGGCGAGCGTCGCGAGGCTGGCAGGCGTGGCGGACATGGACGAATCGTAGGGATTCGCTCTTAGTCAGTCCAATATATGATTGATGAATAACTGAGACTTCTGGCGACTCAATGGAGCTGCGTCACCTGCGCTATTTCGTGGCCGTCGCCGAGGAGCTGCACTTCACGCGCGCGGCCGAACGCCTGCACATCGCCCAGCCGCCGCTGAGCCAGCAGATCCGCGCGCTGGAGGCTGAGCTGGGCGTGCAGCTGTTCGAGCGCACGCGGCGTTCCGTGGTGCTCACCGACGCCGGCCGCGCGCTGCTCGACAAGGCGCGGTCGCTGCTCGCGGCCGCGCAGGCGCTGCCGCAGGAGCTGCAGCGCATCGCGCGCGGCGAGACGGGCCTGCTGCGCATCGGCTTCTCGTCCACGCTGCCGCTGACCAAGGTGCTGCGCGACGTCGTCGCCGAGCATCGGCGCACCCATCCCGACGTGGCGCTGAACCTGCGCGAGATGCATTCGGCGCTGCAGTTCGAGAGCCTGCGCCGCGGCGAGCTCGACGTCGGCCTGGTGCGCTACAACGAGCGCGCGCCCGAGGGCATCCGCCTGAAGCTGCTGCGGCGCGACCCGCTGCGCCTGGTGGTGCCGGCGGCGCATCGCTTCGCGCGCCGCCGGTCGGTGCCGCTGGCCGACTGCCGCGACGAGGCCTTCATTGGATTTCCCGGCGACGCCGGCACCGGCACCGGCCCGCTGCTCAAGCGCTTGTGCGCGCAGGCCGGCTTCGAGCCGCGCATCGCGCAGGAAGCGCGCGAGGCCACCACGCAGATCGGCCTCGTCGCCGCGGGCCTGGGCATCGCCGTGCTGCCCGCGCCGCTCGAGGCCGTGCGCATCGAGGGCGTGCACTACGTGCCGCTGGCCGGCGAGGGCGCGCAGCTGGTGATGTCGGCGGCCACGCGCGCGGACGAGCGCTCGGAACGCGTGCTCGCGTTCGTCAGGCGAGTGGGTGCGATGGCGGGCAAGACCGGCGTGTAAAGCGCAAAGTCGGCTAAGTGGCGGCCACGGCGCCGCCGCATACTCCGCGACCATGGGAAGCCGACAAGCCGAACTGGCCTACAGGGAACGCGTCGCGCGGGTGGTCGCCGCCATCGTGGCCGATCCGATGGCCGAGCATCGCCTCGAGGACCTCGCGGTCCTGGCGCGTTTCTCCACCTTCCATTTCCATCGCGTCTACAGCGCCGTCGTGGGCGAGAGCGTGGCCGCCACCGTGCGGCGCGTGCGCCTGGCGCTGGCGACGCGCTCGTTGGCGGAGGGCGACTCGAGCATCACGCAGGTGGGACTCGCCTCGGGCTACGACAGTCCCCAGGCGTTCACGCGCGCGTTCCGCGGCTTCACCGGGCAATCGCCGCGCGCGTTTCGCGAGCAGATGCGTTCCGCGGTGCTCGAACCGGTCGAGTCGCCGGGCCACGTGCCGGTCGTCGAGCGCGCCGCCCAGCAGGTGTTCGGCTTGCGCCATTGCGGGCCGTTCTCCACCATCGCGCACACGCACCGGCGCCTGCGCGGCCTCGTGCGCGACCGGGCGGTGTCGGACTGGCTGGGCATCTCCAGCGGAGACCCCGACGTCGCGAGCCATTTCAGCTACCGCGCCGCATTGACGGCACCCGAGGCGTGGCCCGAACACGAGGTGGAGATCGAGCGCTTCGACGTTCCCGCCGGGCTCTATGCGGTGCACGTGCTCGCGGGCGCCCACACGCGCATCAACGCGGCCGTGCGCGCGCTCTACGGCCAGTGGCTGCCGGGCAGCGGCTACGAGCCGGACGACCGTCCCGTGGTCGAGCGCTACCTCAACTCCGCGCGCCAGGTGGCGCCGGCGGCGTTGCGCACCGAACTGCTCATCCCGGTGCGGCCGGCGCGATGAGTCCGCACGCCTCGCGCCGCATCGCCATGGCTATCGTCCGTGCCTGCCTGCTCGCGCTGGCGGTGCTGCTCGCGGCCCGCGCCGATGCCGCGGGCGTGAGCGTGCTGCAGGTGCCGGCGGACGCGGACGGCCCCGCGCTGCAAGGCCTGGTCTGGACGCCTTGCCGCGTGCCGAACGCCGAGGTCGTGCTGGGCTCGCACGTCGTTCCCGGCGTGCGCGACTGCCCGATCTCGACCCGGCAATCGCCGCTCGTGGTGGTCTCGCACGGCTACGGCGGCTCGTCGCTCGGCCACCACGACACCGCCGAGGCCTTGGCCGACGCGGGCTTCATCGTGGCGGCCATCGACCACTCGGGCGACAACTACCGGCTGCGCGGCGGCCCCGGCGACCACGTCTCGGCGCTGGCGACGCGCACCGTCGACATCCGCCGCCTGATCGACTACATGCTGCGGCAATGGCCGTCCCGCGAGCACCTGGCCGCGGGACAGGTCGGCTTCTTCGGCTTCTCGCGGGGCGGCTACACCGGCCTCGTGCTCGCAGGCGCCAGGCCCGATTTCGCGCGCCTTGCGCCGCCGCCCGGGTCGCCGTGCGCCACGGCGCCGGAGGGCCCGGCGTGCGCGCCGATGCGCCACGACTTCCAGGCCCTGCTGGCCGCGCCGCTCGCGCACGACCCGCGGATCAAGGCCGCGGTCATCGCCGATCCGCTCAGCGCGGTCTTCGCCGCGGACGGGCTGGCGGCGGTCGACATCCCGATCCAGCTCTGGGCTTCCGAACGCGGCGGCGACGGCGTCGCGCCCGCCGACGTCGACAACGTGCGGCGCGGCTTGAAGACGCCGCCGGACTGGCACGTCGCGCGCAACGCCGCGCATTTCGCCTTTCTCGCCCCGTGCGCGCCGGCCCAGCTCGCTGCCTTGCCCGAGATCTGCCGCGACGCGGCCGGCTTCGACCGCGCCGCGTTCCACGCCGCCTTCGACGGGCAGGTGCTGGACTTCTTCCGGCGCCGGCTTGGCGAGCCCGTGCCGGCCGACTGAACGCGGCCGGCCGGCCCCGCCTACTCCGGCAGCACCTGGTGCTTGTCGGGATACGCCGGTACCGCGAACTTCGGCGGCGGGTTCTTGGCGAGCAGCGCCAGCGCCTCGGCGACGGCGCGTTCGAGCTGCGGGTCGTGGCCCTGGCGCACGAGCTCGGGATCCTGGCGCACTTCGATGTCGGGCGCGATGCCGATGTTCTCGACCTCCCATTGTCCGTGCGTGCCGTACAGCGCCCAGCGCGGCGCCTGCACCGTGCCGCCGTCGATCAGCGACGGGTAGCCGCCGATGCCCACCAACCCGCCCCACGTGCGCTCGCCCACCAGCGGGCCGAGCCCGTTCTTCTGGAACAGCCAGGGCAAGGCGTCGCCGCCGGAGCCGGACATCTCGTTGATGATCATCACCTTCGGCCCGAAGATGGCCTGCGCCGGCTCGACGACCGTCTCGCCCTCGCGCGACGCGTTGAGCATCTGCGGCGTGCGCCGCAGCTCGTCGATGATGCTGTCGGCGATGTCGCCGCCATGGTTGAAGCGCTCGTCGATCACCACGCCCTGCTTGCCCACCTGCGCATAGTAGTAGCGGTTGAAGTTGGCGAAGCCGCCGGCGAAGGTGTCGGGCAGGTAGACGTAGGCCAGGCGGCCGCCGGACAGCTGGTCGACCTTGCGCCGGTTCGCCTCCATCCAGTCGCGCAGGCGCAGCGAGGTCTCGCTGGCGACCGGCACCACCGTCACGTCGCGGGCGTCGCGGCCGTCGGCGCGCGGGCCCACGCGCAGCAGCACCTGCGTGCCGGCGGTGCCGTCGAGGAAGCGGTCGACCGGCTGGTCGGCGGTGACGGGATGGCCGTCGACCGCGAGCAGGAAGTCGCCCGCGTGCACCGCGATGCCGGGCTGGCTCAGCGGCGCCACGAGCTTCGGGTTCCAGTTCTCGCCGCGCAGGATGCGCGCGAAGCGCCAGTGGCCGTCGACGATCTCGTAGTCGGCGCCGAGCAGGCCGACCATCGCCGTGCGCTGCGCCGGCAGCGTGCCGCCGCGCACGAACATGTGGCCGACCTCGATCTGGCCGGTCATCTCCTGGAGCAGCGTGGTGAGGTCCTGGCGCGCGGCGATGCCGGGCAGGTAGCGCGCATACAGCGCCTTCGCGCGCGCCAGCGGCAGGCCGTGCAGCTTGGCGTCGTAGAAGAAGTCGCGCTCGATGCGCCAGGTCTCGTCGACGATCTGGCGCCACTCGGCCGCCGGGTCCACCCAGACCGCCAGCTTGCCGAGCTTGACGTCGCCGTCCGTGGGCTTGGGCGGCGCGTCGGCGCCGACCACCTTCCAGCCGCCGTTGACGCTCAGAAGCATCTTGGAGCCGTCCGCCGAGATCGAGAAGCTGCCCGGCTTGACGCCGAAGGCGAGCTGGATGTTCTTGCGATCCTTCAGGTCAAAGCGGAACAGCGTCTGCGGCGGGCCCAGCTCGCCGCTGTCGAGGATGTCCTCGTCGGTCAGCGCCGGCTGCGTCGTCAGCGTGTAGACGACGCCGTCCTTGCCCGTCTCCAGGCCGACGAAGTTGGCGCGCGGGATCGGCAGCGCGAGGATGCGCTGGTCGAGATCCTCGAAGTCGATCGTGACGCGTGCCGCCGGCTTGGCCGGCTTCGCGGCCGAGGCAGCGTCGGCGGGCGCGGCGGCGCTGGCGGCGTCGTCGGGCTTCGGAACCGTCTTCTTGCCGGCCGTGACCGGGCCGGGCGGCGGCGCGTCGGCCGCGTTCTCCTCGTCGCTCTCGGGCGCGACGGGCGACGGCGTGTCCTTGCGCAGCACCATCACGTAGACCGCGCCGTCCACCGCGCGGCCCATGCTGGACATGTCGAGCCAGCCCGCGCCGCGGCCGACGCTGGTGCTGGCCGTGAAGTACAGGTACTTGCCGCTGCGGTCGAAGCGCGGCGAGCCGACGTCGCTCTCGCCGTTGGTCACCTGCGTGGACTTGCCGGTCTCGAGCGAGTAGACGGCGGCGGCATGCAGGTGGTTGGGCAACTGCGTGAGGTAGGCGATCCAGCGGCTGTCGGCCGACCACGCGGGGTCGAAGCCGAAGGCCGGGCTGTCGAAGCGGTCGGTGGCGATCTTCCTGGACTGGCCGCTGGCCACGTCCACCAGCCACAGGTTCAGGCGCTTGTCGTGCAGCACGATCTTGTGGCTGTCGGGCGACCAGCGCGGCTGGTAGAAGAACGACGGCGGTTCGCCCAGCGCGATCTTGCGCACCGCGCCGCTGCCATCGGCGGGGCCGATGTGCAGCGCGTATTCGCCCGACTCGTCCGAGAGCCACGCGATGCTGTGGCCGTCGGGCGACGGCGCGGGGTCGCGGTCGGCGACGCCCGGCGACTGCGTCAGGTTGCGGATCTCGCCCTTCTCGGCCGGCGCGGAGAAGATGTCGCCGTGCGCCTCGAGGATGACGCGCTTGCCCGACGGCGTGAGCGTGGCCATCGCGATGGCCGCGGGCCGGATCGTGATGTAGTGTGGACGCAGCTGCGGCAGGTCGGCGGCGATGGTGACGGCCAGCGGCTGCACGGCGCTGGTGGCGGTGTCGAAGATCTCGAGCTTGCCGAACGCGTCGATCACGATGCCGCCGGGGCCGGCGCCCGCGGAGGCCATGTCGAAGCCGCGCGCGTTGTCGATGCGGCGCGTGACGGCGCCGCTCCTGGTGTCGTAGGCGTAGAGCGTGGTGGGGCCGTCGCGGTCGGACAGGAAGTACAGCGTGTCGCCCACCCACATGGGGTTGCTGTCGTTGCTGTTGCCGCGTGGCACGGGCACCGTGTGCGAGGTGGCGAGGTCGGCGATCCACAGCCGCGCCGTCTGGCCGCCGCGGTACTGCTTCCACGCCGGCTCCCACTGCAGGAACGGCGCGTAGGCCAGGCGCTTGCCGTCGGGCGACCAGCTGCCGCTCTCGCCCGAGGGCAGCGGCAGCTCGCGCGCCGGGCCGCCCTCGGCCGGCACGACGTAGAGCTGGTCGAGGTCGCGCGGCGACTTGGCGGGGCTGCGGAACAGGATGGACTTGCCGTCCGGCGTCCAGGCCAGCGCCACGTCGGCGCCCGGATGCCAGGTGAGCCGGCGCGGCTCGCCGCCGTGGGCGTCGACGACGTAGACGTCCGTGTTGCCGTCGTAGCGGCCGGTGTAGGCGATGCGCGTGCCGTCCGGCGAGAAGATCGGCCCGCTCAGCTGGCCCTGGCCGGTGACGAGGCGCTCGGCGCGGCCGCCCGTGCGCGGCACGGTCCAGATCTCGCCGGCGTAGTCGAACGCCACCGCGGTGGCCGACAGGCTCGGGTGCTGCAGCAGCAGGGGCGGTTGGCCCGCGGGCGCGTTGGCGGCGAAGCCGGCGGTCATCGAGGCGATCAGCCCCAGGAACACGGTGAAGCGGCGCACTCGGCGTCTCCCTTCGTCAGGACGCCTCCAGTCGAGGCGGGCCGATTCTAGGGCGCGCGACGGACGGCCCGCGCGAGCGCGGGCCTGTCGATGCTCACTGCTGCTTGAGCGCCGCCTGCCAGGTGGCCTCGGGCACGACGCTCGTCCAGCGCACGCGCGCGGCCATCCGCTCGGAGACGTCCTCGAACGGCGGCGCGTGCGACGGCCGGGCCTCGAGGACCTCGATCACGTGCCAGCCGTCGTCGGCCTGCACCGGACGCGGCACGACGCCGAGCAGGCCGTTCTGCGCGCGCACGGCTGCCGCGATCTCGCTGGGCAGCGACAGCTGCGCGACCCAGCCGATGTCGCCGCCCTTGGCGGCGCTGGCCTTGTCCTGCGACGACTGCTGCGCGAGCGTGGCGAAGCTCGGCGGGTTGGTGTCGTGCAGGCGCGCGATCATCGCGGACGCCTCGAGCTCGGTGGTGCGCAGGATGTGGCGCAGGTGGTAGTCCTGCAGGGTGTGCGGCCACATCGCGGCGAGGTGGTCGTACTCGGCGCGCACGGCCGCGGGGTCGACCGGCCGGGCCTCGCGGTCGGCGTCGAGCACCGCGGACTCCCGCAGCGCGGCCCACGCCTGTTCGGCGAAGGCGTCGTACGAGAACGCGTCGATCGTGGCCTTGTCGGCGCCGTAGCGGTACTGCTGCGAGTAGGCGGTGGTGACGCCGCCGTCGGCGTGGCGCCTGACCTCCACGTCGAAGCCGAAGGCGCCGCCGAACGAGGCCGACAGGAACAGGTTGCGCACCTCGACCACCGTGTCGCAGCCGGTGGTCTCGCGGATGCGGTCGATGCGCTCGGCGGCGATGACGCGGCTGTCGACGTCGATGGCCACGCCGTTGACGACCAGCTTGTCGGCCTGCAGGCGTTGCAGCAGGCGAGCCTGCAACACGCGGCCGCTGGCGCGCAGCGCGTCGGTGACGTTGGAGTTGGCGACGCCGCGGGTCTCGTACGCGCTGGCCAGCAGCACGCAGTGGCGCGGCGCCTCGGCGACGGCCAGCGCCGGCGCGCCGGCGGCCGCGGCCAGCACGGCGAGCGCCAGCGTCCGGGTGGGCAGGTGGCGGATCATGACGCGAGCCCTCCCTGGCGGGCGGCCGGCGGCGCGTAGCGCGCGGGCGCGCGCGGCGCCGGCGCGGCCGAAGGCGGGGTCATCATCGGCAGCACGGCGCCGGTCGCGCTGACCCAGCGCAGGCCGTGCCGGACCAGCAGGTCGCGGTCGATCGGATGCGGCACCTCGCCGCGCACGTACGGGCCGAGGTCGTCCAGCACCGACTGGGCGTTGAGCACGAGCCAGGTGTCGGGCGCCACCGGCGCGTTGAACATGGCCACCACGCCCTTGGTGTGCCAGCTGGTGACCGTATACCCCGGCACGTACGTGACGACGTAGCCGCCACCGCCGCTGCGCGCCTGCACGCGGCGCGGGTCGTCGCCGATCCGCCAGACCGCCGAGCGCGCCTGGCCGTCGCCGGTGGTGAGCCAGGCGGCATGCGAACCGCTGGCCGCCGCCGGCGGCGCGGGCAGCGAGGACGGCGGCGGCGTCCACTCGGCCGGCAGCATCGCGAACACCGTGTAGCCGTTCTGCTTGGTGACCTCCGCGCAGCGGTAGATCCAGTAGGCCCAGACCTGTTCGCGCGGCGTGTGGCCGTTGCCGTCGTACTTCACGAGCCAGTGGCTGGCGTCGAGCTTGGTCGACTGGTAGCCGCCGAACAGCGTGTTCTCGCCGTACGGCGATGCGCAACCGGCGACGCCGGCCACGACGCAGGCAGCGGCGACGCCCGCCAGCAGGGCGCGGCGCGACGGCCGCGATCGATCGGACATGGTTTCCTCCCTCCAGAGCCTGGGCGCTGCCACGCTGGCGCGCCGTCTTGTGGCTGTTGCCGGCCGATTCTAGGGACCGGTTCCAGTCAGGCGTGAGGGTGTTTTGCCGGATGCCGGCGGCGCGGGCGCCGCGCGCCCGGCCTGCCGCTCGATCAGGCCTTCTTGCCCTGCGCCGCCACCGCGGCGGCGGCCTTCGCGGCGGCTTCGGCGTCGCCCAGGTAGTAGCTCTTGATCGGCTTGAGGTTCTCGTCGAGTTCGTAGACGAGCGGGATGCCGTTGGGGATGTTCACGCCCACGATGTCGGCGTCGCCGATGTTGTCGAGGTACTTGACCAGCGCGCGGATCGAGTTGCCGTGCGCGGCCACGACCACGCGCTGGCCCGACTTGATGGCCGGGGCCAGCACCTCGTTCCAGCACGGCAGCACGCGGGCCACGGTGTCCTTCAGGCATTCGGTGAGCGGGATCTGCTCGGGCGACAGCTTGGCGTAGCGCGGGTCCTGGCGCTGGCCGCGCGGGTCGGTGGCCTCGAGCGCGGGCGGCGGCGTGTCGTAGCTGCGGCGCCAGATGAGCACCTGCTCGTCGCCGTATTCCTTGGCCATGTCGGCCTTGTTGAGCCCTTGCAGGCCGCCGTAGTGGCGCTCGTTCAGGCGCCAGTCCTGCTTGACGGGCAGCCACGTGCGCTCCATGGTGTCCAGGCAGTGCCACAGCGTCCAGATGGCGCGCTTGAGCACCGAGGTGTAGGCCACGTCGAACTCGTAGCCCGCCTCCTTGAGCAGCTCGCCCGCCGTGCGCGCCTGCGCGACGCCGGTGGCGGTGAGCTCGACGTCGGTCCAGCCCGTGAAGCGGTTCTCGAGGTTCCAGGTGGATTCGCCGTGGCGGATCAGGACGAGCTTGTACATGGTGCGGGCCTCGCGCCGTGCGGCGCCTTGGGTGAGCGGAGGGGAGGCGCAAATTCTATGCGGCCGGGCTGGCGTGAGGCCACGCGACGCGGCAAGGCGGGGTTGCCGCCGTCCGGAATGAGCTTCCTATAATCACGGTCTCTTTCCGTTTCGAAGCGCCTGCCTTGTCCTTCTTCACCGACCCCATCGTCTGGATCCTCGTGCTGGCCGCGCTCGTGTCCGGCGCCCTGCTGCTGTGGCCCGCCATCACCGGCGCGCGCAGCGCCGGCGTCGCGCCAGCCGAGGTGGTGCGGCTGATGAACCGCGAGAAGGCGAGCGTCATCGACGTCAGCGAGCCGGGCGAGTACGCGGCCGGGCACATCGTCGGGTCGCGCAACATCCCCATCGGCCGCCTCGAGGTGGCGCCGGAGCTGCCCAAGAACAAGGCGCTGCCGGTGGTGCTCGTCTGCGCGACCGGCAAGCGCGCCGCCACGGCCGCCAAGGCGCTGCAGGCCAAGGGCTACACCAAGGCCGTGGTGCTGGCCGGCGGCCTCGCCGGCTGGAAGGCGGCCAACCTGCCGGTCGAGAAGGCCGTCGCGGCCGCCTGAGCGCGTCCTGCGCGACGGCTGTCACGCCGTTGTCACCGGCCCGTGCAAGGTTGAAGCAAGTGCGGGAAAATCGCGCCATCCGCCGTCCAAGCGCCGCGCAGCCCGCGGCGACCGCTCCATGAATCCGGTTCGCATGTTCACCACGCAGGTCTGCCCGTACTGCATCCGCGCCAAGCAACTGCTCAAGCAGCGCGGCGTCGAGGCGATCGAGGAGATCCGCGTCGACCTCAATCCCTCGCAGCGCGACGCCATGATCGCGCAGACCGGCCGGCGCACCGTGCCGCAGATCTTCATCGGCGACACCTGGGTGGGCGGCTGCGACGACCTGATCGCGCTCGACCAGAAGGGCGGGCTCGTTTCGCTTCTCAACGGGTAAGCCCCGTCAAGGCGGGCCCGCGCGCCTGCGACATAATGCTGGAGGCAGCCCGCACCGTCCCGGTTTGCGGGCTTCGTTTTTTTCGAGACACCCCATGGCCGAACAAGATCAAACCCCCGTCTTCCAGATCCAGCGCATCTACCTGAAGGATCTGTCGCTCGAGCAACCGAACTCGCCGCAGGCGCTGCTGGAGCAGACGCAGC
>FTBV01001506.1_pt1 | contig 13282 bp, 12 predicted proteins | sample 1639281 | NCBI WGS metagenome assembly FTBV01 (sample SAMEA3914864, study PRJEB12502) | metagenome | biome: forest; material: soil | place: USA | collected 2012-03-12 | depth 0.3 m | reverse complement strand
TCGTAAATCCACTGGAAACAAAGTAACTGCGAACGACTCTTCGTACGCTCTCGCGGCTTAAAACCCGTGAGCCTCTCAACGGTTGGCCGATGGGCCGGGCACGGGGTAGCAATATCCTGAGCTGAGAGGTCATTCACATTGGCTGGTCTCCTGTCGGGCTACTCGGCAGGGGATGAGATCAAGTAGCTGGCGTCATCGGTAGCGTGTTCCTGCGCGACCGCTGGCGTGAGATCCAAACCAGAGAACTACGCATGTAGAACTGTCCGGTGATGGCTTTCGGACGGGGGTTCAATTCCCCCCGGCTCCACCATCTTCGATCCCGCAAGGGATCACGAACGACGAAAGCGCCAAGCAGATTGACGGCTTGGCGCTTTTTTCATGAGCGCTCGGGCCTGCGGCGCGCCCTTGGCCACTGGCGTGACCCCACCGCCGCCGACGCACCTGCCGCCGGCATGAATTCAACCTGAAGAAGGCGCCTGCTCGACCACGAGGGGCCCGCGATATGCGATCCTGACGACCGTGGCCGCGGGGACTCGCGCACGGTGCGCGCCGCGACCATGTATCAACAAGCTCGCCACGACGCGAGCGACACGGGGGGAGCAATCGATGCGGATGGCGTGGCTAGATTTTTTCAGGGGCGTGGCGGCCCTTGTCGTGGTGTCGTTCCACCTGCGGGCGCACCTTGGAATCCCCCAGTACACCTTCGGGTACGTGGCCGTCGACCTGTTCTTCGTCTTGAGCGGGATCGTGCTGGGCATTCGCTACGCCGGCGCCATCGAACAGGGCATGTCGTTTCGCGAGTTCGCCTGGCATCGGTTGCGCCGCCTCTATCCCATGGTGCTCATTGCGGCGGCGTTGATCGCAACGACGAATGCGCTGGCGGTGCCGGTCGGGCAATACATGGAGTCGTCGCGCGAAGGTCTCTGGAACGTCCTGTTCGTCACGCCGTCCCTGAAGACCGAAGACTTCTTTCCCTGCGACATCCCGATGTGGTCGCTGTGGGCCGAGCTGGCCTCCAACGTGGTCTGGTTCGCGGTGCTGCGGTTGGGACGCCGGGCGACCGCCGCCGCGTTCACCGTCTCGATGCTCGCCTTCGTGGCGCTCTCCGTTCACCGAGGCAACTTCCACCTGGGCGCCGGTGGCAGCGTCCGGGACTTGCTGGAAGGCCTGTTGAGGGCGTTCGCCTGGTTCGGGGTCGGCTATGGCATCGCCCGCTACAAGCCCAAGCGCGTCGTCCACCCGGCGCTGTCCGCGGCGGCGCTGGTGCTTTCCTGCGTGCTGTTCGAGACGCACGTCCTCAGCGAGGCGATCAGCGGCGCCCTGATCGTGCTCAGCGGCGCCGTGCTCATGATCTCGGTCATGGACCTGCAGCCCAGGAGTGCCGTCATGCGCCGACTCTGCGCCGGCCTGGGGATGATGTCGTTCCCGCTGTACCTCATCCACGTCCCGGCCGGGCAATTGGCCATCTATCCGATCCAGTGGGGCATGAATGCGATCCTCGCGCACGTCGTCACGATTGCGGTCGCGGCCCTGCTGGCCACGCTGCTCAACGAGGCCATCGTGCGAAGTCTGCCGTCGCGACCGCGGCTGTTGACGCCGAAGATGGCCTGAAACCGGCGCCGTTGACGCACCGGCAAGGCGGATCGCGGCGCCATCGCGTCGCCAGCCCGGCGTCGGGCGATGTGGCGAGCCACGATTGCCCGGGTGCCGCGCTTCGGATACGGTTGGGCGCAATGAGACGAGCTTCGTTGACCCTGGCGCTGCTGGCGCCGCTCCTGTCGCTTGCCGACCCCGCGCGCGCCGCGCCGGGCCCCAGCTTCGATTGCACCCGCGCGAAGTCGCGCGTGAGCCAGATGATCTGCGCGTCGCCGGAACTGTCGGCGCGCGACCGCGAGGTGGCGGCGAACTACCGCGCGCTGGCCGCGCTGCCCGGCACCGACCTGCCGTCCCTGCAGCGCGATGAGGCCACCTGGCTGCGCGACGTGCGCGATCCCTGCCAGGACGCGGCGTGCGTGGCCGAAGCCTACCTCGTGCGCGACGCGGTGCTGCAGGCGCGCATCCGGCGCGGGTCGATCGCGGCGGCGGCCTCGTCGACTCGGCCGGGCGGGGCGGCCGTCGCGCCCGTACCAGCGCCCGCACCTGCGCCTGCGCCTGCGCCTGCGCCTGCGCGCGAGACCCCGCCGGTCGCCGCGGCCGAGCCCGAGCGGCCGCTGCCCCGGCGCGTCGCCGGCCCGGCCGCCGAGGCCGAAATCCAGCCGTTCAAGGTCGACGCCGGCCTGCTCGCCGACGCCCGCTCGCTGCGCGGCCAGAAGTGCGCGCCCGGCCAGGACGTGCCGCGCGAGCCCGGCTACCTGCCAGTGCCCAACGAGTGGCCGGTGATCAACGCGGACGACGTCGTCGTCGTGCGGCGCCGTCTCAACGTGGACTACGCGTTCCTGCTCGACACCCGGCGCGGTGCCTGCCGCATGGTGGACGTCGTGGCGCTGCCGCCGCACGCGCAGGGTGGCAACCTGCTGCAGTGCGTGGTGGGGCAGGGCGACGCCGCCAAGGCGCCGCTGTCGCGCGGCGTGGGCCTGCGCCGGCCCGGCGACGGCGCGCCGCTGGCGTACTGGGAGATCGACCTCGCGCACGGCCAGCTCGTGCGCCAGCCGCTCGCCGCGCTCGGCTGGACGGGCGCGCTGCAGTGCCGCCAGCCCCAGTTCGGCGACGAGCTGCGCCAATGAAAAAGGCGCCTCGCACGGCGTGCGGGCGCCCTTGAGGCGTCGAGCGGGCGGATCGCGTCAGTGCAGCAGGCCGATGCCGGCCTTCTCGCGCGCCGGATCCATGCTCTGGATCGCGCTCTCGGCGCAGCGGCGGCCGATCTCCAGGCAGTACTGCGGGTCGTTGGCCACCAGCGAGTGGTGGGTCGGCACGAATTGCCAGTGGTCGTCCGGGGCGATCACGCAGATCTCCGGGCGCCAGCCGGGCTGGCTGCCGGCCGGTTGGGCTGAAACCAGGATCTCGTAGTCGCGGTAGGCGTAGCGGCGATTCATGTCCGGTGGGGTCGGCGGCGGAGACGCCAGTCTCGCCGGTGGCGCGTCCGGCAATCCGGCGAGAAGCGGCAGGTTTCGGGCCTATTCCTCGTTTTCGGCCAGCCCGGCCGTCGCCGGACCCCCGCCAACCGCCGCCGGTCGCAGCGCCTGCGCGCACGGCCGGGCAGCGCGCTACAACGGAGCCTCCCTTCCACCGCGAGGTGCCCGATGCGACTCCTCCTCACGCTGCTCATGGCGGTCACGATGTCCTCTTCCTTCGCCGCACCCGCGCCGACGCCGCTCCCGGCCGACCTGTTCGACTTCTGGCTGGGCGACTGGCAGGTCAGCTGGAAGAACGCCGACGGCACCGCCGGCCATGCGCGCAACCATGTGTCGCGCATCCTCGACGACCGGGTGATCGAGGAACGCTTCGAGGCCGATCCGGCCGGCAAGCCGCCGCTGCTCAAGGGCCGCTCGCTGAGCGTGCGCGACCCGCAGGGCCAGTGGCACCAGGCCTGGGCCGACAACCAGGGCGGATTCTTCGCGCTCACCGGCAGCGCCGACGGCGACAAGCGGCTGTTCTCCACCGCACTGGTGCAGGTGGACGGCCAGGAGAAGGGCCAGCGCATGGTCTTCCACCACATCACCAAGGACGGCTTCACCTGGGACTGGGAAGGCACGACCGACGGCGGCAAGACCTGGAAGCTGCTCTGGCAACTCGACTACAGGCGCTGAAGTTCTGGGGTAAAAACACGTTCCCATTCGAGGAGCGGCACATGAGCAAGATCCGGGTTGGCATCGGCGGCTGGACATACGAGCCGTGGCGCGAGACCTTCTATCCGAAAGGCCTGCCCGCCAAGCGCGAACTGGAGCACGCGAGCCGCCAGGTGACGGCCATCGAGGTCAACGGCACCTACTACAGCACGATGACGGCCACGTCGTTCGAGCGCTGGTTCGCCGAGACGCCGGACGACTTCATGTTCTCGCTGAAGGCCAACCGCTTCGCCACCAACCGGCGCGTGCTCGCCGAGGCCGGCGAGTCGATCACGCGCTTCATCGGCAGCGGCCTGGCGCGCCTGGAGCACAAGCTCGGCCCGGTGCTGTGGCAGTTCGCGCCCACCAAGAAGTTCGATCCCGAGGACTTCGAGGCGTTCCTGAAGCTGCTGCCCGACCACGTGGAAGGCCGCCCGCTGCGCCACGTGCTCGACGTGCGCCACGACAGCTTCATGGTGCCCGGGTTCCTGGCGCTGGCGCGCCGCTACCGCGCGGCCGTCGTCTTCACCGATTCGCCCGACTACCCGTCTTTTGCCAACGCCACGGCCGACTTCGTGTACCTGCGCCTGATGAACGCGAAGTCCGAGGTGCCCACCGGCTACGAGCCGCCGGTGCTGGCCGCGTTCGCGGACTGCGCGCGCACCTGGGCCGCCGGCGGCGAGCCCACCGGCCTGCCGCTGGTGGCCGGCGACACGGGCGCGCCCGCGGCGCCGGCGCGCGACGTGTTCATGTTCATGATCAACGGCGCCAAGGAGCGCGCCCCGGCCGCGGCCATGGGCGTGCTGGCCAGCCTCAAGGCTTGAGCTGCGCGCGCACCTCGCCGCCCGGGTGTTCGGCGGTGTGCACGTTGACGTAGAGGTTGCCGGCCTTGTAGAGCGCCAGTTGCGCGGGCGTCAGCTTGGCGCCTTCGGGCACCGTCCAGGTGCCGGGGTCGCCGCCGGTGAGCGTGATGATCGGCGGGCCCGCCACGCCCGGCGCGCCGGTGTGGATGTGGGCAGCGCGGCCCTGCAGCGTGGGCGTGGAGACGCTGCCGCTGACGTTGCCGTCGGCGTCGATCTTGATGCTGCCGGTGCCCACGGCCTTGCTGTCGTTGGGCGGCACCTCCTGGGCGCCGGTCAGTTGCAGGTCCTGCGCGTAGGCGCTGGTGGCCAGGCCGGAGCCGAGCAGGGCGAGCGAGAGGGCGGCGAGGGCCCAGGGCGAGCGGGAACGATGCATGGGGATCCTTTCCGTGGCGGACGCGGGAGCGCCATGGTGGCGCGTGCGGCTCGCCGACACGCGCGCAGGGTCAAGCCGCGGTCACAGCCCCAGGTCGCCCAGTCCGGGATGGTCGTCGGGCCGTCGTCCCAGCGGCCAGCGGAACTGGCGGTCGGACTCCGAGATGGGCAGGTCGTTGATGCTCGCGAAGCGGCGCTGCATGTAGCCGTGCTCGTCGAACTCCCAGTTCTCGTTGCCGTACGAGCGGAACCAGTGGCCGGAGTCGTCGCGCCACTCGTAGGCGAAGCGCACCGCGATGCGATGGCCGTCATGCGCCCAGAGTTCCTTGATGAGGCGGTAGTCGAGCTCGCGCGCCCACTTGCGCGCCAGGAACTCGCGCACCTGCTGGCGGCCCACCGGGAACTCCGCGCGGTTGCGCCAGCGGGTGTCCTCCGTGTAGACCTGCGCGACGCGCGCCGGATCGCGCGAGTTCCACGCGTCCTCGGCCATCCGCACCTTCTGGACGGCGGACTCGCGGGTGAAGGGCGGCAGCGGCGGCTTGGGGTCCATGGGATCTCCGTGATCGGGTGGTAGACAGACTTGTCTACCCGAGGCCGGAGTCTAGGCCCAGGTAGTCGGATCTGTCTACAATGACCGCATGAGCACCTCCACCGAGGCCGCGCGGCCGCGCGAGCGCATCCTGCGCGCGGCGCACGACCTGTTCTACCGCGACGGCATCCGAGCCACCGGCATCGACCGCGTCATCGCCGAGTCCGGCGTCGCCAAGCTCACGTTCTATCGCCAGTTCGCGAGCAAGGACCACCTGGTGCTCGCCTTCCTCGACCACCGCCACGAACGCTGGATGGCCTGGTTCGCCGACGCCCTCGCGCGCCACGGCGGCACGTCCTCTGCGCTCGTGCCGGCGCTGCGCGAATGGTTCGCCGGCGGCGGCTACCGCGGCTGCGCCTTCCTCAACAGCGTCGGCGAGCTCGGCCCCGCGCTGCCCGCGGTGCTCGAGGCCACGCGGCGGCACAAGGCCGACATGACGGCCGCGATCGCGCGCCTGCTCCCGCCCGGGGCCGGGCGCGCGCGCCGCGCGCGGGCGCTCGCGCTCGCGGTGGACGGCGCCATCGTGCAGGCGCAGTTCGCGGCCTCGCCCGACGCGGCGCTCGAGTCGCTCGCGACCGTGGCCAAGGCCTTGGGCGCCGCCCCGCACTGATTTGTCCATCCCGACGATCCCACTTGCTCCGATCCATGAACCTCGCTTCCAAGTCCTGCCTGACGCTCGCGCTGTCCGCGCTGTTCGCCGCCCATGCGCTGGCCGCGCCGTCCACCCGCGACCAGCTCACGACGCTGGCGCAGGAGATGGTCGCCGCCGAGGCGCGCGCCAACCCGACGTTCGCCACCGAGATGGGCCTGCCCGGCCACGACGGCGAGCTGGCCATGCCGTCGGAGGCGGCGCGGGCCGCCGATGTCGCGCGCTTCAAGGCGTGGCTCGCGCGCCTGGACGCGGTGCGCGCGTCGGCTGGCGCCGGCCTCTCGCTGGTGGACGCCGACGACGCCAAGCTGCTGCGGGCGCAGGTCCAGGGGCGGCTCGACGCGCTGCAGCGCGAGACCGACCGCAAGGACTACGCGGGCCCCGCGCTGCGCGTGGTCAACGCGCTGTGGACGCAGTTCCTGCACCTGCCCGTGCCGGGCCGCGACGGCGCCACCGAGGCCGACCGCGCGCGCGCCTGGGCCGACATCGCCGCGCGCATGGAGAAAGGCCCGGCCGTGATCGAGGCGGGCCAGAAGCTCGTCACGCATCCGGGCCGCCTGCAGGGCCTGGCCGGCCAGCAGCAGGTGGCCGGGGCGCCCGACTTCCTCGGCGGCGCGCTCACCGCGGCCGCCAACGAGCAGCTCGCGGGCGATCCGGCCGCGCTCAGGCGCTTCGCCGCCGCGCGCGACGCGCTGCTGGCCACGCTCGCCAGCACCCGGCGCCACATCGAGTCGCACGTGGCCGCATGGCCCGAGAACTTCGCGATGGGTCGCGCGGCCTACGACCGCATGCTGCAGCGCCAGCAGCTGCTGCCCTACACGGCGCGCGACCTCGAAGGCATGGCCCGCGACGAGCTCGCGCACGGCTGGGCCGAGGAGGCCTGGGTGAAGTCGCTCGCCGCCACGCGCAAGCAGTCGTTCGGCGCCGAGACCGGTGGCGGCATGGCGCCCGACGGCCCGGCGCTCATCGGCTACTACCGCGACCGCATCGCGCAGCTGCGCGCGTTCGTGGCCGACCACGACCTGCTGACGATCCCCGACTGGCTGGGCCCGATCGACGTGGTCGAGACGCCCAAGTTCCTGCAACCCGTGTCGCCGGGGGCGTCGATGAGCTCGCCGCGCCTGTTCTCGAACACGAACAACGGCTACTACTTCATCACGCCGCCGCAGTCGCTCAAGGAGGCCGCCGAGCGCCTGGACATGAACGAGGACTTCGACCGCGACCGCATCCTCTCGACCGCCGCGCACGAGGCGATGCCGGGGCACTTCCTGCAGCTGTCCATCGCGCGCCGTCATTCCGACTACGTGCGCAAGATCCAGTACTCGAGCGCGTTCGCGGAGGGCTGGGCGTTCTACGGCGAGGAGATGTTCCTGCGCCTGGGCCTGTACGGCGACGACCTCGACGCGCGCCTGTACATCGCGCGCTGGGAACGCGTGCGGGGCGCGCGGGTGATCGTCGACGTCAAGCTCGCCAGCGGCGAGTGGACGCTCGCGCAGGCCGCCGAGTTCTTCGAGGCCCAGTCCGGCTTCACCAAGTCGGCCTCCGAGGCCGCGGTGGCCGGCTACGCGCTCGAACCCGGCTACGTGCTCGCGTACACGGTGGGCCGCCTGCAGCTGGAGTCGCTGCTCGCCGAATACCAGCACCGCATGGGCGACAAGGGCTCGCTGCACGACTTCCACGACCGCCTGCTGTCGTACGGCTCGGTGCCGTTCTCGGTGGTCGGGCCGGAACTGCTGGCCGACCTGGACAAGCCCGCGAGCGCGGTGCGGGCGGTGGCCAACTACTGAGGCTGCCGCAGGATCCACCCCGGCCATGCGGCGGCATGTCGGCGCGCACACCGCCGCTCACGGCGCGTTTTCCGGCGCCCGTCGCATCGCCGCGCGCGTTCGCGCGACGGCTGCCCATACTGGTGCCATCGCAGCGACCGCGGAGGCCTCTCGTGCAAGCCGTCACTCCCTGGCGCGGGCGCCTGCTCGCGTCCGCCTTGCTCGTGGCCGGTGCCGTTGCCGGCGCCGCGACCACCGATCCCGCGGGCCGCTGGGAAGGCGTCATCGACGTTCCCGGCCATCCGACGCGCCTCGTCGTCGACCTCGACCGCGACGCGCACGGGGCCTGGCAGGCCTCGGTCGTCCTGCCCGATCGCGGCGTCAAGGGCGCGCCGGCGCAAGCCCTGAGCGTCGCGGGTTGCGACGTCGCATTCGGCCTGGCGGGTGCCTTCCTCGGCGGCGACGCGCTGAATCCGCGCGTGGCGCTGGCCTGCCGGCCCGACGGCTCGCTGGCCGGTCGCTTCGAACTCGGCGGACAGGGCGCGCCCGTGCAGCTGCGCCGCACCGGCGCCGCCCAGGTGGATGGGCCGCCGGTCAACAGCGTGCTGGGCCCGGCGCTCGTGGGGCGCTGGACGGGCCGCTACGAGCTGGGCGGCGTGCCGCGCCAGCTGACGCTCACGCTGGCCAACGGTGCCGACGGCACCGGCAGCGGCCAGCTGGTGATCGTGGGCAAGCGCACCACCACCCTCGTGGTCAACGAGATCGTGCAGGGCCGCGAGTTCGTCACGCTGCGCGCCGCCGCGGTCGACTTCCGCATCGAAGGCCGCTTCTCGGCCGACACGGGCGTGATCGACGGCACGATGATGCAGGGTGCGTTCGAGGCGCCGCTGGTGCTCCGGCGCCAGGCCGTCGCGGAGAAGGCGTCGTGACCGCCGCCCGCGCGATCGTGATCGGCACGCTGGCGGCGTTCGCGTCGCTCGGCGCGACGGCGCAGGGCATGTACCGCGGCGACCCGCAGCACACCGGTGTGGCGGCGAGCGCCGCGCCGCGCGCGTTCCACCGGGTGAAGTGGACGTTTCCCACCGGCGGCCGGGTGGTCTCGTCGCCGGTGTGGCACGACGGCGCCGTGCTGTTCGGCAGCGACGACGGCAACGTCTACGCCGTGGACGCCGCCACCGGCCGCCAGCGCTGGATGGTGCGCACCGGCGGGCCGGTGCCCTCGACGCCCGCCGTGGCCGACGGTCGCGTGCACGTGGTCAGCTACGACGGCCGCCTGTGGACGCTCGACGCGCGCACGGGCGAGGTGCTGTGGAAGTTCGCCACCGAGGGCGAGCGCCGCTTCGAGGCGCGTGGCTTGCACGGCATGCAGCCGCGCACGCAGACCTTCGCCGACATGTACGACGTGTACCTGTCCAGCCCGCTCGTGGTCGGCGGCAAGGTCTACTTCGGCAGCGGCGACGGCCACGTCTACGCGCTCGACGCCGCCACCGGCCGGCTCGCCTGGAAGTTCGCCACCGGCGACGTGGTGCACGCGTCGCCGGCCTTCGCCGACGGCCTGGTCGTGGTCGGCAGCTGGGACGGCAAGCTGTACGCGCTGGACGCGGCCACGGGCGCGCAGCGCTGGGCCTTCCAGGCCGGCGTCGATCCGCTGATCCACAACCAGCAGGGCTTCCAGTCGTCGCCGGCGATCGCCGGCGGCACGGTGTTCACGGGCTGCCGCGACGGCCACCTGTATGCGATCTCGCTCGAGGACGGCACGCCGAAGTGGTCGGTCGACACCGAAGGCAGCTGGGTCAACGCGTCGCCGGCGGTGGCCGACGGACGCGTGTACTTCGCGACGGCCGATACGGCGCGCTGGCAGGTCGTCGACGCGGCCACCGGCCAGCCGGTGCAACCAGTCGGCTCCACGCAGGCCTACGTCTTCGGCTCGCCCACGGTGGCCGGCGACACGGTGCTGGTGGGCGTGCTCAACGGCTCGCTGCAGGCGCGCGACCGGCTCGACGGCCGCCTGCTCTGGACGTTCCGCACCGATGCCGCCCAGGCCAACCGCGACTGGGTGCTGGCGCCCGACGGCCGCTTCAACGCGGGCTGGCTGTTCACGTCGTCGTGGGGCGACGCGTCGGCCGAAGGCGCGCGCCGGCAGCAGGGCGTCGGGTCGTTCTTCTCGACGCCGCTGGTGGTAGCCGGCACCGTGTACATCGGCAGCGCTGATTCGAACGTGTACGCGATCGACTAGGCGCGGCGCCTCAGCGCGCCGCACCGGCAGCCGGCAGGCCTTCCAGCTGGCGGATGTACTTCGTGGCGATCGAGCCGTGCGACAGCATCTGGTCGCGCACGGCGAGCCAGTCGGCGCCCATGTCGGCCTTCAGGTCGTTGGCGAGCGCGATCTGCTCCTGCACGCCCACGAAGTAGGTCGACAGCTGGCCGGCCGACATCTGCGCGCGCCGCCACTTGCCCGCGGCTTCGCCTTCTTCCTGGTAGCCGGTGTCCATCATCAGGTGCCTGGCCTCGTCCTCGGTCATGCCGGCGGTGTGGATGCGGTTGTCGAGGATGGCGTTGATGTCCACGCGCAGGCGGATCTTCAGCTGCTGCAGGTGCGTCTCCTCGCCGCCCCAGCCGGCCTCGGCCATCACCTGCTCAGCGTACACGGCCCAGCCCTCGACGAAGGTGCCGCTGTTGACCACCGCGCGCACGAGCGTGGGGAGCTTGGCGGCGCTGGCGTGCGCCCCTTGCAGGTAGTGGCCCGGCATCGCCTCGTGCGCGGTGATGTCGCGCAGGTTGGCGCTGTTGTCCTCGCGGTACTGCGACGCCACGCGCTGCGCCGACCAGTCGGCCGGCGTCGGCGAGATCGCGTAGTAGGTCACGCCCTTCTTGTCGAGCGGGCCGGCCCAGTCGCAGAACGCCGTGGCCGCGCCGCGCTGGAACTCGGGCATCACGATGACCTGGATCGGCTTGTCCGGCACGGTCACCAGATGGTGCTCGCGCACGAAAGCGGTGGCCTGCGCGAGGTCTTCGCGTGCCTCGGCCACGACGGTCTCGTTGGTGGGATGCGTCTCGGCGATCCTGTCGAGGACGGCGCGCACGATGACGTGGCCATCGACGCCGTCCACCGGCTTGTCGGGCCACCAGCGGCGGTACAGCGGCAGCGCCACGGCCTCCATCTGCTGCTGCGTTGCCTGAATGTCGGCCTGCGCGCGCGCGAGCACCTGGTCGGCGGTCAGGTCGGTGTCGAGCGTGAACTTCAGGCGCTGCTCGAAGCGTTCCTTGCCCAGCCGGAAGTCGCCGTCGGAGCGAGGCAGCAGGACCGTCTGCAGCCAGTGGCCGTAGTCCTTCAGCGCGGCGACCGCGCGGGCGCGGGCGGGTGCGAGCGCGGCCCGCATCTGCGGCGCCTGCTTGATGAAGTCGTCCAGGTCGCTGCGCACGAACGCGATGGCGCCCTTGTTCTGCGCGATGGCCGTCTCGGTGAACACGCGCGGCGGGCGCTTGAGGTTCTGCCTGGCGGCGGCGAGCTGGCGCGGCAGATTCTTCAGGCGCTCGTTGGCCGCGGCCAGGCGCTCGCTCATCGGCGCGAAGTCGCGTTCCAGCAGCGCGTACACGCCGGCGGTGGGCGCGTAGTCGGTCACCTGCCACTCGTAGGGCTTGATGACGTCCAGGTCGTACAGGCGCGAGCGCAGGTCGTTCTCGAGGATCTCGCAGTCGACGGCCAGGTCGTCGTCCATGGCATGCCGGCGCGGGATCGCCTGCAGCGCGTCCAGCGTGTCGCGGTACAGCTTGCGGTCGGCGGCGATGCCGGCGGCCGAGAGGTCGCCGCTGAGCTTGTCGAAGCGATGGTCGCCGAGCTGCGTGGCCTCTTCGGGATGGGTGGCGAGGTAGCGCTCGTAGAAGTCGTGCACCAGCTGCTTGAAATGCTCGCCCACCTCGGGGCCCGGCGCGCGGAGGTCGGCGATGACGACCTCGATGCGGTCTGCGTCGTTCGCGTGCGCGGGCGCGGCGGCGAGCAGGGCGAAGGCCCCGGACAGCGCGGCGGCGAGCAGGGTGCGGGGCAGGGTGGGTGAGGTCATCGCGCCAGTATGCGGCAAGCGCGCCCGCGCAAGGCGCGCCTCCTGCCGGCCCCGTGCGGGCTCACACCTGCGCGAATCCCGCCTCCAGGTCGGCCTTCAGGTCGTCGAGCGACTCGATGCCGACCGACAGCCGGATCAGCGTGTCGCCGATGCCCAGCGCTGCGCGCTGTCCGGCTGGAATCGACGCGTGCGTCATGATCGCCGGATGCTCGATCAGGCTCTCGACGCCGCCCAGGCTCTCGGCCAGCGCGAACAGGTGCACGTGCTCGAGGAAGCGCCGCGATCCGGCCAGGTCGCTCGCGAGATCGATCGAGATCATCCCGCCGCCGCCGCGCATCTGGCGCCGGGCCAGCGCGTGCTGCGGGTGGCTCTCGAGGCCCGGGTAGTGCACGCGGGCCACCTTCGGGTGCGCCTCCAGCCACTGCGCGAGCGCGAGCGCGCTCTGGTTGTGGCGCTCCATGCGCAGGGCGAGCGTCTTGACGCCGCGCAGCGCCAGGAACGAGTCGAACGGGCCCGCGATGCCGCCCACCGCGTTGTGCAGGAACGCGAGGCGCTCGGCCCATTCCGCCTGGCGCGGCTCGCTGCCCACCACCGCGATGCCGCCGACGACGTCGGAGTGGCCGTTGAGGTACTTGGTGGTCGAGTGCACCACGATGTCGAAGCCCAGCGCCAGCGGGTTCTGGCCCCACGGGCTGGCGAAGGTGTTGTCCGCCACCGCGATGAGGTCGGCCTCGCGCGCGATCTTGGCCACCGCGGCGAGGTCGATCAACTTGAGCAGCGGGTTGGACGGCGTCTCCACCCACACCATGCGCGTGTCGGGCCGCACCGCCTTGCGCACGGCCTCGGGGTCGGTCATGTCGATGAAGCTCACCTGCAGCCCCATCGAGCGCTTGCGCACCTTGTCGAACAGGCGGAACGAGCCGCCGTACAGGTCGTCGCTGGCGATGATGTGCGCGCCGGCGTCGAGCAGCTCGAGCACCGTGGACATGCCCGCCAGGCCCGACGCGAACGCGTAGCCGCGCCTGCCGCCCTCGAGGTCGGCCACGCAGCGCTCCAGCGCCTCGCGCGTGGGGTTCTGGCTGCGCGAATACTCGTAGCCCTTGTGCACGCCGGGGCTGGACTGCACGTAGGTCGACGTCTGGAAGATCGGCGGCATGATCGCGCCGGTCGACGGGTCGGGATGCTGGCCCGCGTGGATGACGCGGGTCTCGAAGCCGT
>FTBV01000674.1_pt1 | contig 13371 bp, 9 predicted proteins | sample 1639281 | NCBI WGS metagenome assembly FTBV01 (sample SAMEA3914864, study PRJEB12502) | metagenome | biome: forest; material: soil | place: USA | collected 2012-03-12 | depth 0.3 m | reverse complement strand
GCCTACATCCGCAACTCCATCATCACGTACGGCCTGCGCGACTGGGCGCGCGCGCCGTACGGCGCCGCCAACCACGGCTGGCAGCCGGGCGTGCGCAGCTGGAAGGTGATGGACACGTTCAAGGCCTTCGACTTCGGCAGCGGCGCGAAGAACGTGCACATCGTCGGCGAGGCCTACTCCGACTACCAGGGCTTCATCGAAGGCGCGCTGAACAGCGCGGAGCTGGCGCTGCAGACGATTCCCGCGCGCCTCGACGCGGAGCCGGAAAGCGAAGGCTGAACGACAAAGGCGCGCCCTCGCGGACGCGCCCCCTTTGCGTCGAGCGCGAGGCGCTCAGTTCGTCGTCGTGTAGACGTTGACGCGGTACTGGTCGTAGGTCGTGCCGAGGCTGGTCAGGCGCTCCATCACGTAGATGTTGTTGCCCGAGGCGGCGAGCAGCGTCCACGTGCGAGTCTGGCCATACGAGTTGCCGCGGTTGACGTTCCAGGCGATGTCGCCGTCGCTGCAAAAGCCGACGCCGCCGTCGCCCGATTCGCAGTAGTAGCGCGTCAGCGTCTCGCTGCCGTCCGAGCCGACCGCCCACGTGCCCAGCGGCGTCTGCAGGCCGGACGTGCCCGTCGTGCTCGAGCCCGAGCCGGTGCCGTTGGCCAGCAGGTCGATGTAGAACTGCCCCGTGGCCAGCCCCGCGTTGATGTAGCTCAGGTAGTCGTTGGTGGCACTGGTCGTCGTGAACGACAGGCCCGCGGTGACCTTGACGACGGCCGCGTCGTAGACCCAGGTCGGCGCGCCGTTCGCGAGCTTCGTCGTGAGCCAGCGCTGCTCGCCCTTGGGGCCGGTGAACAGGCGCGTGTACTGGAAGACGCCGCCGCTCGTCGTCACGACCAGGCTGCCGCCGCTGAGGGCGAACGTGCCGGTGACGCCCGTGCGCTCATAGAGCACGTGCGTGGCGTCGACCACCTTGAGCGTGTCCTGGTTGGTGTAGTCCGCCGTCGCGGGCACGAAGTCGGTGGTCAGCACGCCCGCCCACTCGGCGCCGACCGCGAAGTCGGCGTCGCTGAACGGCTGCGTCGCCGTGACGATGGTCTCGGTCAGCCAGTCGTCGGCGACGGCCGTGGTCTTGCCGTTGTCGGGGCCCTCGGTGAAGGTGGTGCTGCCGACGGTATCCATCGTCGCCGTGGCGGTGCCGAGCTGGCGCAGCTTGAAGCCGGTGTCGGTCTCGTTGGCCGCCCACTGGTTGCTGTCCGACGCGACGAGGTAGGTCGTGTAGGTCACCGGCGTGTCGTAGACCACCGAGATCTGCGCGCCATCGCTGGTCCAGGTCGCGGCCTGTGCCGGCGCGCCGGCGACCACGGCCGTGCCGTCGGCCTTCAGCGTCAGCTTGGTCACGCCCGAGCCGCCGGCGCCCTGGCCGAGCGTCAGCACCATGTCGACGTCGGCCTTGCCCGCGGCGGGCGCCGGCGGCGCGACGGCGATGGTCGGATCGGCCAGCACGGCGGCCTGCGTGTCGTTGAAGACCGCGGCGTTGGTCGTCGCCTGCGTCGTGACGAAGCTGCCGTAGGCCGACGGATCGGACACCAGCGCCAGCGTGTTCGACGCCCCCGCGGGGAGCGCGACGCCGGCATCGGCCACCAGCTTGATCGCGGTGGCCATCTGGATCGTCTGCGCCGAGGTGAACTGGCCCTGCGCGGCGGCGATGTCAGCGCTGCTCGCCGGCACCTTGCCCAGCGCCTGCGCGGCGAGCACGGCCTCGGCCGTCGTGACGTTGGTGACGTTGGCCGCCGGCAGCGCGGTGGCGCTGACGGTGCCGTCGCTCGCCGCGACCGCCGCGGTGGCGCTGGCGTCGCCCACCAGGCTGGACAGCACGACGTTGGCCTGGGCGCCGACGCCGGTGGCCTGCAGCGAGATGAAGGCGGACGGGGTCGCGGTGACGACGTCCACCGAGTAGTGACCGTCGGCGTCCGCCGTCACGGCGGGCAGCGCGCTGCCGCCCACCGTGAGCACGACCTGCGCGCCCGGCATCGCGGCGTCGCGCACCGTGCCGCTGAGGGTCATGTGCGCGGCCACGGCCAGCTGCACGTCGGCGACGGAGGAGGTGTCGCCGACGTGCAGCGTGTACTGCAGGGTGTCGGTGCCGAAGTAGCCGGCGGTGGGCGTATAGACGATGCCGTTGCCCGTGACGACAGCCGTGCCGTGCATGGGCGCGGTGGAGACGGCGATGCTGGCCGTGCCGTTGGCGATGGTGTCGTTGGACGTGACCGCCAGCGTCGTCGCGGTGTTCCAGGGCACGGTGGCGGAATCGTTCGCGGCGTTGGCCTGCGCGGCCGGCGCGTTGCTGCTGCCGCCGCAGGCGGTCAGCGCGGCCAGTGCCGCGGCGGCGATCGCCGTGGGAATCCATCGCGTCGAGATCTTCTTCATTCGGGCTCCAAAGGTGGGAGGGTCCGGAGCCGCCGCGCCTCCGATCAACTCTCACTTTCGGTCGCGCTGAGCCGATTGTTAGCCTGAATGATGTGCGGGATCGCACGCTTTGCGGCGATCCTGCATGGGCGCCTCAGCCCGCCTCGAAGTCGCGCAGGTCGCGCCCCCGCGTCTCGGCGCCGAAGCGCCACACGAGCGCCAGCGACAGTCCCACCGGCACCAGGATCGCCAGCGCCGCCATGAACAGCCCCGGCACGAGCGCGAGCAGGCTCAGCAGCTGCGCGGCCAGCCCGCCACCCTTGGTGCACGCGGCGATCCAGCCGGTGGCACGCCCGCGCACCGCCAGCGGGTAGCTTTCCGCCGCATAGGGCAGCAGCATCGCGATGATGGCGTTGATGCCCACGATCAGCAGCGCGATCGGCCACACGGGGCTCAGCGCGCCCGCGGGCGCGAACTCCAGCAGCATCACGCCCATCAGGCCCAGCGCGGTGACGGCGATCGATCCGATCAGCGCGCCCTTGCTGCTCCAGCGGCTGTACAGGAAAGCCGCGACGAAGACCGTCGGGATCGCGATCAGCGCGGAGGCCGACAACAGCCGGCTCGAGACGGCCATGCTGTAGCCCCGCTCGACCAGGTGGATCGGCATCCACAGCAGCAGGCCGAAGTTGATCAGGCCCCAGGCCACGGCGGCGATGCTCAGCGCCCAGGTGCGGCCCGCCAGCTCGTGCGTCAGGTGCGCGTTGGCGCCGGGTGCCAGCGGCGCGGCGGGGGGCAACGGCTCGGCGTGCACGTCGCAGCCGAAGCCGCGCAGCGTGCGGATCGCCTCGGCGATGCGGCCGTGCGCCGCGAGGTACTTGGGCGACTCGGGAATGAACGCGTTCAGGAAGATGAGGATCAGCCCGGTCGGCAAGTTCAGGAACCACAAGATGCGCCAGCTGAAGATCGGCTCGAGCCACGCCGCGCAGCCGCTGGCCGCGAGGTAGCCGCCCACCGCGCCGAGCCCGCCGACGAGCACCAGCACCCAGCCGCGCTCCCTCGAGGGCATCGTCTCGGCCAGCAACGCGTAGGCGACCGGCAGCATGCCGCCGGCGGCGGCTCCCATCAGGAAGCACATGCCGACGTTCCACCAGAAGTCGGGCATGGCGCCGCAGATCGCGGTGCCGACGAACATCACCGCAGACAGCAGGATCGAGGCGCGCCGCCCGTAGAGGTCGGCCAGCCAGCCCCAGATGACCGAGCCCACGACGGTGCCGAACAGGGCCGCGAACGGCAGCCATGCGACGGTCGCCTTGCTGACGACGTACTCGGCGCGCATGCCCGGCAACACGAAGCCCAGGCTGGCCGGCTTCATCACGTCGATCACCAGGGCCACGGTCAGCACGATCATCAGCCGCCAGTGCGCGGCGCCCAGCGGTGCGTCCTCGGGCGCGGCGATCTGCAGCAGCTCGTGTGCCTCCGCGTGGTGCGTCGCCTCGCGCGGCAACAGGCCGTAGCCGGCGACCAGGATGCCGCCGACGATCAGCGCCATGCCCCACAGCATCGGGGCGTCCATCGGCATGTCGGCCAGCCGGAAGTGGTTGAAGCGGCCCATCCAGAACATCGGCAGGTGCATCACCACGCCGGCCGTGACCGCCACGCAGCCGATGAGAAAGGCCCACAGGTGCGGCCGGTCCTGCAGCACGCCCGGCTGGTTCATCGCGGCTTCCTGCGCGCGGCCCACTCGCCGGCCAGCAGGCCGTACATCAGCGAGTCGGACTTCTCGCCGCCGACGATCCAGCGTTCGCGCAGATGGCCTTCGCGCGTGAATCCGAGGCGCTCGAGCGCGCGCACGGAGGGCGCGTTGCGCGGATCGATGTCGGCCTCGACGCGGTTCAGGGCCAGGTGCTCGAAGCCCCAGTCCAGCAGGGCCGTCACCGCTTCGCTGGCGTAGCCCTTGCCCCATTGCGCGGGCAGCAGCGTGTAGCCGACCTCGGCGCGCCGGCACTGCTCGTCGAGCTCGAACAGCGTGCAGGTGCCGACCACCGCGCCGTCCTCGCGCCGCACGATGGCCAACTGCGCATGCTCGCCCGCGGCCATCGCCCGCATGTCGCGCGCGATGTAGTCAACCGCCATCTGCCGATCCGTCCACGGCGGATGGCTGCCGTAGCGCTGCACGAGCGGGTCCGAGCGCATCGCGAACACCGCATCGGTGTGGGCGGGCGCCATCGGCAGCAGGTCGAGCCGTGCCGTGTGCAGCGTCAGGTCGGAAAAGGAGGCCATGCGGAATTCTCCCATGCTGATCCGCAGGCGCGCGCGGCGAAAGAGGGCGCTCCCTGTCGGACAGGCATTGCTCCAACGGAGGCCGACTCGGGGGAAACACGGGGTATACAGGCGCCAGCAATCGCTGCGTAATGACGTCATGCACACAACATGTCCGACAGGTTGGACATGTATGGAGACCGAAATGACCCCCGCGACCCCTGACGCCCCCGTGTTGATCCTGCTCCATGGCGCGGGCGGCAACCAGGCGATGTGGAATCCCGTCCGCCGCCATCTCGACCCGCGCTGGCGCGTCGTCGCGCTGGACCTGCCCGGCCACGGCAGCAAGAGCGACGGCCACTACACGCTCGAAGGCGCGGTCGAGACGGTCGCGGCCGAGGTGCGCCGGCTCGCACCCGCGCGCGTCGTGCTGGTCGGCGACTCGCTGGGCGGCTACACGGCGATGGCGTCGGCCTGGGCCATCCCGCCCGAACGCGTCGCCGGCCTGGCGATCGGCGGCTGCACGCAGAACATCGCGGGCAAGACGCTGCGCCAGCTGCGCACGCGCAAGCTCATGATGCGCGTGATGGCCGCGCTGCTGGGCCCCAAGCGGCTGGTCGCCAAGAGTGCCGCCGCGCTCGTCAAGAAGGGCCTGCTGGGACAGGCCGACGTCGATGCGCTCGTCGCCGGCGGCCTGCGCCTGGCGGCGTGGGGCGAGGCGGTTGACGGCCTCGCCGACCGCAACTTCCTCGGCAAGGTGGCGCAGATCCAGGCGCCGATCCTGTTCATCAACGGCGACAAGGACGCCGGCCCGGTCGCCGGCGAGGCCGCGTTCGTCGCGGCCGCGCGCCACGCCGACGTCGCGCGCTTTCCGTGCGAGCATGGCGTCTCGCTGTGGCTGCCTGCGGAGTTCGCCGGCGCGGTCAACCGCTTCGTCGAACGGCTCGTGCTGAAGGAGGCGGCATGAGCGACGCCCGGCCGCCCGAAGGCGCTCGCACCCCAGCCGCCAGGAAGAGGGTTGCCTCATGACCGCGCACGCCAGCCTGCTGGGCGCGGCGCCGGTCGCCCAGACGCTCGCCGCCGGCGATCCGGCCGCCCGGCAACGCGCGCCGGTCAGCGCGTGGTTCTCGCTGGGCGTGCTCTCGCTGGTCGTCGTGCTGGGCCTGGTCGACAAGCTGATCTTCACGCTGGTGGCCGAGCCGCTGCGCCACTCGCTGGCGCTGTCGGACACGCAGCTGGTCCTGCTGCAGGGCGTGGCCTTCACGCTGGCCACCGCGGTCACGATGGCGCCGTTCGGCTGGCTGTCCGACCGCTACGACCGCCGCTGGGTGCTCGCGGGCTCGGTCGTCCTGTGGAGCGCCTGCGGCGCGCTGCGCGGCACCAGCGACGGCTTTTCGACGCTGTTCTTCGCGTCGGTCGGCCTGGGTCTCGCGGAGGGCAGCCCGCTGCCGGTCAACAACAGCCTGATCCCCGACCTGTTCCCGCGCGCGCAGCGCGTGGCCGCCAACACGATCTTCGGGCTCGTGACGCTGCTGGCGGCGTCGATCGGCTCGGCGCTGGGCGGCGCGGCCGTCACGATGGCGGACGCCGCGCGCCCGCACCTGCCCGCGGCGATGCAGCACCTCGAAAGCTGGCGCCTGGCCTTCTTCGCGACGGCCGCCGCCGGCGTTCCGACCGCGCTGCTGGTGCTGCTCATGCCGCGCGCCACGCGCGGCCGGTATGACTCGCACACCGAGGCCGCGGAGCAGGCCTCGCGGCAGGAATTCGGCGCCTACCTGCGCGCCCACTGGCGCACGCTGACCGGCGTGGTCTGCGGCACCGGCTTCACGATGGTCGGCTTCTCCGCCGTCGGCAGCTGGATCCCCATCATGGTGGCGCGCCGGTTCGGCGTCTCGCCGCAGCAGCTGGGCAACGGCGTGGGCGCGTCGTTCTTCCTGGCGACGCTGGCCGGCACCGCGCTGGCCGTGATCGGCATGAAGTGGGCGCGCAAGCGCATGGGCCCGGCCGGCACGCTGCGCCTGCTCGCGCTCGGCAACCTGAGCTTCGCCGCGCTGACGGTGCTGCTGCTGTTCGTGCGGTCGTCGTTGGACGTGTTCTGCGTGCTGGGCCTGATCGTCACGCCGCTGATCGCCAACGTGCTGGTCTCGCCCAACGCCATCCAGGACGTCGCCCCCTCCACGATGCGCTCGCGCACCGCGGGCGTGATGCTGATGGCCGGACAGCTGTTCCAGGTCGTCGGCCCGCTGGCCATCGGCGGCCTGTCGGACAGGATCAGCGCGATCTCGCCCAATGCGCTGGTCATCGCGATCGTCGCGCTGGCGGTGGTGATGGGCGCCGTCGGCGCCATCGTGCTGCGCGCCACCGAGGCCGCCTTCGCGCGCCTCGTCGGCACGATCACGGGCGCGCGCGAGGCCTGACATGCGGCTCGAGCACTGGCTGATCCGCGACACCGAGCCCGGCGCCGCCATGCCCGCCATCGACGGCGGCTGGATTGCCGCGACCGCGCCCGGCGACACCCACGCGGCGCTGCACCGCGCGGGCCGCCTGCCCGATCCGCTGCGCGACGAGAACGAGGCCACGTGCGCCTGGGTCGAGGAGCGCCAGTGGTGGTGGGTGACGACCTTCACGGCGCCCGCCGCGGGCGCGCACGAACGCCTCACGCTCGTCTTCGACGGCCTCGACACGCACGCCACGATCTGGCTCGACGACGAGCTGCTGGGCACGTCCGCCAACATGTTCCTGGCCGCGCGCTTCGACATCACATCGCGCGTGCGCGCGGGCGTCACGCACACGCTCGCGGTGCGCTTCACGCCGCCGGCCGTCGTCACCGCCGGCCGCGAGGCACCGAGCTGGGCGCTCGCCTCGTCGCCCACGGCCATCACCAAGCGCAACCTGCAGCGCAAGGCGCAGTTCGGCTGGGGTTGGGACTTCGCGCCGCACCTGGTCACCGTCGGCCTGTGGCAACCGGTGCGCCTCGAACGGGCGCGCCACGCCGCGCTGACGGACGTCGCGCTGCGCACGTTGACGCTGGACGCCGCATCGGCGCAGGTCGAGATCGACGTCGCCGCCGACGCGTTCGACGTGCAGACGAGCCTGGCCGCCGAGATCGCGCTCGCCGATCCCGACGGCCAGGTCGTCGCGCGCTGCGCGCTCGACCTGGCGACGCGTGCCCGCAGCCTGCGCCTGCAGGTCGCGCGACCGCGCCCGTGGTGGACGGCCGACCTCGGCGCGCAGCCGCTCTACACGCTCACGGTCACGCTGCGCCATGGCGACGACGCCGTCGACCAGCGCAAGCTGCGCGTCGGCCTGCGCACGATCGCGCTCGACACCAGCGCCGACCCCGACGAGCCCGGCACGAGCTTCTTCCGCTTCGTCCTCAACGGCGTGCCGCTGTTCGCGCGCGGCGCCAACTGGGTGCCGGCCAGCAGCCTCGTCGGCGCGCTGACCGAGCGCGCCACCACGCCCCTGCTCGAACGCGCCGTCGCGGCCCACATGAACATGATCCGCGTGTGGGGCGGCGGCATCTACGAGTCGGACGACTTCTTCGACGCCTGCGACCGCCTGGGCCTGCTGGTGTGGCAGGACTTCATGTTCGCCTGCGCGCGCTACCCGGACGACGACGCCGGCTTCGTGGCCGGCGTGCGCGCGGAGGTCGAGTACCAGGTGCGCCGGCTGCGCCACCACGCGTCGCTGGCGGTCTGGTGCGGCAACAACGAGTGCCAGGTGATCCAGAACATCTCCGACCATCTGGACGGCACCGGCCCGAATGCCATGCAGGGCGCGTCGCTGTTCCACGAGCTGATGCCCGAGGTGCTGGCGGCGCTCGATCCCACGACGCCGTACCGGCCCAGCAGCCCGTTCGGCGGTGCCAATGCCAACAGCATGCGCCTGGGCGACGAGCACAACTGGACGGTCTGGCACGGCATCCCGCCGGTGCCCGACGAGACGATGATCGGCGTGGTCGACCGCAGCCCCGAGGCGGTCGCGTACACGCGTTACGCCGAGGACATGGCGCGCTTCGTCAGCGAGTTCGGCATCCAGGCCTCGCCCGCGCTGGCCACGCTCGAGCGCTGGACCGCGCCCGGCGCGTTGGCGCTCGGCAGCCCGGCCTTCCTGCATCGCAACAAGGACAAGCCGTCCAACAAGGTCGACAGCCTGCTGGTCTCGACCACGGGCCTGCCCACGACGCTGCGCCAGTACGTCGACTTCACGCAGCTGACGCAGGCCGAGGGCCTGAAGTTCGGCATCGAGCACTTTCGCCGCCGCATGCCGCACTGCTCGGGCGCGCTGGTCTGGCAGTTCAACGACTGCTGGCCCGGCATCAGCTGGAGCCTGGTCGACCACGACCGCACGTGCAAGGCGGCGTACTTCGCGGTCCAGCGCGCATTTGCGCCGCTGGTGGCGTCGTTCAAGGTGTTGGACGACGGCGGCGTCGAGCTGTGGGTCGCCAACGATTCGCCGCGCGAGGCGCACGTCGACATCGCGCTCGAGCTGGCCACGCTGGCGGGCGCCGCGTGCTGGGGCGAGCACGTCGCCGCCGACCTCGCGCCGCACGCGAGCCGCGCCGTCTGGCGCGCGGACGCGGCACGCCTGGGCGCGGCGCCCGATCGCGTGCTGACGCTGCGCTCGCCACAGGTGCCCGCCAACCGGCTGCTGTTCGCGCCGTTCAAGGATCTCCCGCTGACAGACGCCACGCTGCACATGACCACCGAGCGCGTCGATGCGCAGACGCTGCAGGTCACGGTCACCAGCGACGCGTACGCCTGCAACGTGCACCTGCTCGCGCCGCACCCGGCGACCACGTTCTCGGACAACCACTTCGACCTGCGCGCCGGCGAAGCGCGCACGCTGCGCCTCGCGGTGCCCGACGGCGCCCTCGACGCCGCGACGCTGCGACTGCGCCGACTCGAACGACTGGCCGCGCCATGACCGACCTGCCGCTGCACCGCCTCGACGAGTTCCTCGACGGCCACGTCGGCCTGCTGCCACGCGGCGCCGCGCTGCAGCCGCTGCGCATGCCGGTGGCCGAGCGCCACCTGCACGACCGCCTCACGCGCTGGGTCGCGGCCATACCGTCCGGGGTACGGCTGCGCCTGCGCACCGATTCGCGCTCGCTGCGGCTGTGGACGCAGCAGCGCCAGACCTGGGCCGCCGACAAGCCGGAATGGCCGTCCCACTACGACCTCCTGGTCGACGGCGAGCGCATCCGCCGCGTCTCGGCGCAGGGCGGCGCCAAGCGCATCCCGCTGGGCGACGTGCTGGGCGACGAGCACGCGCGGCTCGCGCTCGACGACCTGCCCGCCGGCGACAAGCGCATCGAGCTGTGGTTCCCGACCGCCGCGACGATCGCGATCGAGCGCATCGCCATCGACGACGGCGCCACGCTGCAACCCTGGTCCGACGCGCGCCCGCGCATCGTGTTCCACGGCAGCTCCAACACGCAATGCGCCAGCGCGGCCGGCGGCTCGGAGTCGTGGCCCGCGATCGCCTGCGCGTTGGCCGACGCCCGCCTGCTCAACCTCGGCTGGGCCGGCTCATGCCTGCTCAGCGCCTCGGCCGCGCGCCTGGTGCGCGACGAGCCCGCGGCGGCCATCGTGCTCGAACTGGGCGTCAACGTCTGGGCTGAGGGCCTGCTCAAGGAGCGCACGTTCCGCGACTCGGCCCACGCGATGATCGCGCTGATCCGCGAACGCCACCCGCGCACGCCGATGGCCGTCGTCTCGCCCTTCTTGCTGCAGGCCGGCGAGGACGCGGGCGACCAGCAGGGCCTGAGCGCCAGGCACATGCGCCAGATCCTCGCGGAGGTCGTCGCGGCCCACCGCGAGCACGGCGACGCCGCGCTGCACCACGTCGATGGACTCGCGCTTTTCGGCCACGCCGACGCGCCGCTCCAACCCGATGGCGTGCACCCGAACGCCGCCGGCTACCGCCGCATCGGCGAACGCTTCCACGCCGCCATGCTGGCGCCGGGGCGTCCGCTCGCCGCAGCCCTGCGCTGCTGAATCCCACTCACCCACCAGAGACGACCGCCATGGAATCCGTCACCCCGCTGTCCACCCTCGAACGGCCCACGCTGTCGGCGCAGGTCGCGCGCCACCTGCTCGAACTCGTCAACCGCGACGGCCTGCGCCCCGGCATGCCCGTGCCCAGCGAGGTGCAGATCAGCCGCGACCTGGCCGTCAGCCGCGGCAGCGTGCGCGAGGCGTATCGCACGCTGGCCGCACTCGGCATCCTGGAGATCGAGGCGGGCCGCCAGCCGCGCCTGCGTCCGATCGACCCCAACGTGCTGATGCAGGTGTTCGACTACGCGCTCAACACCGCGCAGGTGACCGTCGCGCACGTGCTGGAGACGCGCCGCGCCATCGAGATGCAGACCGCGCAGCTCGCCGCGCGCTACGCGACCGATGCGCAGCGCCGCTGCCTGCGCGAGCTCGCCGCGCAGATGCGCGCGGCCGGCGCCGACCAGACCCGGCGCGTGGCCTGCGACATGGCGATCCATGCGCTGATCGCCGAGGCCAGCGGCAATCCGCTCAACTCGATGCTGCTGCACGCGCTGCGCACGCCGGTGGAGGCGTCGGCGCGCATGCACCTGGACGACCGCCGCATGCCGCACGAACTGACGCGCGTGATCGACGGCCACGAGGACGTGGTCGAGCGCATCTGCGCCGGCGATTCGATGGGCGCCGCCTCGGCGATGTCGTGCCACTTCGACCTGGCCATCATCCACGTGATGCGCCAGGAAGCGCAGCCGCTGGTGATCGAGTCCGCCGCGCCGGCGCCGCCGGTCGCCCCGATCGCCAAGGCCGCCGCCAAGCGCGCCCGCAAGTCTTCCTGAGGTTGCCGATGACCCCCGCCTTCGATGTCCAACCGGCCGCGATCGACGAGATCGTCGCCTTCCTGCGCGGCGCGCTCGGCGACCGCGTCAACACCACGCGTGCCGTGCGCGAGCAGCATGCGCGCGGCGAGGCGCTCGACACGCACCTGCCCGCCGACGTCGTCGCCTGGCCGCGCGACAAGCACGAGGTCAGCGCCATCCTCGCGCGCTGCAACGCGCTTGGCGTGCCGGTGATCGGCTATGGCGCGGGCAGCTCGCTGGAGGGCCACGTCAGCGCGCCGTTCGGCGGCGTGTGCCTGGACATGTCGCTGATGAACTCTCTCATCACGATCCATGCCGAGGACGGCGACTGCGTGGTGCAGCCGGGCATCACGCGCGAGGACCTGAACTCGCAGCTCAAGGGCACCGGTTTGTTCTTCCCGGTCGACCCGGGCGCCAATGCATCGATCGGCGGCATGGCCTCCACGCGCGCGTCGGGCACGACGACGATCCGCTACGGCTCGATGCAGCACAACGTGATGGCGATGGAGGTCGCGCTGGCGGACGGCACGCTCGTGCGCCTGGGCACGCGCGCGCGCAAGTCGTCCGCCGGCTTCGACCTGCTGCACCTGATGGTGGGCGCCGAGGGCACGCTGGGCATCATCACCGAGCTGACGCTGCGGCTGCACCCGCTGCCGTCCGACGTGGCCGCCGCCAGCTGCGCGTTCCCGACGCTGCACGACGCCGTCGCCACCGTCACCGAGCTCGTGATGAGCGGCGCTCAAATGGCGCGCATGGAGTTCCTCGACGAGCTGCAGGTGCGCGCGTGCAACCTGCACTCGAAGCTGGGCCTGCCCGAGAAGCCCACGCTGTTCCTCGAGTTCCACGGCAGCGAGACCGCCGTGCGCGAGCAGGCCGAGCTCGCGCAGGAGATCGCGGCGTCGCACGGCGGCATCGACTTCAAGTGGGCCACGCGGCCCGAGGATCGCACGCTGTTCTGGCGCGCGCGCCACCTGGCCTACTTCGCCGCGCTGTCGCTGCGTCCGGGCTGCGCGTGCATCGTCGCCGACGTCTGCGTGCCGATCTCGGCGCTGGCCGACGCGGTGGCCAGCGCGCGCGACGAGATCGACCGCGAAGGCCTCGTCGCGACCATCCTGGGCCACGTCGGCGACGGCAACTTCCACGTGCTGTTCCTGACGATGCCCGACGCGCCGCACGAGCGCGAGGCCGTCGACCGCGTCTACGCCGCGATGGTGGACCGCGCGCTCGCCGCCGGCGGCACCTGCACCGGCGAGCACGGCATCGGCATGGGCAAGAAGACCAAGCTCGTGGCCGAGGTCGGCCAGCGCGTGGTCGACCTGATGCGCGACACCAAGCGCGCGTGGGATCCGAAGTCGATCCTCAATCCCGGAAAGATCTTCTAGCCGCGATCCGGCAGCCTTTCGTCCAGCCTCCTGGAGCGCGGCGCACGACCGCGCGGGGGCGACTCACGTCCATCAGTTGGAGACAACACCTTGAAGACCGCCCAGACCGCGCGTTCCACCCGCGCCACCCCGACCCCGACCGCCCTCGCGGCGGCCACCCTTTGCGCGGTCGTCGCGCTGCACGCCAACCGGGCGCACGCGCAAGCCGCCGCGGCGCCCGCGACCCCGGCCTCCGCCGCGGCGCAGGCGCAGCCGGAGTCGCAGAAGATCACCGAGGTCATCGTCACCGCGCAAAAGCGCGAGCAGGCGCTGATCGACGTGCCGGCCTCGGTCACCGCCATCAGCGCGTCGCGCCTGACCGAGAGCGGCCTGGACCGCCTGGAGGACTACGTGGCCGAGGTGCCCGGCATGTCCATCATCGCGCTGAGCCGCGGCTACACCTCCGTCGTGCTGCGCGGCATCTCCACCGGCATCTCGCAG
>FTBV01002638.1_pt1 | contig 13428 bp, 7 predicted proteins | sample 1639281 | NCBI WGS metagenome assembly FTBV01 (sample SAMEA3914864, study PRJEB12502) | metagenome | biome: forest; material: soil | place: USA | collected 2012-03-12 | depth 0.3 m | reverse complement strand
GTGGTGGGGGCGGTGCGGCCGGGGGTGATGGCGGCGGCGGTGGCGGCGTCGGGCAGACCTTGACGTTGTCGCTGCCGAACAACGGCCTCGGGCCAGCCGACCTCGCCGTCCTCGTGGCCGAAGGCGATGCCCTCAGCGAGGCCGTCGGTGCCGCCTATGTCGCCGCGCGCGGCATCCCAGCGGCCAACCTGATCCGCGTCCGGGTCAACACGGGCCAGGACGCCATGTCCGCCGCCGACTTCGCGGTGCTCAAGGCAGACGTCGACGCCCGCCTGCCCGCCGGCGTGCAGGCGACGCTGCTGACCTGGGCCGCGCCCAGCCGGGTCGCGGGAGGCTGCAGCATGGGCATCACCAGTGCCATGACCTTCGGCTTCGACACGCGCTACTGCAACCCCAGCCCCTCGACCAATGCCTGCGCCAGCACGGCGGCCTCGCCGTTCTACGACAGCGAGGTGCACCGGCCGCAGGCCGACTTGCAGCTGCGCCCTTCCATGCTGCTGGGGCCGCGCAGCTTGGCGGCCGCCCGGGCGCTGATCAGCCGTGGCGTGGCGGCGGACGCCAGCCAGCCTGCGGGCGAGGGCTGGCTGGTGCGCACGACCGACGCCGATCGCAGCGTGCGCTGGAACGATTTCGCAGGCCTGCCTTCCGCGTGGAGCGGTGTGCTGGCGCTGAGCTACCTCGACAACAGCGGCGGCCCCGCCAGCGCCGACGCCCTGTCCGGCAGGAGCGGCGTGCTCTTCTACCAGACCGGTCTGGCCAACGTCGCCAATCTGTCGACGCTGCAGTTCCGCCCCGGCGCCCTGGCTGACACGCTGACGTCCTATGGCGGCGCGCTGCCTTCGGGCGCCGGCCAGATGCCCATCACCGCCTGGCTGGACGCCGGCGCGACGGCCAGCTATGGCACGGTCGAGGAGCCCTGCAATCTGCAGCAGAAGTTCTCGCGCGCCTCCGTTCTCATCGACCAGTACTGGCGCGGCGCGACCGCCATCGAGGCCTATTGGAAGGCCGTGCAATGGCCGGGGCAGGGGCTCTTCGTCGGCGAGCCGCTGGCCCAGCCTTTCCGCGACAGCCCCAGCTTCGCCATCGTGGGCGGCGAGTACCAGATCAAGACGCGCAGCCTGAGGCCCGGCGCCAGCTACAGCCTGGAATACCGCATCGGCCCGGCCGGCAACTGGACGTCGCTGGCCGACTTCCTCGGCGTGCGCGGCCGCGTGCTGGACGCCCGCGTGCCCCTGCCGCCGGCGGCGGCCACGCAGATCCGCTGGGTGGGGCCCTGCCCGGGCAACGCGGCCGGTCGCTGCACCCTGGCGGCGTCCGCCTAGGGTTTTCCCGGGCGTCGAGATCGCCTGAATGCGGGGTGGACCCCGCCTGTAACTGGATTCTTGCACTATCGTCGCGCCCCGCGAGACGACCGATCGCTCGAGCGTCATCGCGACAAGGCCCCAAAGGGGCTGCGCTGGGGAGGCGCGCAACCGCGGAACGGAAGGCCGATGGCCGCTCCGTGCCCGCGTGCATGTCTCCCGCTGAATGGCAGGAGCAGGGGACATGATGAAGAGAATCGACGGTGTGACGCAGGGCCTGTGGGTTGCCGGCAGAGCCCTGGCCTTGGGTGTCAGCGTGGCGCTGACTGCCTGCGGCGGCGGCGGTGGCGGCGGCTCCGACACGACGCCTCCCGTGGTCACGCCTCCTGCCGTCGTGGCGCCCAGCATCGGCAGCCAGCCCCTGGACGCCAAGGTCACGGATGGAGCCACCACCACTTTCAGCGTCACGGCCAGCGGCACCAGCCTGAACTACCAGTGGCAGCGCGACGGCAAGGCCATCACCGGCGCCACCGGCTCCAGCTACACCACGCCCGTGCTGCACATGGCCGACAACGGCGCGAAGTTCCAGGTGGTGGTCAGCGGTCCCAACACCTCGGTGACCAGTTCGACGGTCACTCTCACGGTCAGCCCCATCGCGCTCAACCTCACCGCCCAGCCCCAGGCGCAGACGGCCAAGGACGGCGATGTCGTCACCTTCGACGTCGCTGCCACCGGCAGCGATCCCATCCAGTACCAGTGGCAGCGCAACGGCGTTGCCGTCGCCGGGGCCGACAAGGCGAGCTACACCACCTCGGCCTTGACGCTGGCCGACAACGCCGCGGTCTTCAAGGTTGTGATCACCAACCCGGCCGGCACCGTCACCAGCCAGGAGGCCAAGCTCACCGTGACGGCGGTCGCGCCGCGCATCGTCACGGCGCCCGAGTCCGTCACCACCAGCGATGGCGCCACGGTCACCTTCAAGGTCACCGCCGCCGGCAGCGCGCCGCTGGCCTACCAGTGGCTGCGCAACGGGACTGCCATCAGCGGCGCCACCGACGCGAGCTACAGCACTACCCTGGCCTATGCCAGCAGCGGTGACCGCTTCACCGTGCGGGTCAGCAATACCTCGGGTCAGATCGTCAGCGACGCCGCCGTGGCCACCGTCAATGCCGCCGCGCCGTCCATCAGCCAGCACCCTGCCGACGCCACCATCGCCACCGACGGCTCGGCCAGCTTCACCGTGGCCGCCAGCGGTACGGCGCCGCTGCGCTACCAGTGGCAGCAAAGCCAGGACGAGGGCCTGAACTGGGTCAACATCGCGGGTGCCACCTCGGCCAGCTATGCCGTCAGCAAGGCCACGCTGGCCGATGCCAACACCCGGCTGCGCGTGGCGGTGAGCAATGCTGCATCCACGCTGAACAGCAACGTCGCGCTGCTGACGGTCAAGGCCAATGTGCGCATCCTGGCCGGCAGCACAGGCGGCATGGGCTATGCGGACGGCAAGGGCAGCACGGCGCGCTTCAACTACGGCTACGGCATGGGCGCCGACCCGAGCGGCAACGTCTATGTGGCCGACAGCAACAACAGCGTGATCCGCCGCGTCAGCCCCGATGGCACGGTCAAGCTGTTCGCGGGCCAGGCCAAGACTGCGGTGCGCACGGACGGCGCCCTCGCCGACGCGCGCTTCCTGTACCCGAGCGAAGTGGTGGTCGATCGCGCCGGCGTCATCTACGTGGTGGAGAGTTGCGCGCTGCGCCGCATCGCCGCGGGCGTGGTGAGCACGCTGGTCGGTGGCGGCGGCGACTGCGCCACCCGCGACGGCACGGGCAATGCCGCCGGTTTCGGCCAGATCATGGGCATGGCGGTTGGTGGCGACGGCAATGTCTACCTCGCCGAACGCGCCACCTCCGGGGGCCAGCAGGTCCGCAAGGTCACGCCGGCGGGCGTGGTGACCACCTTGGCGGGCAGCGCCACGGAAGCCGGCAAGGTCGACGGCCTTGGCGCGGCGGCACGCTTCTTCAACATCGGCCGCATGGCCGTCGACGCGGACAAGAACGTCTACGTGGCCGACGGCACGGCGGTCCGCATGATCACGCCGGCAGGCCAGGTCAGCACCTATGCCGGCGCCCTGGAGACCTGGGGCCAGAACGAGGGCTTCCGCACCGACGCCCGGTTTGGCTACATCAGCGGCCTGGCGTTCGACGGGCGGGGCAACCTCTTCGTTGCGGAGTACTCGCGCATCGCGCGCATCTCCACCGTCGGCAACGTCGTGACAGCTCTGTGGACGACCTTCAGCGAAGGCTTTCCGACCAGCATCGATGGCGTGGCGGGCAGTGCCTCGCCCGGCACGCCCACCTCCTTGACCAGCCTGCCCGACGGCAGCGTCGCCTTCTTCGATTCCGCGGCCTACACCGTTCGGACGATGACGGTGAGCGCGACCCTGGCCACGCTGGCCGGCGGCGGCCGTGGCGGCGGCTTTGCCAACGGCACGGGGGCGGGCGCGAAATTCGCCTCCTACGCCGGCTACCAGAACGCGCTGATCGTCAGCCCGTCGGGCGCCCTGAACCTGGCCGATACGTCCAGCCACCGCGTGCGGCGGCTCCTGCTGGGCATCAACCTGCTGGACACCTGGGCCGGGAGCAGCTATCAGGGCGACGACGATGGCCCGATCGCGACCGCCACCTTCAGCCTGCCTTTGGGCCTGGCCTACGACGCCGCGGGCAACCTCTACGTCGGTGATGGCTCGGTCATCCGCCGCATCAGCGCCTCGGGCCAGGTCAGCACGGTGGCCGGCAAGTTCGGCGAACAGGCCACCGTGGACGGCGCCGGGCCTGCGGCGCGCGTGAACCTGCCCGGCAGCATGGTGGTGGACAGCAAGGGCAATCTCATCTTCGCCGAGGCCAATTCCGCGACGCTGCGCCGCATGACCCCCGACGGTGTGGTGACCACGGTGGCCGGCAAGGCCGGCCAGTACGGCTACACCAACGGCGTGGGCAGCGATGCGCGCCTGGGCGTCGTCAGGTACCTGGCCATCGATGCCGCCGACAACGTCTACTTCACCGACGGTTCCGACGCGATCCGCAAGATGGCGCCCAACGGCGAGGTGAGCTCCGTGGCCGGCGTGCCCTACTCGTCGGCGCTGATCGACGACATTGGCGCGTTCGCCCGTTTCAGCTACCCCGGTGGCCTGGCCTTCGATGGCCGCGGCAACCTCTACGTGGCCGACACGGGCAACAACGCCATCCGTCGCATCACCCCGAGCGGCCAGGTCAGCACCGTCATCGGCGGCAACGTCCTCGTGTCGATCTTGCAGCCGGGGCTGGGCGGCACCATCAATCGCCCGTCCGCCCTGGCCGTCACGCCGGCCGGGCGCCTGGTCTTCATCAGCGAGGACGCACTCGTCGGGGACTGAGGGCGCGGACGACGGCGATCGGTGCAGTCCGCATGATCCAGGAGTCAGCAGGGTCTTTTTCCCTCACCCGAACGCGGGGGGGCATCCCGGCTGGCTGCTGAGGCCTACCGGCGACACTGGAGGAGCGCTGCATTCGATGCGGCGCTCCGCGAAGCGGCTGCAGGTCAGCGCTATCGCACAAGGCCCCAAAGTGGGCTGGCGCCGGGGAGGCGCGCAATCGGCAGTCCGGACGACCGAAGGCTGGCCGTTGTCCGCGTGCATTCCCGGCTGGATGAACTGAGCAGGGAGTGTGATGAAAACCATGGATCTTTTGGCCCCGCGCCTGTGTGGCGCCGGCCGTGCCCTGGCCTTGTGTGCCAGCCTGGCCTTGAGCGCCTGCGGCGGTGGCGGTGGTTCCGGCGGCAGCACGCCGCCACCCGTGGAACCTCCGGCAGTCGTGGCGCCCAGCATCGGCAGCCAGCCCCAGGATGCGAAGGTTGCCGACGGTGCCACCACCACCTTCAGCGTCACGGCGAATGGGTCGAGCCTGACCTACCAGTGGCAACGGGACGGCAAGGCGATCTCCGGCGCCACGGGTACGAGCTACACCACGCCCGTGCTGCACATGGCCGACAACGGTGTGAAGTACCAGGTGGTGGTCACCGGCCCCAATGCTTCGGTCACCAGCAACGCGGTCGTCCTCACCGTGACGCCCATCGCGCTGAGCCTCACGGCGCAGCCCCAGGCCCAGACCGCCCGCGACGGCGAAGTGGCCACTTTTGACGCGGCCGCCACCGGCAGCGAGCCCATCCAGTACCAGTGGCAGCGCAACGGCGTTCCCATCGCCGGCGCCGACAAATCCAGCTACACGACCTCGGCGCTGGCGCTGGCGGACAACGCCGCGGTGTTCAAGGTTGTCATCACCAACCCCGCGGGCTCCGTCAGCAGCCAGGAAGCCAAGCTCAGCGTGACGGCCATGGCGCCGCGCGTGCTCACCGACCCGGATTCGGTCACCACGTCGGATGGCGCCAATGTCACGTTCAAGATCACGGCTGCCGGCAGCGCGCCGCTGGCCTATCAGTGGTTGCGCAACGGCAGCCCCATCAGCGGTGCCACCGACGCCAGTTACGCCACCACACTGACCTATGCCGGCAATGGCGACAGGTATTCGGTGCAGGTCAGCAATGGCGCCGGCAAGGTGACCAGCGCCGTCGCGGTGGCGACCGTGAATGCGGCAGCGCCTTCCATCAGCCAGCATCCCGCCGACGTCAGCATCGCTACCGGCGGCACTGCGACCTTCGCGGTGAGTGCCGGCGGCACGGCGCCGCTGCGCTACCAATGGCAGGTCACTGAGAACAAGGGCTTGAGCTGGACCAATGTGGCGGGCGCCACCGCCGCCAGCTACGCCATCAGCAATGCCACGCTGGCCGACACCAACGTCCAGATGCGAGTGGCGGTGAGCAACTCGACCTCGACGCTTTACAGCAATGCGGCATCGCTGACGGTGAAAGCCAATGTGCGCATCCTGGCGGGCACGGTGGGTGGTGAGGGTTATGCCGATGGAAAGGGCAGCGAAGCGCGATTTGATTTTTGCTTCAATACCATGGGTGCCGACTCCAAGGGCAACGTCTATTTGGTCGGCTGCGGCGTCATTCGGCACATCAGCCCAGACGGCACCGTCAAGTTCTTTGCCGGCGAGCGCGATGCAGCTTCTCATATCGACGGCCCAATTGCAGACGCGCGCTTCATGAGCTACGACCTGAAGGCCGTGCTTGCTGACGACGACGGGACCGTCTACGTCGCAGACGATTGCTATCTGCGTCGCATCTCGGGAGGTGTGGTGACCAGCCTTGGCGACGGCAACTGCGTTGCCCGCGATGGCAAGCTGGCAAGCGTGAGCTTCGGCCACATCAAGGGGTTGTCTTGGGGACCGGATCGCTCAATTTACCTGTCCGAACGCACCGATCCCACGGCGACTTTTGGATCGCAGGGTGGGGCTGTGGTGCGCAAGATCACGTCGTCCGGCGAGGTGGTCACCGTCGCGGGCAGCAGTACCCTGGTCGGCGAGGACGATGGCAACGGGACCGCGGCGCGCTTCTTCACGATCGGCAAGCTCGTGGTCGCCGGCAATCCCGTCGGCGGCTACAGCGTCTATGTGGTCGACGGGTATGCCATCCGTCGGATTTCTCCATCCGGCGATGTCAGTCTCTATGCTGGCGAACCCTATGTCGCCGGTTCCAGCGCATACCCTTCCATCGGTCACCGGAGCGGCGTTCGATTCGGCACCATTGAAGGCATTTCCATCGATGCCGGCGGTAACCTCGTCGTCGCAGAATCTGGGCGTATCGCCCGGATCGTCGCTTTCGACGGCCGTGTCGAAACCGCAGCCCCCAGCGCTTGGGCCAAGCCTGGTGGTGAAGCTCCCGCGGATGGCAGCAACGGTACGGTGGGCTCCCCCGTGGGCCTGTCAAGACTCCCCGATGGACGCCTCGTCTTCTTCGACCGGTCGACCAATACCGTTCGGACGCTGGGCCCTCAAGGTGAATTGGCAACATTGGCGGGGACCAGAGCGAACTACGGTTTCAAGGAAGGTATCGGTGCCGAGGCCCGATTCGGCAGCTATACGCCGGCGCTGGTTGTCGCTCCGTCTGGCGAGCTGAATCTGCTGGACAGCTGGAATCGGCGCATCCGTCGCTTGAACCTGGGTACCAATCAGCTGGATTCCCTGCCCGGTCTGGTGCTCAAATCTCCCGAGACCATGGTCTACGACGCGGCAGGAAACCTGTACGTTTTCGACAGCCAGACGATCAGCCGCATCAGCTCATCGGGACAGGTGACGCCTCTCGCCGGCAGTCCTGAGCAGTCGAATGTCGTGGACGGCGTGGGTTCGGCGGCGGGCTTCGGGCGGCTCATCAGCATGGTGGTGGACAGCAAGGGGAACCTCATCGTTGCGGAGGCCTACGCCGGCGTGCTGCGCCGAGTGACCCCCGACGGTGTTGTGACCACCGTGGCCGGAAAAGCCGGGCAGCTCGGCTTTGCCAATGGCATGGGCGCCGAGGCCCGGTTTGGAAACTTCTACGGCCTGGCCATCGATGCCGCGGACAACGTCTATGTCGCTGACACCTACGACGCCATCCGCAGAATGACACCGAGTGGCGAGGTCAGTACTGTGGCAGGAGCCCCCAATTCCCGTGGGCTGGTCGACGATGTGGGTGCGTTTGCCCGGTTCAGCGGCCCCGCTGACCTGGCATTCGACCGTCGCGGCAACTTGTATGTGACCGATACCGGCAACAATGCCATCCGCCGGATCGCGCCCAGTGGGCAGGTCAGCACCGTGATCGGTGGCAGCTCGCAGTCCGTCCTCAGGCCCGGTCTGGGTGGCGGCCTCAACAATCCCCGTCACATCGTCGTCACCCCAGCGGGCCGCCTGGTCTTCCTCAGCGAGAGCGCCATCGTCGGGGACTGAGGGCTTGTCGCGGGGGCTTTACACAGCCCCCTGAGAATGCGGGTCGGTCAAATCCCGATTGCCCACCGGCGCCGGCCGGTGAACAGTCGCCCTCCCGCTGTACCCTCCCTGCCCATGTTTCGACCCCGTCTCGCCGCCCGCGCCCGCGGCTTCACCCTGCTTGAACTGCTGGTCGTCATGGTCATCATCGGCCTGCTGGCCGGTTACGTCGGCCCCAAGTTCTTCGGCCAGATCGGCAAGAGCGAGGTCAAGGCCGCCCGCGCCCAGATCGATGCGCTGACCAAGGCGCTGGACCAATACCGCCTTGAAGTCGGCCGCTACCCCAGCACCGAGCAGGGCCTGGCCGTGCTTGTCACCAAGCCGGCCGACGAGCCCAAGTGGGGCGGCCCCTACCTGTCCAAGGCCGTGCCCAAGGACCCCTGGGGCAATGAATACCAGTACCGCAGCCCCGGCGAACATGGCGAATACGACCTGCTGAGCTTCGGCAAGGACGGCCGCCTCGGTGGCGAGGGCGAGGACGCCGACCTCACGTCCTGGTGATCTGACCGTGCCGCAGTTCCAGACCCGCGTGCTGCGCGCGGGGGCCGTCAGCACCGAGCGCATCGAGGCGCCCGACCGCGCTGCCGTGGCCGCCGTGCTGGGCGTTGCGCCCCAGCATGTGCTGGAAGTGAGCGAGGTCGCGGCCACGCAGGCCGCGCGCCCCTGGCGGCGCAACAGCAAGTTCCCGCTGCAACTCTTCAGCCAGGAATTGGCCGTGCTGCTGGATGCCGGCATCGCCCTGCTCGAAGCCCTGAACACCCTGCGCGAAAAAGAAGGCCAGCCCGGCGTGCGCGCGGCCCTGGATGCGGTCATCACCCAGATCGAGCAGGGCCAGCCCCTGTCCGTCGCCTTCCGCCAGCAGCCGCAGGCCTTCGACGAGCTGATCTGCGCCATCGTCGCCGCCAACGAGAAGACCGGCCAGCTGTCCACGGCCCTGGCCCAGCATGCGCGTTATCTGGCCTGGGTGGACGCACTGCGTTCGCGCCTCGTCGCCGCCATGGTCTACCCGCTGATGCTGCTGGGCGTCGGCGGCGCCGTCATCCTCTTCCTGCTGCTCTATGTGCTGCCGCGCTTTGCCGGCATCCTGGAGCAGACCAGCGCCGACCTGCCCTGGGCCTCGCGCGTGCTGATCGAGTTCGGTCAGACGGCCGGCGCCCACCCCGGCCTCGTCATCGGTGGCATCGCCGCCTTTGCTTTTGCGGTCTTCGCGCTGATCCGCCAGCCGGTGGTGCGCCAACGCGCCCTGGCCGCGCTGTGGACGCTGCCCGGCCTGGGCCCGCGGCTGCGCGTGCTGGCGCTGGCGCGGCTCTACCGCTCTCTCGCCATGCTGCTGGCCTCGGGCGTGCCGGCGCTGGCGGCGCTGAAGATCGTCGTCGACGTCGTCGCCGCACCCTGGCGCGCCGCCGTGCAGGCCGCCGCCGCTCAGATCGAGCGCGGCGAGCGCCTGTCCGCTGCCTTCGATGCCCAGGACCTGGCCACGCCTGTCGCCCGCCGCATGCTGCGCGTGGGCGAGCGCAGTGGCGAGGTGGCCTCGATGCTGGAGCGCGCCGCGGCTTTCCACGACGAAGAAGCCGCGCGCCTGACCGACCTGCTGTCCCGCCTGGTCAACCCGGCGCTGATGCTGATCATGGGCGTGCTGATCGGCGGCATCATTGTTTTGATGTATCTGCCGATCTTCCAGCTGGTGGAGCAGGTGCAATGAGCACGTCGCTGAACGACTGGCTGCCGGCCGAGCAGGGCCCGTGGCACCTCGACTTCGAGCAATGGCCCCAGGCCCAGGCCCAGCGCTGGCGCGCGGTGCTGGCCGTCGGCGCTGACGGCAAGCGCGTGCTGCTGGCCGAGCGCGACGAGGATGCCATGCTGCTGCAAAGTGTCGAGTCGCGGCTGAATGCGCCGGTGGGCTGGCAGCGTGCCTCCACCGAGGCGGTGACGCATTTCCTCGGTGCCGGCGAGGCGGACTTCCGCGCCCTGTCTGACGTCGAGGATGCGCTGACCGCCGTCGAGGACCACACCGAGGAGCTGTCTGCCCTGGCCCTGTCCGAGCAGGCCAGCCCGGTCGTGCGCCTGCTCAACGCGACCATCTACGACGCGCTGCAGGACACGGCGTCCGACATCCACATCGAGTGCACGGCCCGCGGCGCCGTCATCCGCTTCCGCGTCGACGGCGTCATGGCGGTGGTGCGCCAGGTCGAGAGCCCGCAGGTGGCCGAGCAGCTGGTGTCGCGCCTCAAGGTCATGGCCGAGCTCGACATCGGCGAGCGCCGCCTGCCGCAGGACGGCCGCTTCAAGCTGCGCGTGCAAGGCCGCGAGATCGACTTCCGCCTGTCCGTCATGCCCAGCGTGTTCGGCGAGGACGCCGTCATCCGCATCCTGGACCGCGCGGCCATTGCGCGCGCCGGCACGCTGACGTTGGATGCCCTGGGCTTTGGCGAGGATGAGCGTGCTGCCATCCGCCACCAGGCCCGCCAACCCCACGGCATGCTGCTGGTGACTGGCCCGACCGGCTCCGGCAAGACGACGACGCTGTACGCGACGCTGGCCGAGATCCACACCGGCGCCGACAAGATCATCACGATTGAAGACCCCGTCGAGTACCAGCTCAGCGGCGTCGTGCAGATCCCCGTCAACGAGAAGAAGGGCCTGACCTTCTCGCGCGGCCTGCGCTCGATCCTGCGCCACGACCCCGACCGCGTCATGGTCGGCGAGATCCGCGATGCCGAGACGGCCCAGATCGCCGTGCAGGCCGCGTTGACCGGCCACCTGGTCTTCAGCACCGTGCATGCGAACAACGCGTTCGACGTCATCGGCCGCTTCATGCACATGGGCCTGGACCTCTACAACGTCGTGTCGGCCCTGAACGCCGTGCTGGCCCAGCGTCTGGTGCGGCTGACGTGCAAGCACTGTGCACAACCGTTCACGCCCGACGCGGCCACGCTCGCGCGCCACGGCCTAGATGCCGGCCCCCGGTCAGCGGGTACGCCGACCGCCCCCCAAGGGGGCCCAGCCGCCCTAGGGAGCGGCCCGTCGAGCGGCTGGAGCAACGGCAACTTCCTGAAGGGCGAGGGCTGCGGCCACTGCCGCGGCACCGGCTACAAGGGCCGCCGCGCCGTGGCCGAACTGCTCAAGCTCGACGACGGCCTGCGCGACCTGATCGCGGCGCGCGCGCCCATGTCGGAAATCAAGGCCGCGGCACGAGCGCGCGGCATGAAGTCGCTGCGCGAGATGGCCCTGGCCTCCGTCTGCCGCGGCGAGACCACCTTCGAGGAGCTGGAACGTGTCACCCTCGATGAGTGAGCGCCTGCGCCAGCAGTTGAACGCGCGCCTGGCCAAGCCGCGGCGGCTCTTCGTCACGCCGGGTGGCGACGAGTTCGCGACCTGGTGCCGCGACCTGCCCGGCAGCGCGGTCGAGCTGATCGTCAGCGCGCGCGCCCTGCATGAACTGGTCGTCGAGCCGGGTCTGCCCCTGGCCGACCTGGATGCCGTGCAGGCCTATGCCCAGCAGCAGTTCGCCCATTACTTTGGCGCCGCAGCCCAGCGTTATGCCGTCGCGCCCTGGAAGCTCGGCGAAGCGGCCGGTGCCTCTGCCCTGCATGGGCTTGACCTCGCCGCACTGCGCGGCCAGGCCGAGTCCGCCCGCGTGCGACTGGCTGCCGTGCGCCCGGCGTGGAGCGCGTGGCTCGCATCGTTGCCTGCCGCCACACGCGCCGGCACGGGCCGCTTGGTCTGGCACGAGGGTGAAGTCGCCGTCGTCATCCAGCTCGACCGCGGCCGCGTCACCGGCCTGCAATCGCGCCGCGTGCAAAGCCTGAGCGACCTCGGTGGCGATGCGCCTCTCGCGGTCGGCACACCCGCCGACGAGTTCCTTCCCCAGCCCGGCCCCGCGACGCCGCAGCCCGATTTCCTGCCGCGCAGCGGCCGCTCGCCCCTGGCCTGGCCCCTGGCCGCGACGGGCGCCCTGGTGCTGGCCACGGCCGCGTGGAGCGCCTTCGACAGCCACCGCGCCCTGGACACCGCCCAGGCCGCACGCGACCGCGTCGCCACCTTGCGCCCCGCTGCCGCGGCCGCCCCCAAGCCAGCCGCCCGCGGCCGCGCCGAGCCCGCGGAAAACCGCTCGGCCATCGAAGCCCGCGCCCTGCTGGCGATGCCCTGGGAGCCGCTGCTGACCCGCGTCGAGACCGCCGGCGCCGAGGCCAAGACCATCGCCTGGCTGGGCCTGGACGCCAGCGCCGGCCGCGGCGAGCTGCGCCTGGAAGGCCTGACCCCCGACAAGCTGCTGGCCCTGCAACTGGCTGAGCAACTGGGCACGACACCGGGCTGGCGCCAGGTCGTGCTGTCGCGCTTTTCGGCCGCCGAGACCGGCCTGGTCGGCCAGCGCTTCGAGATCAATGCCCGCGTGGCGACCGGAGGCGGTTCGTGAACCGCGCCGCCCTGGTCAAGTCCCTGGGCTGGCCCGGCCTGGCCGGCCTTGCCGCATTGGCTTTGGCCGTTGCCGCCGTCGTGCTGGGCCAGCGCTGGGACGCGCAGGCTTCCAAGCTGCAGGCCGAGGCCCGCGAGCTGCGCGCCAAGGCCCGCCCGGCCGCTGCTGCTGCTTCGGCGCCCATCAGCGTGCAGCAGTGGCAGGCCTCGCTGCCGCCCGCCAGCGAGCGCCAGCAGCGCCTGGCCGATCTGCTGGAGCTCAGCATCCGCCTCGATCTCAACGGCGCGCGCACGGAGCACCGCCTGTCCAGCAGCGAGGGCCTGGAGAGGCTGCGCGTGACCATGCCCGTGACGGGCAGTTATGCCCAGGTGCGCCGCCTCATCGCCGCCGCCCTCGAGCATGACCCGGCCCTGAGCCTGGATGCCGTCAAGATCCGCCGCATCAGCCCGATGACGGCCGACGTCGATGCCGAGCTGCAATGGTCTCTGCACGGGAGGGCCGCGCCATGAGCCTCGCACGGCCGCCCGAAGGGGCTCAGCTCCCGCTTGGCGGGACAGCGCTCAGCGCGAAGGGTGCCTCATGATGGAGCGCCGTCAACTCATGCTCGGTGGCGCTCTGGTGGCGACGCTGGCCGCCACGGCCTGGATGGCCACGCGTCCCGAAGAAGAGGCCGCGGCGGTCGCTGCGGCACCGGCGCGTCGCCCTGCTGCCGCCGCATCGGCCGCGCCCGCCCAACCCGCGCCGACCGTGGACGGCCGCCAGCCCTGGGCCGAGGCACCCGCAGCGCAATTGGCTGCCTGGCAGCCAATTGCGC
>FTBV01001223.1_pt1 | contig 13539 bp, 12 predicted proteins | sample 1639281 | NCBI WGS metagenome assembly FTBV01 (sample SAMEA3914864, study PRJEB12502) | metagenome | biome: forest; material: soil | place: USA | collected 2012-03-12 | depth 0.3 m | reverse complement strand
CGGCGCGATAGCAAAGCGGTTATGCAACGGATTGCAAATCCGTCTAGTCCAGTTCGACTCTGGATCGCGCCTCCAAAAAATTGCGGGAATAGCTCAGTTGGTAGAGCGCAACCTTGCCAAGGTTGAGGTCGCGAGTTCGAGCCTCGTTTCCCGCTCCAGACCTGCCGGACGCCAACGCCGGCCCCTCGAACGCCTCGCACCCGCGAGGCGTTTGTCGTTGGGCCTCCCATTTGTTCGATCGCTGCGCCCGCGAGCGTTCGAGAACGAGGCGTCGATTCGATATAAACTGTATAAACCGTTTATACGAAGAGAATCCTGACATGGCCAAGACGCCCAGCCCGCTGCACACCAAGCGCATCCCGAAGTCGGTGAGCAAGCCCACGGAGACGGCCGAAGCCGCCGCGACCGTGGCCGAGGCGGCGGCCGCCGCGCCGGCCGCCAAGGCGTCCGCGAGGAAGGCCCGGCCCGCGGCCAAGGCCAACCCCGCCGCCAAGGTCAAGCCGGTCGCCGCCAAGACCAAGCCGGTTGCCGCCAAGGCCAAGCCCGCCGGTGACAAGCCCGCGAAGGCCCACAAGCCCAAGCTGGTGCGCGACAGCTTCACGATCCCGAAGGACGAGTACCAGGTCATCGACGCCCTGAAGGAGCGTGGGCTGGGCCTGGGCCAGCACGTGCGCAAGAGCGAGCTGCTGCGCGCGGGCATCCGGGCGCTGGCGGCGATGAACGACCGCGCCTTCCTCAAGGCCGTGGTCGCCGTCCCGACGCTCAAGACCGGCCGGCCCAAGGCCGACTAGAACGTCCGCGGGCCTTCAGCCCCAGGACACGAACACGATCTCGCGCCGGGCCAGGCCGTCGAGGAACACCACGACGGCGAGGTCGCCCACGTGCTGCCGGCCCTGCGGATCGGCGTACACCCGCACGCCGTCCACGTGCTGCTCGAGGAACCAGTCGCCGGCGGCCAGCGGCGGGGCGGAGTCGCCGGCCAGCGTGGCGAGCGGGGTGTCGATGCGGGCTTTGCGCAGGTCGGGCATGGCAGGCGGCGGCGGGCGGAAACGCACAGACTGAGCGCCGATGATGACGGATTCGTGACAACCTCCCGGGCCGCCGCGGCGCGCGTGCGGTCCTCCACGGCCATCGCCCTGCGGGCTAGCGCGGATGGGCCGCGGCGCGCGTCGCGGCGACAATGTCGGCTCGAACGACGCCCGCGCACGGGCGCGAAGACCGGCAAGCAGGGAGGATCGATGGTGGCAGGCAGGCGCGCAGGCGCGGCATGGGCGGCGCGCGTGGCGCTGGCGCTCGGCGGCGTGTTCACGGCGGCGATCGCCGGGGCCGCCGACTACCGCATCGGCCCCGCGCCGGCCTGGATCCGGCCTGTGCCGTACGACGCCGGCGTGCCCGCGCGGACGGACGCCGGCCTGGTGGCCTACGGCACCCGGTTCGACCTCATCGACGACCAGGTGCGCCTGACGCCCGGATCGCGCACGCGTTTCCACCACGTCGTCAGCGAGGCGGTGAGCGACAAGGGCGTCGACCAGCTGAGCCACCAGGAGATCGAGGTCGACCCGGGCTGGGAGACGCTCACGCTCACGCAGCTGGACATCGTGCGCGACGGCCGCCGCGTCTCGCGGCTGCGCGACGTGCAGGTCAAGGTGCTGCAGCGCGAACGCGACCTCGAATCGCGCGTCTATGACGGGCGCAAGTCGATCGTCCTCGACCTGCCCGACGTCCGTGTCGGCGACATCCTCGAATTCGCGTACGTGCGCAGCGGCGCCAACCCGGTGTTCGCCGGCCATCAGGGCGGCGCGTTCGACATGCGCCTGCAGGTGCCGGTGGCGCGCCTGTATCGGCGGCTGTCCAGTGCCGCGGGCCTGCCGCTGACGGTGGCGCAGCGCAACGGCGCGCCGGCGCCGCAGGTCTCGCGGGCGGACGGCTTTGTCGAGCGCGTGTGGGACCTGCGCGACCAGCCCGGCCTGCGCATGGAGGCGTCCACGCCCTCGGCCTACGACCCGTTCCCGTGGGCCGAGTGGAGCAGCTTCGCGAACTGGGGCGAGGTGGCGCGCTGGGCCGAGCCGCTGTACCGCGTCGCGGCGCCCCTCAGCCCGGCGCTGCGCGAGGAGATCGACGCCATCGCGCGCCGCACGTCCGACCCCGCCGAGCGCACGATGGCCGTGCTGCGGCTGGTGCAGGGCCAGGTGCGCTATCTCGGTGTCGAGATCGGCGCGGGCACGCACGCGCCGGGCGCGCCCAACGCGGTCTGGGCGCGGCGCTGGGGCGACTGCAAGGAGAAGTCGCTGCTGGTGGTGACGATGCTGCGCGCGCTGGGCATCGACGCGAGCCCGGCGCTGGTCAACACCGACCGCGGCGACGCCCTTGCCGGCGACCTGCCCAACGCCAACGCGTTCGACCACGTCATCACGCGCGCCCGCGTCGACGGCCGCGACTGGTGGCTCGACGCCACGCTCGCGCCGCAGCAGGGCACGCTGGGCACGGTGTCGCCGCCCGACTACGGCCAGGCGCTCGTGCTCGATGGCCAGGCGACGGCGCTCGTGAAGATGCCCGTCGCCACGCCCGCGCGTCACGCGCGCGAGGTGCAGATCGACGTCGACAGCAGCGCGGGCATCGCCCGCCCGGTCACCTACGACGTGCGCACCACGTACCACGGCTCCGCGGCCGACGGCATGCGCCGGGCGCTCGGTGGCGGCGAGCGCGACGAGCTCCAGCGCCGCTATGTGAACTTCTATGCCGGCAGCTATCCGGGCATCCAGGTGGCCGCGCCCATCGAGGTGCAGGACGACACGCGCGCCAACACGCTGGTCGTCACCGAGCACTACCGCATCCACGACTTCTGGCCCGCGCAGGGTCGCGGGCATCGCGCGTCGCTGCACGTGCCCGAGATGGGCGGCGAGCTCAAGACGCCCGGCGAGACGATCCGCACGATGCCGCTGGCCATCGCCGGGCCGCAGTCGCTGCGCGAGCAGGTGCGGGTGCGGCTGCCGCTGTCGTGGCCCGAGCGGGCCTACGACCGCGCCGTGGTCAACGACGCCTTCCGGCTCAGCAAGTCGGTGCACGTTCGCGGCCGCGAATTCACCACGGACTACGTGCTGGAGTACGCCAAGGACCAGGTCGACGCGGCGGCCGTGCAGGCCTTCGCGGCCGACATCGGGCGCGCACAGGAACTGCTGGGCGACAGCCTGTCCGACACCGACGCCGACACGCCGCGCGGCGTCGTCGCGCTCGCGTTCGCGGCCGTCGCGTCGACCTTGCTCGCGCTGGCGGCGTGGCGCCTGTTGAACCTGCGGCGCCGACGCGTACGCGACTCGGCGGCCATCGCGGCCTAGCGGCAAAGTCCGCACGTCGGCGTCGGACAGCGAGGTGGTGGTGCAATGCTCCGGCCGTCGCGAGGACGGCCGTTTCCCGTCCGCCGCGGGCCCGCAATGACCGCCATCGTCGACAGCTTCTTCCCGCTTCTCGCGCTCATCGTCCTGGGCTGGCTCCTGCGCCGCCGCAACCTGCTGGGCGCCGGCGCCGCCCGCGAGCTGACGGCGTTCGTGGTGTGGCTCGCGCTGCCGGCGCTGCTGTTCGAGGGCATCTCGCAGGCCTCGCTGTGCCAGCTGTGGCAACCGCAGTTCGTGGTGGCCTGCGCCGGCGCGATGGTGCTCACGTTCGTCGCCACGTTCTGGTGGCTGCCGCGCGCGCAGTCCTTCGCCGACCGCTGCCTGGACAGCTTCGGCGCCGCCTATGCCAACTCGGGCTTCATCGGCATTCCGCTGAGCGTGCTGCTGCTCGGCCGCGACGCGCTCGTGCCCGCCACCATCGCCACGCTGCTCACCGCGGTGCTGCTGTTCGCGGTGGGCATCGTGATGCTGGAGATCGGCGGCGCGGCGCACGCCACGCCGCTCGCGTCGGTGGGCAAGGCGGCGCGCGCCGTGGCGCGCAATCCGCTGGTGCTGGGCACCGTGGCTGGCGGTCTGTGGTCGGCCACCGGCTGGACGATGCCCAACGCGCCGCATCGGCTGCTCGAGCTGCTGTCCGACGCCGCGGGGCCGTGCGCGCTCGTGTCCATCGGCGCGCTGCTGGCCCAGCCCGCGCCGGCTGACGGCGCGTCGCGGTCCATCGCGCCCGTCGTCGTGGCCAAGCTGCTGGTGCTGCCGGCGGTCTGCGCGCTGCTGGCGATCGCGCTGTTCCACCTGCCGCCGGTGTGGGCGACGACGGCCGTGCTGCTGAACGCGCTGCCCACCGGCACCGGCCCGTTCATGCTGGCGGAGTTCTACGGCCGCGACGTGGCGCGCGCGTCGCGCATCATGTTCGTGACCACCGTGCTGTCGCTCGTGACCGTGCCGGCGTGCATCGCGCTGCTGCGCTGACTCAGGCGCCGTCGTCGGGGCCGGGGATCACCGCGGTGGCCCATGGCGCGTGCAGGCGCCAGCCGAGCGACTCGTAGAGCGCGCGGCCCATCGGCGTGGCCACGAGCACGCCCGCGTGACGCCCGTGCGCGTGCGCGACGGCCTGCAGCGCGTGCATCACCACGCGCCCGAGGCCGCGGCGCTGGTGCTCCGGCTCGGTGACGATGCGGTCGTAGATGGCGCGCCGCGCGTCGAGCGCGAGGTGGCCGGAAGCAGCGAGGGCGCCGTCGGGCGCCGCCACGTGCACGTGGGCCCGATGCGTGCGCGCGGCGTCGGCGTCCTCGACGTGCAGCGAGTAGCCGGCCGGCAGCGCGGGGCGGCCGCGGAAGAGCGCGTCGTCGCAGGCCATCATGAAACCGTCCGGCTGCATCTGCCAGTGCGGCGCAAGCAAGGCGCGCAGTTCGTCACCGGTGGCGGCGGCCTTCAGGAACACCCAGGGCTGCGCGATCGTGTCGCCCAGGCGCGCGAGGGTGGGCGAGGCGTGCGCGAAGACGTAGCGCGCGGCCTGGCGCGCAAGGCCGACCTCGATGCGAAAGCCATCGGCGTGCGGCACCGGCGGCGCCACCTCGCGGGTGACGGCCCAGCCGCGGATCCAGGCGGTGAAGATCTCGGCATGGTCGGCGTTCGTGGACATCCGGCCATTGTGGCCCGTGCGTTCACAGGCGCATCGGCGTGCAGCGATGCAGGTCGCTCGGCGGATCGCACATCACCGCGTGAAAACGTTGCAGCACGGCCGGCGCCATGCTGGCGGCTTCGGGCGACAGGTAGAACGCGTAGTCGCCGATCGTGCCGCGTGACAGGAACACCTCCGCCGCCGGCGGTTCGCCGGCGATGTCATAGGCGTCCTCGAGGGCCAGCACGAGGTCGGCGGCGTCCGATTCCTGCGAGCGGCCTCGCTTGAAGTTGATGCAATGCCAATCCATCGCGTGCTCCTTGGGCAACGATTCCGCCGCCCACGGGCAATCGACATGCCCGACCATGGACGCGCGCTGCTGCCACAATGCGGCGGCGCCCCGGTGGTGAAATTGGTCAGACACTCGGGACTTAAAATCCCGCGCCCTCGCGGGCATGCCGGTTCGAGTCCGGCCCGGGGTACCACCATCGACACGCCGCCTTCCAGGAGCAAGGCGAGCAAGACATCCATCCATGTCAAACGAGAATTCAGATCCGGGATCGGCGCCCGCGCCGGCCGGCAGGCGAGACTACGGTCCGACGGACGCCCACAAGTTCGATGTCTGCCTGAAGAAGAACCTGTGGGGCGATCTGGGCTATCGGTGCGTCATCTGGTTCGGTGCCCCCAGTCTCGTCGCGGCCTTCGCGCTGCGAGGATCCGGCGTGTCGGTGGCCAAATATGCGAGCGGCGTCGTGGACAAGATCGGGCCTCCTCTCGACATGGTGGGAGTGACGTCGATGGCACTGTGCACGATCGCCCTGTGGCTGAAGGATCTCGCGCACTGCGCTTCGCCGACAGTGGTGCGGCGTGCCGACGGCTACGTCGCCGGCATCGTGAGGCGGACCGCGGGTGACGTCTCGCTGTGGGTGCTCGGCGGATTGTCGACCCTCATCGCGACATTCGTCCTGGCCTGGATCGCGTCGGGAGTGCGGTGGAACGAGCTCGGAGCAGCTCTGGCGGTGCTCGTGAAGCTGGCGGTCTTCTGGCTCACGCTCGGCCTGCTCAACGTGCTCGTGCGCCGAGGTCCGCCCACGCCGCTCGCGCGCCACAAGCACCTGGGCAATCCGCGCGCGATCAGCACTTTCTACGCGCTGGTGCTCGTGGCCATGGCCGGCAGTCTGTGGGCGCCCTGGCTCGAGAGGGCCATCTTGTGCGGGGCCATGTTCGCGAACATCGTCATCGTCGTGCACCTGCTCAGGCAAAGAGGGCCCTTGCCAGAGCAGCGCTATGCGTTGACCCCGCCGTGATGCGCCGCGCCGGCGGCTCGACCTTCGTCTGCGTTGCGCGCGACCGCTTCACCTCGACGGTCCCGCGCCGGATCGCGGGCCGAAGCGGTCAGGCGACGACAGTCTCCGCTTGCGGCGCCGGCGCCGCCGCGACGATCTGCGCTTGCGGATCCGCGACCGGATCGCCGCCACCGTCGCATTGCGGGTGGCCCTGGCCGGTCCTGCCGGCGGCACGATCACCATCATGGCGCCGCCCAGGATGAGGTTGAACGTCAGCAGCGCGCCGGAGTCGAGTCGGTGCCAGAAGTCCAGGTCGGACTTTCGGCCGGCCGCCGGCGTTCTGTAGGGTCGGCTACCGGCCCGCCACCCGGAAATCGAAGCGCACCGTGAGCCGGTCGTCGGCGACGCGCACCGACTCGATGTCCAGCGCCTGCACGTCGACCTGCAGCTGGCCGCCCGCGCCCTGCAGCATCGAGCGCACGGCCTTGAGCACGTCCAGCTCGACGGCGCCGGGCAGCGTCGGCACGAGGCCCGAGTCGAGCACGATCCGCGTGTTGGCGTCGCCCACGTCCTCGATGCGGATGTCGGCCAGCCGCACGGTCGTTCCCTGCGCGCTCGGCACGCCCGACACCGTGGCCCAGGACGCCAGGTCGACGCCCGCGCAGCTGTCGCCGAAGTCCATGCCCAGGCGCGCGCTCAGCCGCGAGCGGATGACCACGCGCCCGCCGGCCAGCGTGACCGCGGGGTGGTCGAGGAACGCGTGGCAGGCGCCGCGCTGCAGGTACAAGCGGCCGTCGTCCTTGAACAGCGACGCCTCCACGAGCTTCTGGACGGCCGACCGCTCGAGGACGATCTCGGCGCCGTGGGCCGCCGTGCCCGACAGCAGCGCCGCGGCGGCCAGCGCGGCAGGAAGGATTCGGATGCGCATCCCGCGAGGCTAGCACCCGCGTCGGCGATCTACTGCTCGGCGATCACGTCGATGAAGACGAGCGGCTCCGTGCCCGTGTTGGCGATGCCGTGCGACTCGCCCTTGCGCACGATCGTGATGTCGCCGGCCTTGACCGGGCGGTCCTTGCCGTCCTTGTCCTTGAACGTGCCCTGGCCGGACACGATGATGTACGCGTCCTCGTTGGCGACGTGCTGGTGGTAGCCGATCGAATCGCCCGGCATGAGCGTGAGCCGGCTGACCTCCTTGATCGCCTGGTCCTTCGTGGCCTTGTCGCGCGTGAAGGCGTAGGCGCCGTGCAGCGTGCCCTTGCCGCCGCCGGGCTTGTCCTTGTCCATCCTGAGCAGCGATTCATCGGGGAAGACGTCGGCGTGCGCCTGCGCGCAGGACAGGGCGAGGACGGCGATGGCGAGAAGCGGACGAGTGGTGCGCACGATCGATCTCCTGGTGATGTTCGCGGGCCGGGCCCGGCCCTGCCAGCGGCATTTCACAACGCAAACCGTCGCACGGGCAAGGCCCGCCGCGGCCGCGCCGAACGTTCGGTTACCGACTGCCGGGGCCGCGCCGGCCTTGCTCGACCGTCCGGATGAGACACTGGCCCGAGCCCTCCGGCAGGCGAGGGCCCATCAGGGAAGACAACGATGAATCGACAAGAGACGATGGCCCGGGTCGCGGCCCTCATGAGCTGCGTGGCGCTCGGCGCTTGCGGCGGCGGTGGAGGCAGTTCCTCGCCGCCGTTCTCGCCACCGCCCGCGCCGGCCCCGACACCCACGCCCACGCCTCCGGCGCCCGCGCCGACGCCTACGCCAGCACCCGCGCCGACGCCGACGCCCGCGCCCGCGCCGACGCCTGCACCCGCGCCGACGCCCGCGCCCGCCCCGACGCCGGGCGCGGCCCCGGTGGTGCTGTTCACCGACGTCCCGAGCGGCCCCGTCTCCGGCGGCGAGAACAACAAGGGCGCGTACCTGTCGATCTTCGGACGCAACTTCGGCAGCGGCGGGCTGGGCACCACCACCACGGTGACCATCGGCGGCGTGGCCGTCGCCAACTACCGCTACCTCGGCGCGTCCAAGGTCAATGCGCGGCTGGGGCTGCAGGAGATCATCGTGCAGGTGGGCCCGCTCACGGGCAAGCCGCTCGGCACGGCGCAGCCGGTGGTGGTGTCCGTGGGCAGCAGCGCGAGCAATGCCGACGTCACCTTCACGCCCAACCCGGGCCGCGTGCTGTTCGTGTCGCTCACCGGCAGCGACACCAGCGGCGCACCCGACGACATCAACCATCCGTACCGCTCGCTGCAGAACGCCAGCACCAACGCCGGCGCCTACGCCGTGCTGCGCGCCGGCGACCAGGTGGTGGTGCGCGGCGGCACCTGGAGCGACACGCTCGGTATCGACGGCACGTGGCTGCGCTTCGGCAACGACACCAGCAAGAAGGGCTCGGCCCCGAGCGGCGCGGCGCAGACCGGCTGGATCCACGTCACGGCCTACCCCGGCCCCGTGGGCGGCAGCGGTCCCGAGGACGTGCACTACGTGACTCCGGCCGGCGGCCGCGGCGGCATCGAAGGCCCGTGGTCGGACATCCGCGGCGTGTCCGGCGAGTACATCGCCATCTCGAACCTGCACCTGGAGGCCAGCGCCACCGCCGCCAGCGACGCCGCGCCCATCAACCTGCAGTACAGCGCCGGGCCCTGGCGCATCGTCAACAACGAACTCGGCCCGTGGCCGTCCACGCTGGCGGCGCCCAACAACGCCAAGGCCGGCGGCATCAGCGGCGAGGGCCTGGGCGTGGAGATCCTGGGCAACGACATCCACGACATCGCCTGCGCGCAAGGGCAGGCCACCAACCCGCTCGAGAACCACGCCATCTACATCGACGACGACGGCGCCTACGAGATCGCGTGGAACGTCATCGAGCGCATCCCCGGCGGCAACGGCCTGCAGGTGTTCACCAACGGCGGCTTCTCGCAGGTCACCAACAACATCGCGTTCCACCACAACATCCTGGACGGCATCGGCAAGCACGGCATCAACCTGGCCGACGGCAGCGGCAGCAACATCCGCATCTGGGACAACCTGGTGGCCAACGTGCAGTTCTCGGGCCTGCGCTTCAACACCACCGACCTGTCGGGCGCCAAGATCTGGTCCAACACCTTCTACAACACCAGCATCAAGGGCGCGGCCAACCTGTACGGCGTGATCTCGAACGACTGGGGCCTGCCGGCCGGCTCGGTGAGCTTCGTCAACAACATCTTCTACGCCGCGCCCAACAGCACGATCCTCGGCGGCTCGGTGGGCTTCGACGGCACCGAGGGCACCTGGGCGAGCGACCTGTGGTTCGGCGGCACCGACGGCGCGCCGTCGTTCGCCACGGCCGCGCGCACGGGCGACCCGAAGTTCGTGGCCGCCGGTTCCGACTACCACCTGGGCACCGGCAGCGCGGCGACCGGCACGGGCAGCGCCACCGTGAGCACGCTCGTGAGCGACGACCTGTACGGCACCGCGCGCGGCGCCCCGCAGGACATCGGCGCGATCGCCAAGTCCAACTGAACTGGGGCTGCTGGCCGGCGCGGCGTCAATCCCCCGGGGGGACGATTTGCGCCGTCGAGCAGCACCGCGAGAATTCCACGTGCGCGGGCACCGGTCCGCGCGTATACCGGGTCAGGTATGTTCATCGACCAGCCCGGGGCCATGCTCAGGGAGAGCCCACTTGATCCAGATCGTTTCCCGCGGCGCGTCGTCTCGCGCCGCCTCGTGGCGGGGCGCGACGCTCGCCGTCGTGTTCTCGGCCGTGCTCGCAGCCTGCGGCGGCGGCGGTGGCGGCTCGAGCCCGCCGCCTGTGTCCATCCAGGCGAGCGCCACATCCACCAACGCCAGCGGGCAGAACATCACGCTCACGGCGACGGTGGCCAATTCCACGTCGACGCCCACCTGGCAGCTGTCGGGCCCCGGCTCGCTGAGCGCCACCTCGGGCACCAGCGTCACCTACATCCCGCCTGATTCCGAGAACGACGCCAACGACGGCGCCGCCACCGCCACGGTCACAGCGAGCGCGGACGGCCACAGCCAGCAACTGCAGATCACGCTGGCGGCCAAGGCTTTCCCGGGCCACCACTGGACACTGGCCGGGGCACCGGCCGGCGACTGGGAGACCGTGGCCTACGCGAACGGCCTGTTCGTCACCGGCGGGCCCGACGGCGTCATCGCCACCAGCCCGGACGGCACCACCTGGACGCGACGCGACACCACCGGCGGCGAAGACTGGAGCTCCATCGTGTACACGCCTGCGGGCTGGCTCATGCTGGACACGATGTACAACGGATTCCTCGCCAGCACGGACGGGCTCGCGTGGACGAGCAAGTCGTTGCCCGCCGCGGCCGCGGGCATGCAGACGAGCAGGCTCCTGTACGCGAACGGCACCTACGTCCTGCTCGGTTACTCGGGCGGCAGCCTCGCCAGCACCGACGGCACCCACTGGACGGCGTCCACCGTCACGGGCACGGCCCTGACCTACGGCAACGGCGTGTTCGTGGCCGCCGGCGGCACCGGCGGCGTGAACTGGAGCGCCGACGGCATCACCTGGACGGCGGCCTCGGTGCCGTCCACGTTGGACGAAGTGGGCTTCAACAACGGTCTGTTCATGGCCACGGACGGCTCGCACGTGTACACCAGCGCCGACGGCAAGACCTGGGCGCTGGCAGGGGCGCCGTCCACGTACATCGACGACGACATGTCGTTCACGTCGATCGCCAACACGATGTACGCCACGGGCATCCTCGGCGTCTTCACGTCCACCGACGACCTCGCCTGGACGAGCGTCACGATGCCCGTGGAAGGCGTGTCGCAGGTCGCCACCGGCGGCGGCAAGTTCGTCGCGGTGAGCTACTACGGCGCGATCGCCACGGGCCCGGACGCAGCGCACCTGACCGCGGTCGTGCCGCCCACCGGAGGCACGCTGGGCGCCGGCCTGTACGCGCACGGTCGCTACCTGTGGACCAGCGGCATCGGCCTGCGCACCAGCACGGACGGCACCACCTGGTCGCAGGCGGACTTCGCGCCGGGCGGTGGCCTGGTCTTCACGCGCTCGCTGATCTATCGCGGCACCAACGGCATGGCCGCGGCGCCGGACGGCACGGTCGTGGTCGCGGGCGAGTTCGACCAGCCGGACGGCACGCGCACCGTCAACTCCTCGGGATTCGCCTGGAGCACCGACGGCGTCACGTGGAACTTCGCCCACCCGCAGGGCAACACCGCCACCAGCAACGACGTCGGCACCGGCCCCGTCATCCACGACGGCACCCGGTTCCTGTCGATCGGCAGCACCTCCGGCTACATCCACACGAGCCCCGATGGCCAGACATGGACCAATGTCGCACGCATCACGCTGCCGACGGGCGGATCGATCGTCGGCCTGGCCTATGCCAACGGAGTCTACGTGGCGGTCGGCGGCGGTGGCTACACCGCCACGAGCACCGATGGCCTGCACTGGACAGCCGGCAATCCGGTGTCGTCGCCCGGCGCCAGCTCCCACGTGCTGAACATGAACGCCGTGGCGTATTCCGGCGGCACGTTCGTGGCCGTGGGCAGCGACGCCGTCGCGGCCACCAGCACCGACGGTGTCAACTGGACGGCCGTGGCCACCGCGGCCCCGCCGGCGAACCCGGACGATCTGCCGGTCTATCTCAACGGCCTGGCGGTCGATGCCAGCGGCGAGTTCGTGGCGGTGGGCAACAACGCGCTCGTCGAGACCACCCGCGACGGCGTGCACTGGACGCTGCGCCAGACGGGGCGCCACGAGCAGTTCGTGGGCGTGGCCACCACGCCCACCGGCTTCATGATCGGGGCCGACAACGACACGGTGCTGTTCTCCAGCAACTGAGTCACCGCAGCGGGCCGATGACGACCTCGTAGGGCGTCATGCCGGCCGACGCGAACAGCGCCAGCGTGGCCACCAGGTGGCCGCCGTCCTCGCGCCACGCGACGTCGTGCAGCCACTCGCGCGACGCCACGACCCGCGGCGCCGGCGTGCCCACGAAGGCGAAGACGTCGTCGCGCCGGCCCAGCATCAGGTCGCGCATCGGCTGCAAGTCGCAGGCCTGCAGGCCGCGCTCGGCCACCGTCGCCGCGAATGCCCACTTGGCGATGGACCACGCGTAGGCGAACGGATCGGGCAAGGCAGGCGGTGCCGCGGCCGCCTGGCGCGAAGGCGTGCCCAGGTCGAGGCGGCAATCGACGAAGTCGATGCGCGGCGGCACCGCCGCGGTCCGATCGGCGAGCAGGCCCGGCGGCTCGAACGCGGGCAGGGCGAAGGCGCGCGGGAACGTGGCGGCGTCCAGCGTCGAGGCGCGGTCGTCGCCCGCGAGCACGACGTCCGGCAGGCGCTTGGGGCCGTCGGCGCGCGCACGCCGGCGCTTGAGCGCGAGCAGCGTCTTGGGCACCGCGAACTCGCGATCGAGCGTCGCCTGCTCCAGCCGGCCCGTGGCGCGGCGGCAGGGCTCGCAGACGGCGTCGCGCAGCGTGCGGCGGCCGCCCAGCGCGCGCGGGATCAGGTGCTCCTCGGTGCGCGGCACGCCGGTGGCCAGGCAATAGAGACAGCACGCGAGCGGGGCGCGGCGCGCGGGGCGCATCGCCGTGGACGGGCGCGCGCGGCCGGACGGCGGCATCAGCAGTGCATGTCCTGCACGGCCACGCGCAGGTCGAGCCAGCGGCGCGCGAAGTCGGCGAGCACGTGCGGCGAGCCGCTGCTCCAGGCGCGCAGCGCCGGTTGCGCGTCGAGCGCCTCGTCGGCCTGGCCGCGCGCCACCAGGTCGCCGGCGAAGCGCGCGGTCTGGCGGGCGATGGCGTCGGCGGTGTCCACCAGCTGCACGCCGGGCAGCGCGCGCTCGAACAGCGCACGGGCGAACGGGTAGTGCGTGCAACCCAGCACGGCCACGTCGACGCCGGCGTCGCGCAGCGGGGCGCAGTAGCGTTCGACGAGCACGTCCAGGCCGCTGCCTTGCGCGTCGGCCGCCTCGACGGCGTCGGCCAGGCCGGGGCAGGGCTGCAGCACCAGCGTGGCGCCGTCGGCGTGGGCCTCGGCCAGCTTGCGGAACTTCTCGCTCGCGAGCGTGCGCGTGGTGGCCAGCACGCCGATGCGGTGGGTGGCGCTCAGCGCCACCGCCGGCTTGACGCCGGGCTCCACGCCCACCACCGGCAGCTCGGGCGCGCCCGCGCGCAGGCGCGCGACGGCCGCGGCGGTGGCGGTGTTGCAGGCCACCACGATCATCTGCGCGCCCTGGTCGCAGAGAAAGCGCGCGAT
>FTBV01001030.1_pt1 | contig 13699 bp, 11 predicted proteins | sample 1639281 | NCBI WGS metagenome assembly FTBV01 (sample SAMEA3914864, study PRJEB12502) | metagenome | biome: forest; material: soil | place: USA | collected 2012-03-12 | depth 0.3 m | reverse complement strand
GGGGGGGGGGGGGGGGGGGGGGGGGGGGGGCGGGCGTCGGGGCGGGCGTGGGGGCTGGCGTCGGGGCCGGCGTGGGAGCAGGCGTGGGCGCCGGCGTGGGTGCCGGGGTCGGGGCGGGCGCGGGAACGGGCGTGGGCGCCGCCCCGCCCCCGCCGCCGCACGCGACGAGCGCGCCGCCCAGCGCGAGCACCGCGACGTGCTGCCCCAGCACACGCAGCGCCTGCAGCCGTGCCTGCCGGCCGAACGCGTGCAGCCGCGCCTGCCGGCCGAACGCGTGCAGACGCGCCTGCCGGCCGAACGCGTGCAGCCGCGCCTGCCGGCGCGTCGCGTCGGGCATCGTGAGCGCCGCGCTCACTGCAGGCCGCCCACGCCGCTGCCGGGGAAGGTGGCCGCGAACTTGGCGATCCACTCGCGCGCCGCCTCTTCGGAGCTGAGCGATCGTCCTTGTTCGCGCGCGACGGAGCGCCGGTAATCCTCGATGTAGCAGACCTGCTCGACCATGCGGGCGAGGAATGCGTCCTCCGCGTCGAGGAAGGCCACGCCCAGCTCATGGCCGCCGTCGGCCGCCGGATGGCACCACGCCACCCGGGCGCGCGCCTGGAAGGCGGGCTGGACGTAGGGGATGCGCACCTCGATCAGCGCACCCGGGTTGACCGGCGCATCCGCGCGCACGGCCAGGCCGCCGACGCTGATGTCGTGGGTCTGGACCTCCGCCAGGGCCGGGAGGTGATGCTCGGTTCGGATCTCGATCGGGACGTCGACCGGATGCCGGATGTACTGGCGCATGGGCTGGGATCTTCGCTCATGCGCCCGCGATGCGCCACGGGAAAAGACGCGCAAAACGGGGGCAGCTGCCCCCATCGGTCAGCCGCCCAGGTAGTCGCCCTTGCCCACCTCCACGCCGCCGTGTCGCAGCAGGGCGTAGGCGGTGGTGACGTGGAAGTAGAAGTTGGGGTTGGCCCAGGTGGCCAGGTAGTCGCCCCCGGTGAATTCCAGCGAGCGGTCGCGCAGCTGCAGCACGACCTGGCGGCTTTCCGCGCCGTCGAACTGCGCCGGCTGCAGGGAATCGAGGAAGGCCACGGTCTTGTCGATGCGCGCCTGCAGGTCGCCGAACGTCACCTCGGTGTCCTCGAACTTCGGCAGCTCGACCCCGGCCAGGCGGGCCGCGGCGCCCTTGGCGGTATCGCTGGCGATCTGCACCTGGCGCACCAGCGGGAACATGTCGGGGTACAGGCGCGACTGCAGCAGCGCGTTGGGGTCGATCTTGCGCGCCTCGCAGTGGGCGGCGGCCTTGGACAGCAGGTTGGACAGGTTGCGCAGCATGTGGCGCATCGGCTTGACCGACGCATCGTGCATCGTGAACGGCATGGGGTGTCTCCGGGTGATGCCTGGCGGGTTGCCGGCAGGCCGCCATTAGAGCGCCGTTGCGCCGTCCTGTCCCGGCGCAAGGCCATCCGCGGGCGCGGCCGGATCCGCGGCCTCGAACAGCCCGGTGCGCCACAGGCGCGCGGCGTCCGCGGGCGCCAGCGCGTCCAGCACCTGGCCCGGCTGGACCAGCAGGCGGCGGGTGCCCAGGGGCAGGCTCAGGGTGAAGCGGCCGGTGAAGCGCAGCCGAGGGGGCGCGGCCTGCCCTGGCAAGACCGGACCCCTTTCCGTGCGCCCCGGCCAGCGGGGCGTGGCCACGACAGTCGGGCGGTTGCAGCAGGACATCGCAGGGCTCCTCGATCAGCGACTCAGTCATCCACGGGCGCCGGCAGCGCCCGCTCCAGCGCCGCCGCGCCGCCGGCGATGGCCAGCCACAGCAGCACGCCCGCGCCCCAGCCGGGCGCCAGCACCGCGGCGGGCACCCCCGAAAGCCAAAGCCCCAGGCACAGCGGGCAGGCCAGCGCGCGGGCCAGGCCCACGCGCCCCGCGGCCACGTGCAGCCGCGAGAACGCATCGAACGGCCCGCGCTCGCGCGCCAGCGCGTGGGCGACACGCCACGTGGCCAGCACCGCCAGCGCGGCCTCGCCCAGTGGCACGCCGGCGGGGAACAGCGGGGCAGGCATCGCTCGGGCGCTCGGATGTCGCTCAGGCGTCGCTCATGCGTCAAACACCGAGAACATGCGCGAGAAGTCCTGCCACACGCCCGTGGTGTCGTACTCGAACGCGGGCGTGGGCGGCGCGGCCACCACGTCGGGCGAGAACGCGCGCGACACCGTGCGGCCGGCGAAGCCATAAGTCCCCTGCGCGGCACTGGCCGGCAGCCGGTACACGGCCTCCAGCGTGGCGCCCTGCACGGTCACGTCCTCGTGCCAGTACTCGTACAGGCCGCCGTTGTCGAAGCCGCCCGAGCCGCCCGTGCGCGTCATGCCCACGCCGCCGCACACCAGCGGCTCCAGGAAGGTGCTGCGGAAGTGGCGCGACGTGGTGGTGAGCGTCACCTTGAACTCCACGTCCACCGGCGTGGCGCCGCGCAGCACCACCGGGCAATCGCCGCCCACGGGCAGCCACGCCAGCGCGCCCACCTTGCGCCACGCGATGTCGAACGTCCACGCGGGCACCGCGTTGTCCACGACGACGTGGACGGCGCCGGAGGTGGAACTCGCGCCCCCCATCGGCGTGCCCAGCTCCAGCTGCAGCTCGTAGGTGCCGTCGGGGTAGGCGCCGCCGGTGGGCCAGTCCAGCAGCAGGTCCTCGGGCAGCCACGCGTTGGGGCCGGCCGGCAGCGCGATCGCGTACCAGCCGTTGCTGTCCGCCGAGGGCGCGAACCATTCGCCGATGCCCGAGCCGTTCAGCCGGTACAGCCACCAGCTGACGCCCACGAACGGGGCCGACGGCCCGAACGCCGAGCCGCCCGGCGCCTTGTAGCGGTACGTGAGGCGGTAGTGCGTGGCCGACGGATCGGTGCGGTTGCAGCCGAACAGCGACAGCTTGCCGTAGACGGGCGATTGCGCCTCGGGGTTGGGCAGCGGGTCGACGCTGGTGCCGTTGGGGTGCGGCCGGTTGGTGCGCAGGCCGTAGCCGGCGGCCGCGTCGAACGTCGACGGATCGCCGGTGAGCGGCAGGCGGCCCGCGGTGACGATGGCGGGCTGGTTGCCGCAGGGGATGCCGCTGCCTGGCTGGCACGTGGGCGCCGTGCGCGCGGTGGCGTCGGCCTCCAGGGTGACGAAGGGCAGCGTGCCGGCGTCCCAGCGCACGTCGAAGTACGACTCGCCGTAGATCTGCTCCTCCACGCCGTCGCCGTTGACGTCCTGCAACACGCGGAAGGTGATGTCGGGCACGTCGATCATCGGCACCCACTCGGGCACGATCACGTCGATGCAGCGGCGCATCGGGCCCACGTAGTGGTCGGTGCGGAAGCCGTCCAGCGCGGAAGGCTGGGTGCGCAGGTGCGCGGCCACGGTGTGGCGGGCCACCTCGTGCGGGTCGCTGCCCTGGGCGCCGCGCAGGAACGCGCCGTCCAGCGGCGGGGCGATGGGCAGGCGCGCCGGCGCGGACAGCGCCGCGGCCAGGCGATCGCCCGACTCGCCGAACGCCCGCCCGGGCAGGCCTGCGATGCGACGCAGGGCCTCGTGCAGGGCCGAATCGCTGCCCTGCGCCTGCCGGCGCAGCTTGTCCAGGTCGGGCACCGGGTCCGGGCCGGGGCCGGGCCGCGGGCCCGGGCCGCCGAGGTCCTTCGGTGGCACGCGGCCGCGCAGGTCCTCGATCAGGTCGGCCAGGTTGGGCCGCTGCAGGATCACCGGGAAGCACAGCCGCTCGAGGCGCCAGCGCAGCACCCAGTCGATGTCGAAGCGCGGCACCCAGACGCAGAAGTTGCCGCACGCGTCCGTGGTGGTGGTGGCGATGGTCTCGCGCGTGCAGCGGAACGGGAACAGCCAGCTCCAGCGCCAGCCCACGGGGAAGTAGCCGAGGAACGAGCAGTCCGTGTCCTGCACCTCCACGGTGGCGAAGGGCACGGGCCGCTGCTCGCCGGTGGTGGCGTCGGTGCGCACCACGCGGCCGCACACGCGCTGCATGAACAGCCAGCGCGGGTCGATCACGTGGCCGAAGCGGGTGGCGATGTCGGACAGCTTCGCGTCGGCGAACTGCACGGCGTCGCCGCCCGCCAGCGCGGCCAGGCGGCGCGCGCCCGACTTGCCGACGACGGCGTGGGTGGCGTTGGTGAACGCGGTGGAGGCGGCGTCGGCGGCGCGCGCCGGAACGGGGGTCGGTGAGGTCATGGCATACGTCCCTGGGGTATGGTTGGAGCCGCCCGGGCAACACGCACGGGCGGCGGCGGGACGGCGTCGATCGGCCGCCGTTGCGGTGCACTCTAGGAACGGCGGGGGCGCCACGTCCCTCCCCAGTTCGGGAGGTTTGCGCGAGGTAGGGGCGTCCCCCCAGGTTGGGTGGAACCCACGCCACCGGCGTTACGATGCCCGGCCATGCGCCGCCCGTTCCGCCCCGCCCTCGCCGCCGCGTGCGCGCTGCTGGCGTGGCCGCTGGCCCACGCGGCGACCGCGCCATCCGACGAGGAGGATCGCCGCAACTGGTTCGACGACCCGTTCGTCCTGGCCACCCACGGCATCGCCGCCTGCCCGGAGCCCGAAGGCCCGCGCATGACGGCGGCCGAGCGCGACGCGCAGGCGCACTCGCGCGTGGAACGCGGCACCAGCTGCTTCGCGTCCGGCCGCTGCCGCCTGCCCAATGCCTACCTGTACGACCGCGAGATCGTGCCGCGCGTGGTGAAGGCCATCGAGGCCGCGGGCACCTTCGGCGACACCAGACTGTGGATCACCGGCCAGCGACGCTGGGTCTTCGTCGAGGGCTGCGTCGCCACGGCCGCGCAAGCCACCGAGCTGGAACGCCTGGTGCGCGGCATCGACGACGTCGAGCAGGTGGTGCCCGCGCTGCACGTCGGGCCGCTGCCCGCCTCCCCGCAGGCTGCCGCCGCCGCCATGCCGTATCGTCCGCATCGCCCTGCATCGCCGCCCTCGCCCTCGAACGCCCCGCCCCGATGACCACCGACGCGATCCACCCCACCCTGGCCGCCTGCGCCAACTGCGCCAGTCCCTTCGACGGCCCCGCGCCGCGCTTCTGCCCGCACTGCGGCCAGGAGACGACGCTGCATCCGCCGTCGGTGGGCGAGTTCCTGCACGAGTTCGTCGGGCACTACGTGGCGGTGGAAGGCGCGTTGTGGAAGACGCTCGGGCTGCTGCTGCTGCGCCCGGGACGCCTCACCACCGAATACTTCGCGGGCCGCCGCCGGCGCTACGTGCTGCCGCTGCGGCTGTACCTGAGCGCCAGCTTCCTGTTCTTCCTGGCGGTGAAGTTCCTGCCGGCGGTGACGTCGCCCCCCACCATCGTCATCCCGCGCGGCCTGCAGGTGGCGGGCGCGGCCAGCGCGCCGGCCTCGGCAGCCGTCGAGGCCACGCGCGCCATCGCCTCCGCCGCCATCGCGGCCGACCAGGCAGGCCGCGAGCTCAGCGACGAGGACCTCGCCCGCGCGCTCAAGGAGGCCGGCGTGGCCGTGGCCGGCAACCGCACCATGGTCGTGACGACCGACGAGTGCGGCAGGCCGGGCAAGCGCGCGTGCAACTGGTTCGAACGCCACATGCAGCAGGTGGCCGAGCGCTGGAAGGACGACCCGGAGGGCGCGCAGCACGGCTTCACGTCGCACATGCTGTCCGCCGCGCCCTACGCCATCTTCGTCATGCTGCCGGTGTTCGCGGCCATCGTGAAGCTGGCGTACTGGAACCGCCGCATGCGCTTCGGGCTGCACGTGGTGTTCAGCATGCACATGCACGCCTTCTGGTACCTCGCCGCGCTGGTGGGCACGATGGTGCCGATCCTGGCGCCGCTCGTGATGCTGGGCGTGGCGCTGTACGGGCCGTGGGCGCTGCACGAGGTGTACGGCGGCCGATGGGTGCCCACGCTGCTGCGCGGCACCCTCATCACGGTCGTCTACGGCAACCTGCTGCTGGTGGGCACCACCTTCCTGGTGGTCGGGTCGGTGATGCTGTAGGCGGCGTCCCTACTGGAACAGCGCCACGCTGGCCATGCCGGCCAGCTCCGCGTCGGTCAGCACCCGCAGGCACGGCTCGCCGTCCACCGCGGCCAGGCCGTGCATCTCGATGGACTTCTGCGTGCGCATCATGCGCGCCAGGTACGCGATGATCTCCGGCGCCACCACCTGGCCCGGCACCAGCACGGGGATGCCCGGCGGGTACGGCACGATCTGGTCGCAGCACACGCGGCCATTCAGCGCGGGGTTGGGCTGGCCCTGGTCGTCCAGCAGGGGCAGGCGCTCCCCGTACTCGTAGAACGCGTCGCGCGGCAGGCAGGCGAGGCGCGTGAAGTGCGGCAGCTCGGGCATGCGCGCGCCCACGCGCTCGCCGCGGTGCTCCTTCGACAGGCGCAGCATCGCGTCGAACAGGCGCGACACCTTGCTGCGCGTGCTGCCCACCGTCAGCAGCAGCGTGATGGTGTTGTGCGTGCTCTTCTCCACCTGGATGTTGAAGCGCTGCAGCAGCTCCTCGCGCAGCTCGTCCGACGACAGGCCGCAGCCGGAGATGTCGATCGTGATCTTGGTGGGGTCCAGGCGGATGCCGTCGTCCTTCAGCTCCTCCGGCAGCAGGTCCTCCAGCGCCAGCGCGCGGAAGACGCCGGTGGCGTTGATGCGCTCGCGCAGTTCGTCGGCGAACTTCAGCGAGCGGTCCATGAGCTTGTAGCCCTCCATCACCGCCTGCTTGCGCGCCACGTCCAGCGACGCGATCAGCGAGTACTGCGGGCTGGTCGACGCGTGCATGTTGAAGTTCTCGCGGAACAGGTGCTCGTCGAACTGCGGGTCGTTCACGTGGATCATCGACGCCTGCGAGAAGGCCGACAGCGTCTTGTGCGTGCTCTGCGTGCAGTAGTCGGCGCCGCTTTCCAGCGCGGTGGGGCGCAGCGCGGGGTGGAAGCGCGCGTGGCCGTACCAGGCCTCGTCCACGATCACCTTGATGCCCTGCGCGTGCGCGGCCTCGATGATCGGGGCCAGGTCGTAGCGCAGGCCGTCGTACGTGCAGGACGTGAGGATCAGCGCGCTGGCGTCGGGGTGCGCGGCGATGGCGGCCAGCACCGTGGCGCGCGGCACCGGGCCGAACAGGCCGTACTTGCGGTTGACGGACGAGTCCAGGTAGACCGGCCGCGCGCCCGACAGGATCACGCCGTGGTGCACGGACTTGTGGCAGTTGCGGTCCAGCAGCAGCTTGTCGCCCGGGGCCAGCAGCGTCTGGAAGATCACCTTGTTGGCGGTGGACGTGCCGTTGGTGGCGAAGTAGGTCTTGCGCGCGCCGAACGCCTGCGCGGCCAGGCGCTGCGCCTGCACGATCACGCCCGTGGGGTGCAAGAGGGAATCGAGCATCTCCACCGACACCGAGAGGTCGGCGCGCAGCATGCTCTCGCCGGCAAAGTCGTAGAAATCGCCCACCCACGGGCTGCCCTTGTACGAGTCGCCGCCGGCGTGGCCTGGCGTGTGCCAGCTGTCCTTGGCCATGCGCACGTAGGCACGCAGCTCGTCGTAGAACGGCGTGGCGCACTTCTCGGCGATCTCGGCGGACAGGATGCGGGCCCAGCCGTTGAAATCCAGCTCGCCGCGGTAGAAGTAGCCGTGGACGACGTTGCTGGCCAGCTGCTCGAACAGCACCTTGTTCTCGTCGTCCTCCAGCGTCACGTAGATCGACAGCTCGGGGCGCTGGGCGGACAGCAGGCGGGCCATCTCGGCCACGTCCTGGTGGCGGCCGGGGGCGGCCTTGCCGGCCTTGGCGGGGGCGGATCCGGCGGGGCCGTGGTCCACCAGCACGATCTGGATGTCGCCGTCGGCCAGCACGGCCTCGAGCGCGTGGGCCGCGTCGGCCACCGCCACCGCTTCCAACTGGAACGGGTGGTCCAGCTTCACGGCCTCGGCGTTCAGGCCGGCCACCACCTCGGCCCGCCACCCTGCTTCCGCGCTCACCACCAACACCCTGCTCACTGGCTTCATGTCTCTACCTCGTTGTCTCGAAATCCGGGGCCGTTCGCGGGAGAAATGCCGGTGGGGCTGGATGGGCGTCGATGGTAAGGCATGGACGGAAGTGAAAAAATCTGGGAGAATCCGGTTTGACGCGTGAAATTCACGCTGTCTCTCGCTCATCCCCTCTGACCTTTCCAGGCCGGTCACCGCGCGAAGCTCACACGAGCGCCAGCGCGTCCCGAAGCGGCTGTGGTCGGCGGCGATGCCGTCGCTCCAGACGTTTTCTCGGGCATTCCCAAGGTCGGTCCGCAACGGGTTCGCGCTTCCACGCCAACCCGGCCCGCGGGGCACGACACGCCCTGGTTTCCTTCTACGCGACCCTCACAGGTGCCGTTGCATGCCTTGCAGCGCCGGCACCGCCGTGGCGCGTGCCGCCGTGCCCGTCCCTCACCGGACGGACCGCGTCGGCGCGTGCCGCGATGGCCTGCTTGAAAGTTGTCCTTTTCCATGAGTTTCGATCACCTGAACCCGGCCGACGCCGCCGCCCTCGACGCCGTCGACGCCATGTCCGCCCTTCCTGAAGCTGCCGCCGAGCAGCCCGCCGGCTTCTCTGCGCTGCCCCTGCTGGCCGAGCTGCTGCGCGCCGTCAACGACACCGGCTACACCGAGCCCACCGACGTCCAGAGCCGCGCCATCCCGCCCGCGCTGGACGGCAAGGACCTGCTCGTCTCGTCGCGCACCGGCAGCGGCAAGACCGCCGCCTTCGTGCTGCCCGCGCTGCAGAAGGTGCTGCTGGCCCGCAAGGACCCGGCCAAGAAGCGCGTGTCCGGCCAGCCCAGCGGCCCGCGCGTCCTCGTGCTGGCGCCCACGCGCGAGCTCGCGCTCCAGGTGGCCCAGGCGTGCACCGTCTACGGCCGCCACGTGCAGGGCCTGCGCGTCGCCACCGTCGTCGGCGGCGTGCCCTACGGCGCCCAGCTGAAGGCCCTGCGCGGCCCGCTGGACATCCTGATCGCCACCCCGGGCCGCCTGCTGGACCACCTGGGCCAGGGCAAGGCCATGCTGGGCCAGGTCGAGATGCTGGTGCTGGACGAGGCCGACCGCATGCTGGACATGGGCTTCATCGACGACATCCACGCCATCGCCGACACGATGCCGCGCGAGCGCCAGACCGTCATGTTCAGCGCCACCTTCGCCGGCCCCGTCGCCGGCCTGGCCCAGGCCCTGACCAACGACCCGCAGCGCATCGCCGTCAACGCGCCCGCCGAACAGCACTCGCAGATCGAGCAGCGCCTGCACTGGGCGGACAACCGCTCGCACCGCGACGCCCTGCTGGACCACCTGCTGATCGACCGCGACATCGACCAGGCCGTGGTGTTCACCAGCACCCAGCGCGACGCCGACGAGCTGGCCGACCGCCTGCAGCAGATGGGCCACCACGCGGCCGCCCTGCACGGCGCGATGCCCCAGGGCCGCCGCAACCGCGTGCTGCAGGCGCTGCGCTCGCGCCAGCTGCGCATCCTCATCGCCACCGACGTGGCCGCACGCGGCATCGACGTGCCCACCATCACGCACGTCATCAACTACGGCCTGCCGATGAAGGCCGAGGACTACGTGCACCGCATCGGCCGCACGGGCCGCGCGGGCCGCACCGGCCTCGCCGTCACGCTGGCCGAGCGTCGCGACGTCGGCATGATCCGCCGCATCGAGCGCTTCACGTCGCACCTGATCCCCGCTGCGGTGATCGAGGGCCTGGAGCCGCGCATGGCGCCCCCGGCCCCCGGCGGCTTCGGCGGCGGCGCTGGCCGCCCGCAGCGCGGTGGCTTCCGTGATCACGGCAACGGCGGCGCCCCGCGCCACGCCGGCCACGGCGGCGGCTTCCGGGATGGCGGCCGTCGCGACGGCGGCTTCCAGGGCGGCCAGCATCGTGACTTCGGTCAGTTCCGCGACAACGCCGCGCCGGCGCACCGGGACAACGGCTTCGCGCCGCGTGACGGCGGCTTCCCGCAGCACGGCCAGCACGACGGCGGCGGCTTCAAGCACCACGCCCCGCGCGACAACGGCGGCTTCCGCGACAGCGCCCCGCGCGGCCACGGCCAGGGCTTCGGCCCCGGCTTCGGCCAGCAGCGCCCGGCGCCGCGCCAGGACTCCCCGTTCGGTGCGCCCGTGAAGCGTGCGGCCGGCCCGGCCGGCGACCGCCGCGGCCCGCCGTCGCGCGGCCCGCGCAACCCGCAGCGCTGAGACGCTGCCAGCCACCCGGCGGAAGCCAGGCCACGGCCTGACCCCGCCCCCGAAGAGGGTCAGGCCGAAAGCCTGACCCTTTCTTTTTTCACGCTTCCGCGAATCACTTTCGTCGCGCATCCGAACCGTTTCGGGCGTTCGGCGTGTCACAATTTTCCCAGACAGCGGGGAGGGTCAATCGCCGACAGGCGCCGCTGCAAACACAAGAAGGAGACGAATGACCGACCACGAGTCGCGGCTCGACCAGGAGCTGCAAGCCACCTTGAGGACGCAACGCCTGGCCTGCCTCGGTACGCTCGCCGAGGACGGCAGCCCTTTCGTGACGATGGTGCAGTACGCGCTGGAGCCGGTGACGGGCCGCCTGGTGCTGCACCTGAGCGCCCAGACGCCCTCGGTCACCCACATGAACCGCGATGGCCGCGTCTCGCTGCTGGTGCTGGCGCCCGAGGGGGTGCCGGGCGACGAGGCATCCCGCCCGCGCATCACGCTGCAGGGCCGGGCCGTGTTTCCCGACATCGCCGGCGACGACTGGCAGGTCTGCCGCGCCGCCTACCTGCAACGGTTTCCCGAGCACGAGCCGATGACGCAGATGCTGGACCTCGCCTTCGTCGCGATCAGCATCGGGCAGGCACGGCAGGTGTCGGGCTACGGCGCCGCCCGCGGGCTGGCCGGCGAGAGCGTCGTGCCGCTGCTGGTGGGCTGACCGCCGCCCGCTCCCCGGGCGCCCGGCCCCGCCTCACCCGCCGCGCTTTTCCAGCGCCCGCAGGCGCCCCTCGCGGCCCTGCACCTTCCAGCGTTGCACCTGCTCGCGCTTGGCCAGCGGGTCGGCCTCGCGGCGGCCCTCGTGGCGCGCCTCGCGCAGCAGCTTGTGGTAGCTGCGCAGCCGGGCCGGCGGCACGCCGTCGCGCACGGCGCAGCCGGGCTCGTTGGCATGCGCGCAGTCGCGGAAGCGGCAGCGCATCGCCAGCGCGGCCACGTCGCCGAAGGCTTCCTCCACGCCGTCCGCATCCACGTCCAGCGCCAGCTGCCGCAGGCCGGGCGTGTCGATCACGCAGGCGCCGCCGGCGGTGGTGTGCAGCGTGCGCACGGTGGTGGTGTGGCGGCCGCGGCTGTCGCCTTCGCGCACCGGGCCCGTGTCCACGGCGTGGCCGGTGAGCGTCTGCGTGAGCGTGCTCTTGCCCGCGCCGCTGGAGCCCAGCAGCACCAGCGTGCGGCCCGTGGCCAGGCAGTCGGACAGCGCCTCCCGCGCGGCGGGCGCGCGGCCATCCAGTGCCAGCACCGGCAGGCGATGGCCCGTGTGGGCGCGCACGCGCGCGAGGGCGTCGTCGGCGTGGGCCGCCGTGCAGCCGTCGGCCTTGGACAGCACGACCACCGCGTCGATGCCGGCGCTGTGCGCGAGCACCAGGAAGCGGTCGAGGCGGCCCAGGTTGAAGTCATGGTCCAGGCCCATGACCACCAGCGCCATGTCGACGTTGGACACCAGCGGCTGGCGACCGCCGGCGGGGTCGCGGCGTGTCAGGCGATGCGCGGGGGGGACGCGGGCGACGAGCCAGTCCGGCGCGGGACGGTCGGGCGCGAGCTGGTCGTCGCCCGGGCCGGCGCCCGGCGACAGCCACGCCCAGTCGCCCGCGACCAGGGCATCGCGCTCGACCTGCAGGCGCGCGCGCAGCGCGGGCCACGCCAGCGCCACGTGCACGCGCGTGCCGTCGTGCACCTTCAGGCGGTCGGCATGGACCTCGACGACCCGCACCAGGAGCGGATCGACGAGGGACGGCGGGGCGACGTCGAGCGCGCGCTGCAGCAGCGCGGCATCGAGGCCGATGCGGCGCAGGGCCGCGAGGGGAAGGGAATGCGAAGCGTCGGTCGCGCGGGGCGACACAGGGTGCAAGGTCATTGCGGTGGAATCCGTTCGGAGTCGTGGCAGCGCGCGCGAGCGGGGGCTCACGCGATCGGGCTGTGGACGGTGCGAACGGCACGCGGCGCGGCTGCGCCGTCGTGAATGCCGGCGCGGCTGCGCCGGCGTGGTGGCCGCGGGCCTGGCAGGCGCCGCGGCGGCGACGGTCAGCGCGTGGCTGCGTGCGTCGCACCCATCGACAGGACGACAAGGGGATGCGTGTGGGTCGTATCCATGGTGGTCTCCTGTGAAGGGTTGCGAAGAGGGCGGACTGTGAACGCTGGCGTGCGGCGTGTCAAGCGGTGCGTCAGGCGCCCTGCAGCCGGAACTGCGCCACCACCTGCTCCAGCTGCGCGGCCTGCAGGCGCAGGCTCTCCGCGGCGGCGGCGGATTCCTCCACCAGCGCGGCGTTCTGCTGCGTCACCAGGTCCAGCTGGCCCACCGCGTCGCCCACCTGGCCCACGCCGGTGGACTGTTCCTGGCAGGCCGAGCTGATCTCGCCCAGCAGCACGTCCACGCGCTTCACCTGGTCGACGATCTCCTGCATCGTGCGGCCCGCGGCGTCTACGTGGCGCGTGCCGGTGGACACCTTCTCCACGCTCTCGCCGATCAGGCCCTTGATCTCCTTGGCGGCCTGCGCGCTGCGCTGCGCCAGCAGCCGCACCTCGCCCGCCACCACGGCGAAGCCGCGGCCCTGCTCGCCCGCGCGGGCGGCCTCCACGGCGGCATTCAGCGCGAGGATGTTGGTCTGGAACGCGATGCCGTCGATCACGCCGATGATGTCGCCGATGCGGCGCGAGCTGTCGCTGATGTCGCCCATCGTGCCCACCACCTCGGTGAAGGCGGCGCCGCCGCGCTCGGCCAGCGTCGCCGTCTCGCCGGCCAGCGCGCTGGCCTCGCGCGCCGTGTCGGCGTTCTGGCGCACGGTGGCGGTGATCTCCTCCATCGACGCGGCCGTCTGCTGCAGGTTGGACGCCTGCTCCTCGGTGCGTTGGCTCAGGTCGGCGTTGCCGGTGGCGATCTGCGACGAGCCGGTGGCGATCGAGCCCGAGGCCTCGCGCACCTGGCCCACGATCTTCACCAGGTTCTCGCTCATGCGCTGCAGCGCGCGCAGCAGCTGGCCCGTCTCGTCGCGGCGGCGCGAGGCGACGCGCGTGGTCAGGTCGCCGGCCGCCACGGTCTCGGCGATCTGCACGGCCTGCGCGATCGGGCCTGTGATGGAGCGCGCCACCAGCACGCACATGCCTACCGCAGCGACGATGCCAGCGAGCGCCAGCAGCACGGCCTGCTTCAGCCCGGAAGCGCGCACGTCCGCGATGCGCGACGGCACCGTGGCGGCGCGGGCGCTGGCGCGCTCGGCCATCGCGTCGGAAGCCTCCTCCATCGCGTGAACGGCGGCCTTCACCTTGGCGAGCTGGGTGTTGGCGTCCTGCGTCGTGGTGATGGTGCCATCGGCGATGCGCGCGATCGTCGCCTGGAAGCCGCCGTCGTAGGCGGCCAGCGACCGGGCGATGTCGTCCAGGGCCTTCGCGTCCTCGGGCAGCAGCTTCAGCGCGCGCGTGTCCGCGATCTCCTTGTCCAGGGACTGGCGGGCGCTGAAGCTGCTGCCCGAG
>FTBV01000624.1_pt1 | contig 13747 bp, 12 predicted proteins | sample 1639281 | NCBI WGS metagenome assembly FTBV01 (sample SAMEA3914864, study PRJEB12502) | metagenome | biome: forest; material: soil | place: USA | collected 2012-03-12 | depth 0.3 m | reverse complement strand
GCTGATCTGCACCTGCAGGTTGTTTTCCTCGACCACCATGCCGGGCCACGCCAGGTCGAGCAGTTCCTGCTTGGTCAACACCCGGTCGCGGTGGGCGAGCAGCGCCATCAGCACGTCGATCGCGCGCGCACCCAGCGGCGCCGGCTGGCCGTCCACCAGCACGAGCCGCTGCGCCGGTCGAATCTCGACCGCGCCGAAGCTCATCGATTCGGACAGGGCGTGGTCCATGCGGCGTGACAGGTGATCCGGGCTCGGGCCATGTTAGCGAATGTGGCACGGCCCCGGACGATTTCAGGAGCTTTCAGGCCGCTTCAGGCCGGTCAAGGACGCCGGGGCGGGGTGGCGGCGACAGTGACGACACGGCACCGCGACGCCCGCGGCCACTCCCCGAAACCCACCGGAATCCAACCCCATGACCACCTTCAACGACACCCCCGCCGACCTCTCCGCCGTCAAGGCACGCCAGCAAGCCGCCTGGGGCAGCGGCGACTATGCCGTCATCGGCACCACGCTGCAGATCGTCGGCGAACAGCTGGCCGAGGCCTGCGACCTGCGCTGCGACGAGCGCGTGCTCGACGTCGCCGCCGGCAACGGCAACGCCACGCTCGCGGCGGCGCGCCGTGGCTGCGCCGTGACCTCGACGGACTACGTCGGCACCTTGCTGGAACGCGGCGCCGACCGCGCCCGCGCCGAACGCCTGGACGTCTGCTTCCAGGTCGCCGACGTCGAGGCCCTGCCCTTCGCCGACGCCAGCTTCGACGCCGTGGTCTCGACCTTCGGCGTGATGTTCGCCCCCGACCACGTCCGCTCCGCTGCGGAGATGGCGCGCGTGTGCCGGCCGGGCGGCCGCATCGGCCTGGCCAACTGGACGCCCGAGGGCTTCATCGGCCAGATGTTCAAGGTACTGGGCCGCCACGTTGCGCCGCCGGCCGGCGTCACTCCTCCGGCGATGTGGGGCGTGCAGGCGCACCTGCAGGCGCTGTTCGGCGCGCGCATCGCCGAGATCTCCGTGGTGCCGCGCACGTTCTCGTTCCGCTACCGCTCGGCCGCGCATTTCGTCGACGTCTTCCGGACCTGGTACGGCCCGGTGCACAAGGCGTTCGCCGCGCTGTCCGCCGACAAGGCACAGGCCCTGCAGCAGGACCTCGTCGACCTGCTGGAGCGCTGCAACCGCGCCGGTGCCGGCTCGCTGGTGGTGCCCAGCGACTACGTCGAAGTCGTCGTCACCCTGCGCTGACCGCCATGCATCGCCCGTCGACCTGCCGGCTCCGCGGCGCGCGCCGATCCGGACGCTCGGACAAACGGTGCGGACGGATGGGCGAGACGCCAACGATCCCGCTGCGTTCCACTGCACCTTGCTTCACCACGCCCGCCATGACGTTGCCTCTCCGCTGGAAAGACATGAGCCCGATCTACGACGAGCTTGTCGAGCTCGACGGCAGCGCGCGCATCGCGCGCCTGCATGCGATCTCCGCCAACGATCCCGACCTCGCCCGACGCCTGACCTCGATGCTGGACACCGCGCAACAGGTCGAGGCGCATCGCTTCCTCGTGCCGGATCGCCATTTCGACGCCGTCGCGTCGCTGGGGCTGCGCGGGCGGCGGCTCGGCCCGTACGAACTCGAGGAAGAGATCGGACACGGCGGCTCCGGCACGGTGTGGCGCGCGCGTCGGGTCGATGGGCAAGCCGGCGTCGTGGCCATCAAGGTGCTGCACCTGTCGCTCCTGGACCAGGCCGGCGTGTGCCGCTTCCGGCGCGAGGGCGCCGTCCTCGCCCGCCTGCACCACCGAAATGTCGTGCAGCTGCTGGACACCGGCATGACGCCCCAAGGCCAGCCCTACCTGGTGCTGGAACACGTCGAGGGGGAGCCCATCGACGCGCACTGCGACGCCCGCCGTCTGGACGTGCATGCCCGCCTGCGCCTGCTGCGCCGCGTGATGGACGGCCTGCGCCACGCGCACGGCCTGCACATCGTGCACCGCGACATCAAGCCGGGCAACATCCTCGTCACGCCCGCCGGCGAGGTCAAGCTGCTGGACTTCGGCATCGCCAAGCTGCTCGGCGACGAGCCGGAGCACGCGTCGCTGACCATCGACGGCCACCGCGTGCTCACGCCGCGCTACGCCGCACCCGAGCAGCTCGAGGGCGGCGAGGTCACGCCGCGTGCCGACGTGTACGCGCTGGGCGTGCTGATGTACCGGCTCCTGGTGGGCCGCTATCCGACCTCGGGCGGCGGCGCCAATGCGGCCGAGATCATCGCCGGCACGCTCACCGGCGAGCCCACCCCGCTCGCGCGCGCGCTCTCGCGTCCCCCGCGCGCGCGGGAGTCCGACGCCGCGATGACGGCCGCCGAGCGCGGCACGGCCGTCCCGGACCTGAAACGCCAGCTGCGCGGCGGCCTGGACGCCATCGCCAGCCGCGCGTTGCGCCGGGATCCTGCCGACCGCTACGCCTCGGTCGGGGCGTTCGCTCGCGACATCGACAGCTTCCTCGCCGGCCGACGCGTGCAGGCCGACTACGGCCTCTTGCCGCGCGAGCTCGCCTGGTTCGTGCGCGCGCACAAGGGCGCCGCCACCGTCTCGGTCTTGATGACGCTGGCGGTCGTGGCCGGCCTGTGGGGCGTCTTCCAGGTGGCGCGCTGGACGCGCGCCGCCGACATCGCGCTGCGCCAGGCCGGCGGCTTCGCGAGCACGCCGCTCGCACGTCCCGTCGACGGGTGAACGGCCGCCCGATGACGAGGGCGAAGGATCCCCCTGGAGGGCCGCCGGGGGTGCGCCTGTCGTTTCCGGCGCGCGCATTCCGATCTCCCGCACGAGGGCTGCTGGATCGGCGCCCCGCAGGAACGCCCACGCCACCGGAATGACGATGAAGCTCCCCGCTCGCTGGAAGGAAATGAGTCCCGTCTTCGACGAACTCCTCGACCTCGACGCCGCCGCGCAGGCCGGGCGCCTGGACGACCTGCGCACGCGCGATCCCGAGCTGGCGGCGGCGCTGCAGGCCCTGCTGGAGTCCGCGGCACAGGCCACGCGGCGCGAGTTCCTGGAGCACCGCCCGCCGCTGGACGACGACGGCGCCGGCATGCTGGGCCGCCGCATCGGGCCCTACGTGATCGAGGCCGAGCTCGGGCGCGGCGGATCGGGATCGGTGTGGAAGGCGCGGCGTGCCGACGGCCAGTTCGAGGGCGTCGTGGCCATCAAGCTGCTGCACCGGTCGCTGCTGGGCCGCTCCGAGCGGCGCCGCTTCCACCGCGAGGGCGCGATCCTGTCGCGCCTGACGCACCCGGACATCGCCCGCCTGCTCGACGCCGGCGTGGCACCCGACGGCCAGCCCTACCTCGTGCTCGAATTGGTCGACGGACGACCCATCGACCGCCACTGCGACGAGCGGCGCCTGGATGTCCCCGCACGGCTCGCGCTGTTGCACGACGTGGCCTGCTGCGTGAGCCACGCGCACACGCACCTGGTCGTCCATCGGGACCTGAAGCCCAGCAACATCCTGGTCTCGCCCGACGGCCGGATCAAGCTGCTCGACTTCGGCATCGCCAAGCTGCTGGGCGACGAGCGTGACGACGCGACGCTGACCGCCGACAGCCAGCGCATGCTCACCCCGCGCTACGCGGCGCCCGAACAACTGGCGGGCGAGCCCGTGACCACCGCCACCGACGTCTATGCGCTGGGCGTGCTGATGTACCGCCTCCTCGCGGGCCGCTTCCCGACCTCGGTGGACGGGGCGAGTCCGAGCGAGATCGCCACGGGCACGCTCGCCACCGAACCGGCACGCCTGGGCGCCTCGTTCGAGCGCGCGCGGCCCGCGGGCGGCGTCGACCCGCAGGAGCTCGCCGACCGGCGCCGGACCTCCGTGAAGGCGCTGCGGCGGCAGCTGCGCGGCGACCTGGACGCGATCGTGAGCCGGGCGCTGCGAAAGACGCCATCGGAGCGCTACGCCTCGGCGGCCGCGTTCGCGACCGATCTGGAACGCCATCTCGGCGGCCTGCCGGTGGCGGCCCGCTCGGGCACCACGCGCTACCGTCTGGGCAAGCTGGTTCGGCGCCACAAGGGCGCGACGCTGGCCTCGGCGCTGCTGGCGATGGCCGTCGTCACGGGCCTTGCGGGCACCGTGAGCCAGGCGCGCCGCGCCGAGCACCAGCGCGACCTCGCATTGCACCAGCTCAAGGGCGCGGAGTCGACGCGCGCGTTCACGCATTTCCTGCTGTCCGAGGGCACCGACCGCGCGCCCCTGGCGCCGGCGCTGCTGGAACGCGGCGAGCGCCTGGTCGACCAGGAGTTCGCCCGGGATCCGGAAGAGCGCGCCCGGCTGCAGCTGCTGCTGGGGCGCCTGTACGGCGAGGCCTACGTGCAGGGCAAGGCCGAGGCGCTGCTGCGCCAGGCGCAGGCCAATGCGCGCCAGGTCGACGACGCCGACCTGAAGGTGCAGGTCGACTGCGAGCTGGGCTGGCAGCTGGGCAGCAACGGCCAGCCGGCCCGGGCCGCGGCGCTGCTGGACACGGCGATCGCGGCGCTGCGCGCGGGCGAGTCGATCGATCCGTCGACGCTGGCACGGTGCCTGTCCGCGCGCAGCGAGGTGCTGTATCGCCAGGACGACCTGCGCGGCGCGCTCGCCGCCGTGCGCGAGGCCCTCGCGGTGGTGGGCGAGCCGCGGCCGGACCAGCGCGTCGACGTCATCGGCATGCGGGCGCGCCTGGCCACGATCGAGGGCAAGCTGGGCGACTCCGCCGCGGCGGCGGGTCAATTGCGCCAGGCGCTCGACGACATGGCGGCCATCGGCCGCGCCGAGACGCAGTACGCCGTCGCGATCCACCACAACCTGGGCGTGCTGCTGAACAGCGCGGGACGCCCGCGCGAGGCCGCCGCCGAGTTCACGCGGGCCGTGGCGATCGCGCGCCAGGTCGGCCATCCCGAACCCATCACGCTGGGCAACCTCGCGCGCGTGCTGATCGACCTCGGACGTCCTCGCGAGGCCATCGAACTCACCCAGGACGCGCTGAAGTCGCTGGCCGATGCGGCCGACCAGGGCCTCGCGCCAACGATGAAGGGCTACGGCGCGCCCGCCTGGTGCGCCATCGGCGACCTCGCGCAATGCCGCGCGCTGATCGACCAGGCCCAGCGCGCGTTCGCCGTGCGGCCTCCATCGGACAAGTCGGTCGTGCCGGTCGTGCGCCTGCGCGCGGCCATGCTGGCGGCTCAGGAGGGCGACCTCGCCGCTGCGCGCGCGCAGGCGCGGCAGGCGGTCGACGAGCTCGATGCGCTGCAGAACCGCAACGCCATCAAGGCCAGGGCGCTGCTGGCGCGGCTGGACCTTCAGGCCGGCGACACCGCCCAGGCGGCGCTGCACGCCGAGCAGGCAGTGCAGGCCGCCCAGGCCAGGCGCGGCGGGTTCGCGCACACCGCGTGGCTGGGATCGGCGCTCCTGTCGCGCGGCATGGCCAGGCGCGCGCAGGGCGACCGCGCCGCGGCCTTGCAGGACCTGCGATCCGCGCTGGCAGAACTGCGCGACGCCGCCGGCGACGACGCCCCCGAGACCGTGGCCGCACGCGATGCACTCGCGCCACTGGCACTCTGACCTTCCCGACCCGACCCATGACCCCCATACCGTTCCGCATCGACGTCCCCGACGCCGTCCTCGACGACCTGCGCCGCCGCCTCGACCTCGCGCGCTGGCCGCACCAGACGTCGGGCTCCGCCTGGTCGCAGGGCACCGACGTCGCCTGGCTGCGCGAGCTCGTGCGCTACTGGCGCGACGAGTTCGACTGGCGCGGCGAGGAGCAGGCGCTCAACCGGTACCCGCAGTTCACGACCGACCTCGACGGCCACCGTCTCCACTTCGTGCACGTGCGCGCGCGCTCGGGCCGCGGGCGGCCGAAGCCGCTCGTGCTGACGCACGGCTGGCCCAGCACGTTCACCGAGCTGCTGGGCCTGGTCGGGCCGCTGACCGACCCTGCCGCGTGCGGGGCGCCGGATGCGCCCGGCTTCCATGTGGTGATCCCGTCGCTGCCGCGCTTCGGCTTCTCCAGCGTGCCCGACACGGACGGCGAACCGCGCATCGACACGCTGTGGCGTCGGCTGATGGTCGACGTGCTCGGCTACCCCACCTTCTTCGCGCACGGCACCGACATCGGCGCCCGCGTGACCTCCTGCCTGGGCCGCTTCCACCAGGACGTGGTGCGCGCGATCCACCTCGGGTCGGTCGACCTCGAGTGGCCCGCACAGGTGCCGCCCGACGACGCGCTCAGCGCCGCGGAACGCGCCTACGTGCGCAACGTCAAGGCCTGGGACGAGGACGAAGGCGGCTATTGCCACCAGCAGGCCACGCGGCCGCAGACGCTGGCCTTCGGCCTCAACGATTCGCCGGTCGGCCTGGCGGCGTGGATCGTCGAGAAGTACCGCGCGTGGAGCGATTGCGGCGGCGACCTCCAGGCCTGCTTCAGCAAGGACCAGCTGCTGGTGAACATCTTCATCTACTGGGCGACACAGACGATCGGTCCGTCGCTGCGCCGCTATCGCCAGATGCGCGTCGCCCCGCCCTACCCCAGGCTCGCGCCGGGCGAGCGCATCGACACGCCCACCGGCATCGCGATGTTCCCCGGCGAACGCCTGCTCGTGGTGCCGCGCGAGTGGGCCCACCGCTGCTACAACGTCGTCCACTGGACGGACATGCCCCGCGGCGGCCACTTCCCGGCGCTGGAGCAGCCCGCGCTGCTGGTGGAGGATCTGCGTCGCTTCTTCGCGCGGTTCGAGGCCTGAAGACAGGCGTCGCGTCGGCCCTTCGCGGCGCTCGCGGCGCCGCTGGCCAAGCGCGGCCCGCCGTCAGGTCGCGGCGCGCTCGCGTACATCCTGCTGCGATTCGAGGGTCGCGCCCACCCCGGCGGCGGGCGACCCCGAGCTGTCGCGTTCCCCGCGCGGATCTCGATCACCCCGGGTGACGCCCGCGGTCCGCGCCGGCGTCGCAATCCCGCTTCTCGAAAGGTGATGCCTTGATCCCGAAACGACTGCTCCTGTCCGCGGCCGCGGCCGCCTGCCTGCTCGCGACGAGCGCCCTGGCCGGCCCCGGTCGCACCATCTACTACAACGGCAAGGTCTTCACGTCGAACGACCGCCAGCCCTGGGCCCAAGGCGTCGTCGTCGAGGGGCCGTCGATCCTGGCGGTCGGCACCTCGGCGCAGGTGCGCGCGTTCGAGGATCGCGACGCCAGCCTCGTCGACCTGCACGGCATGACGATGATCCCCGGCTTCAACGACGCCCACGTGCACCCGTTCGACACCACGTCGTTCCCGCGCGCCGTGAAGTTGAACAACGCCGCGGACTTCGTGCCCGGCGCGGGCCCGACGCTGCAGGACGTCGTGGCACTCGTGAAGGCCGCGGCGGCGAAGCATCCGCCAGGCACCTGGCTGATGGCCAGCATCGGCAGCGCCGTCGTCGAGGATCCCGCCGCGACCCGCGTGGCGCTGCAAGCCGCGGCGCCCGACCATCCGGTGCTGCTGGCGTCGTGGTACGGCCACGGCACGCTCCTCAACACCCGGGCGATGCAGGTACTGGGCATCTCCGAGACCGAGCCCGACCCGTTCGGCGGCACGTACGAGCGCTTCCCGAACTCGAACGTCATCACCGGCATGGCGCACGAGTACGCCGAGAACCTGATCCGCCGCTGGTTCGCCAACGCGATGACCGATCGCGAGTTCAGGACGCTGTACGCCAATTTCGCGGCCAACGCGGCGCGGCTGGGCTACACCAGCGTCCAGGAATTCTCCATCGGGCTGCCTCAGGCGCGCCACGTCGCGCTGGTGGAGCAGTCCGACATCCCGATCCGCTGGCGCGCCATCTGCTTCCCGCTCGCGCTCGACGAGCCTTGCGACGTGCCGACGCGCCTGGCGCCGCTGCGCGCGCGGCCCATGGTCACTGCGTCGGGCATCAAGTGGATCGTCGATGGCACGTTCATCGAGCGTGGCGCATTCATCGACGAGGACTACGCCGACGCCCCCAGCGTGCGCGGCCGGCTGAACTTCGCGCGCGACGCACTGCAGGCCCAGCTCACGCGATCGGCCCGCGGTCGCCCGGTGGACACCCAGCCGCTGTTCCACACGGTGGGCGACGGGACGTCCGACGCGATCCTCGACAGCATGTCCGCCGTCGCCGCCGACGCCACCTGGGCCGCGCGGCGCCCGCGCATCGAGCACGGCACGCTGCTGCGCCCGGGGCGCTACGCCAGCGCGAGAGCCAAGGGCGTGTTCGTGGTGCAGAACCCGCTGCACTTCTCGCTGGCGCCGATCTGGGCACAGCGCCTGTCGGGAGACCAGCTCGCCGACATCGACCCGATGAAGAGCCTGCTCAAGGCCGGCATCCCGCTGGCGCTGGGTTCGGACTCGGTCGACGCGCCGGGCAACCCGTACCTGGACCTGTTCTTCGCGCTCACGCAGCCGACGCACCCGTCCGAAGCCCTCACGCTCGAACAGGCCGTCGTCGCCTACACGCGCACGGCCGCCGAAGCCGAGTTCCAGGAGGCGGTCAAGGGCACTCTGCAGCCGGGCAAGCTCGCCGACCTGGTGGTGCTGTCGCAGGACATCTTCACGCTGCCCGCCCCGCAAGCCATCCTCGCCACGCGGCCGGTGCTGACGGTGGTGGGCGGCCGCGCCGTCTACGACGCCGGCGTGCTGCATGCGGAACCCGTGCATCATTGAGCCGATGCGCTGCACCCTCGACCACCTGACGATCACCGCGTCCACGCTCGAAAGCGGCGTGGAGTTCGCGCAACGCGCGCTGGGCGTCGCGCCGACGGGCGGTGGCCGCCATCCGCGCATGGGCACGCACAATGCGCTGTGGCGCCTGGGGGCCACGCGCTTCCTGGAGGTGATCGCCGTCGACGCCGCCGCGCCGCCCCCCGCGCGTCCGCGCTGGTTCGCGCTCGATGACGCCGTGGCGACGGCGACTCCCCGGCTCGCGACATGGGTCGCTCGCACGGACGACCTGCGAGCCTGCCCCGCGGCCCTGCTGGAGGATGTCGGCCTCATCGAGCCGATGTCTCGCGGCGAACGCGAGTGGCTGATCACGATCCGGCCTGACGGTCGGCCGGCGCTTGGCGGCGTGCTGCCGTCGCTCATCGAATGGGCGACACCACGCACGCCCGCCGCGCTCGCACTGGCCGACACGGGATGCGACCTGCTCGGCCTGGTGCTCGCCCATCCGCAGCCAGGGCGGTTGCGCGCGATGCTGGCGACGCTGGGACTGGCCGATGACGTGGAGGTCGTGCATGGCGCACCGGGCTTGTCGGCGCGCGTGTCGACGCCGCACGGCCCGCGCCTGCTCGGCGCCGATCCGGTCCACGGTTTCAGCTCAGCAGCACCTTGAGCACCAGGCCCGCGCCGGTGAACCCCAGCGCCACGAACGTGACGCGGCGGTAGCCGACGTCGCCGGTGCGCCGGTAGATCGCCACGCCCAGCGCGTTGCCCAGCAGCGCAGCCGGCAGTGCCGCGGCGAACGTGATCCAGAACGTGCCGTCGAACAGGCCCGGCCGCGTGGCCATCACGAGCGCGAGGCCCACCATCTGCATCCACAGGATGAAGGGCTGCGTCAGCGCGCGCCCCCGCTCCTTGCTCACGCCGCTCAAGCCGTTCCAGACGACCAGCGCGGAGCCCGGGAACGCCGAGAAGCCGCCCACCACACCACCGATGGCGCCCACCAGGAACGAGCGCCAGTGCGTGGGGCGCGGGTCGCTCAGCTGCAGCGCGGCGGGCTTGAGCAGCGACCATGCCGCATAGGCGACCAGCAGCAGCCCGAGCCCGACGGTGAGTTCGCGGGGCACCCAGAAGCGCCAGGATCGCCAGGCCCGCCGGCATCCCCAGGGTGCCGCCGGCCAGGTAGGGCACGACGCCGTCGCGCCGGCTCCAGGGAAGCGCGTGCTGGCGCAGGTCGGGCCACAGGCTGCCGAGGCTGCAGGCCTGCGTGGCCAGCGACAGCGCCATCAGCAGCGCGATGCCCAACTGCGGTGGAAGCACCAGCAGGCTCAGGCAGCCGATGGCGGAAAAGCCGAACCCGGACAGACCGCTGAAGATCGCCGCCGTCGAATAGATGCCAGCCAGGGCCGCGACCACGCGCGGCGCGGCCAGGTGAAGGACAGGGAGGTGGTCGTGAAGATGCATGGTGTTTCCAAGGAGCGCATGAAGGCGGTGAAGCAATCGCGATCCCGTCGTCGAACCGGACAGCCGGGGCATCCCCAGGTTGCGGGATGCGGGTGCGCGCCCACGTCCTTGTCGGCGGTCGGCGCGCCGGTCATCGCCCATCGGGCGCGAGCAGCGGTGTCTCGGTGATGCACACGCCGAACCGGTCGTCCACGGCCACCAGGGTGCCGCGGGCGATGACGTGCATGCCGATCAGGATCTCCACCGGCTCGTCCAGCGCGCGATCCAGCACCAGGACGGCGCCCGCCTCGATCTCGGCCAGCTCCGCCAGCGTCACGCTCGCCATGCCCAGCCGCACCTCGACGCGCACGTCCACGCCGCGCAGCAGCGGCACCACCGACTCGAGCAGCGATACGCCGGTCGGCGGCGCCGCCACCAACGGCGGCAGCGCGAGGTCGCTGGACAGCGCAGGCAGCTCGGGGTCGGGAGTCATGGGCCTCCTCGTCATCGCTGTCGCAGCCGCACGCCCAGGCGGCCATCCACGCGCCCGAGGTCGGCGCGGCAGAGCTCGGCACCGACGCACGTGACGTCGACGCCGTCGTCGATCCAACGGCCCAGCCGCAGCACGTCGCCACGGCGCAGTTCCAGCGCGGCCGCGCCGTCCAGTCCGTCGGCGCCCAGCGTGGCGACCAACTGCACCACGCCATCGCCGGCGGCGTCGACCAGCGGCCGGCGCGCCGGCGCTGGCGCGAGCTCGACACGCGGCGGCAAGTGGCGGCGCCACGCCGCGAGGTTGGCCACCGCATCCAGGCCGATGGCGGGACACGCGATGCGGATGGCGCCCGAGCCCGGCAGGCGCATGTCGTCCGGCAAGGCGTCGCCGGCGTTGCGAATGGCCCGGGCGTCGGCGCTGGCGGCCAACGCGATGCACAGGGCACGATCGCGCTCGCGGCGGGCGCGTCCGAGCAGCGCGGCGAGCCAGCGGTCGGCGATGTCGTCGGCGCTGGCCGGCCCAGCGATGGCGACGCCCAGGCGCGCCCGCTGCGCCGGCGAGTCGTCCAGCCAGACACGCGCATCGCCCCAGGACAGGCTGTCGCCGGGCCAGGTCTCGAAATCCCACGCGGGCGGCAGCGCGGAGATCCGCAGCGACAAGGCACCCGGCGGCTCGCCGTCGTGCGCCAGCCAGTCGCCGGCCCAGGCCGACAACGCCGACTCCAGGGCCACGCGCAGGGCCCGCAGGTGGCGCGTGCCGACGAGGCGGAACTCGCGCGCCGCGCCGTTCGCGCAGGAAGCGGAAAGGATCGTCATGGCAAGGCTCCCCGACTCACCGATCGCATCGCGCAGACGGCGCATCGCCGAGCGCGGCGCGGTAGCCGCGGCGGCCGTCGACGGTCACGCGGCGCAGCCCCGTGTCGTGGCCCATGAGACGGCGCGCCACTTCGCGGGCGGCCTCGAATGCCGCGTCCTCGGTCAACCCGTTGTCGCGCACGATCAAGGTGACGCAGCGGTCGTCGACGAACACGCTGACGGCGTCGCGCGCGGGCACGCCGTGGCGCGCGAAGCGCGAAAGAAGCCTGGCCATCGGACGGGGCGGGGGCAGCTCGAAAGACGCCAGGGTCAGCCGCGGGGCCGGCGTGTTGACGGCGCCCATCACGCGCTCAGCTCCATCAGCTCGGCGGTGCCGTTGCCGGTCACTCGCACGGCGAGCGTGCGCGTCGGGTGCTGCAGGCGCACGTCGATGCGCTCGCCCACGTGGGCGTCGACGCTCGCGGTGGCGATGGTCGACACCTTCATGCCGCTGCGCACGGCAGTCACCACGATGCGCGAACCGGCGGCGACATCGAACGGCTCGCCGAGGTCGTCGGCACGCACGCCATCACGGGGCGACGGCGAATCCTTGCGCAGGCGGCGCACGGTCTCCATGGCGTCGCGCGTGACGGGCGCCGACAGGTAGACCTCGCGCACGCCGTCGATGCCGGCGGACGCGACGTCGCGCAGCTCGAACCTCAGCGGCTGCGCCGGCAGGCCCGACCCCGCGCTCCAGCACGGGCGCACCTCGAACACGCCGGAGGGGACACCGGCCCCGGACAGGGTCATCTGGGCGTGCTGCCGGTCCACGGACAGGCCTTCGCGGCGCAGCTGGCGCTGCGCCAGGTCGAGCAGGCTGTCCATCAGGCAGCGTTCGTCATCGACCTGGATCTGCGCGGCGGGCAGGTGGTCGCAGGCGGTGTCCTGCGGTGCGGAGCACGCCACGTGCTTCAGGAATTGCGCGGTCATGGCCGCGGCGGTATTGGTGTTCATGCGGTTCCCCCCATCGCGGAGCGACCTTGCCCCGCACCAGGAAGATCGCTTTCCCGCGCGATTTCCCGACAGTCGACCGCCGTCGACGTCCCCCCGATGTCGAACTGTCGTGTTTCGGGGCCGGATCCCGATCTCCGCTCGGACGGGTCTCGGCCCCCAACGACATCCACGCCCTTCCGAATGAAGCACCTGCCCGACATGGCCGTGTTCGCCGTCGTGGTCGAGGTCCGCAGCATGAGCGCCGCCGCGCGCCAGCTCGGACTGACGACCTCCGCAGTCAGCCGCAGCATCCATCGCCTGGAGACGCACTTCGGCGGCCAGCTGCTGCATCGCCTGCATCGCACGCTGGCGGTCACCGAGCTCGGGGCAGTCGTGCGCGACGCCTGCACGGCCATCGTCGAGCGCATGCGCGACATCGACGCGCTGGCCCGCCACTACGCGAGCACGCCGGCAGGCTGCCTGCGCATCAGTGCCGCGGCGCCGTACGGCCGCCTGTACCTGGCCGACCGGCTGCCGGCCTTCCTCGCCGCGTGGCCCGACCTGGACGCGCGGGTCGTGCTCACCGGGCGGCCCGTGGATCCGGTGCGCGACGACATCGACGTCGCCATCCACATCGGGCGCGACCTGCCGCCCGACGCCGCGTCGCGGCTGCTGCAGCGCACGTCGCACGTGCTCGCCGCGAGCCCGTCCTATCTGGCGGCACGCGGCACGCCGCAGGTGCCGTCGGCACTCGAAGTGCATACGCTGCTCATGGACACGGCGTCGCCCGCTGCTGCGCGCCTGCTGCTGCGGCGCGATGCCGAGTACGGGCAAGCCGCCCCGCGGCGCCGGCTCGCGTGCGATGACGGCGCCGCCGCCATCGGTGCCGCGCTGCGCGGCCTGGGCATCTGCCGCGTGCCTGACTTCGCCGTGCGACGCGAGCTCGCGCACGGCAGCCTGGTCCGCGTGCTGGGGGACTGGTCGCCCGCCGAGGATGGCGATGTGGGCATCCACGCCCTGTTCTCGCCGGTGCGGCCGATGCCCACGAAGGTGCGAGCGTTCGTGGATTTCCTCGTCGCCTGCCACCAGGAGGACACGTCTTGAAACCTTGAGCGGCACGCAACGGCCCGCGCGCGACAGCGCCTTGATCGGCAAGGTTCCGGATCCGATATTCCGGCCAGCCACCTCCACCATCCACGAGCTCGGCTCCCTCCATCGGGCCGGCTCCCCGTCGTCAGGGAACCGCAGATGACTTCCACGACCTCCTCTTCGAGGTTCGCGCCCGCCTGGGTGCGCCAATGGCGTTCGCTCGCCACCTCCGTCGGCATCGCCTCGGT
>FTBV01000602.1_pt1 | contig 13798 bp, 10 predicted proteins | sample 1639281 | NCBI WGS metagenome assembly FTBV01 (sample SAMEA3914864, study PRJEB12502) | metagenome | biome: forest; material: soil | place: USA | collected 2012-03-12 | depth 0.3 m | reverse complement strand
GCGGCGTGGCCCATCTTGCCGTGCACGGTGATCTCCAGCTGCAGGCAGCCGTTGTGCGCGGTGACCACCTGGTAGCTGAAGCCGGCGGCGATCTCGAGGTCGGGCTTCGTGAGGCCGCGCTCGAGCAGCCAGCCCGGGCCGAGCTCGCCGCCGAATTCCTCGTCGTAGGTGAACAGCAGGTCGACGCCGCCTTGCAGCGGCTGGCCGAGCGCCTCGAGCGCGCGCACGGCGAACGTGAAGGTGGTGAAGTCGCACTTGCTCACCGCGGCCGCGCGGCCGTAGAGGCGGCCGTCGGCCACCTCGCCGCCGTACGGGTCGTGCGTCCAGCCTTCGCCGGGCGGCACGACGTCGCCGTGCGCGTTGAGCGCGACGATGCGGCCGCCGCTGCCGTAGCGGCGCTGCACAACGAGGTTGGTGATCGACTGCAGCCCCCCGGCCTTCACGGCGTCCGCGGGCACTTCGTGCGCCTGCGCGGCGAAGTCGAACTCGCGCAGCAGCGCCTGCGTGCGCAGCGCGTGCGGCGTGTTGTTGCCGGGCGGCGTGTCGGTGGGAACGCGCACGAGTTCCTGCAGCAGGCGCACCTGCTCGTCGAAGTGGGCGTCGATCCAGCGGTCGAGCTGGTCGTATTGAGCGGATGTCATCGGGTCTCCGAGGCGAGTTGGGCGAGCAGGGTCCCGAAGGCCTGCACCGCGAGGTCGATGTCGTGGCTGGTGCTCGATTCCAGCGGGTTGTGGCTGATGCCGGCGTTCTCGCCGCGCACGAACAGCATGGCCTGGGGCAGCAGCGCGTGCATCTTCATGGCGTCGTGGCCGGCGCCGCTGGGCATGCGGTGCACGGGCAGGCCCAGCGCGTCGACGGCGCGCTCCCAGCGCTGTTGCCACGCAGGCGCGCTCGGCGCGGCGGCGGCGCGCATGGTCTCCTGGAGGCGATACGACACGCCGCGGCGCTCGCAGATCGCGGCCAGTTCGGCCAGGATGTCGGCGGAGCATGCGTCGCGCGTCGCGTCCGCGGGCGCGCGCACGTCGAGGCTGAACTTGCAGCGGCCGGGCACCACGTTGATCGAGCCGTTCGGCACTTCGAGCATGCCGACGGTGCCGACGAGATGGTCTTGGGCCTGGGCGCGCCTTTCCACGAACAGCGCGAGCTCCGCGGCGGCCGTCGCGGCGTCGCGCCGGCGATCCATCGGCGTGGTGCCGGCGTGGCTCGCGAGGCCCGTGATCTCGCCGACGTGCCGCACGCTGCCGTTGATGGACGTGACCACGCCCAGCGGCAGCTCGAGCTCGTTCAGCACGGGGCCTTGCTCGATGTGCACTTCCACGAAGCCGAGGTAGCGCGCGGCGTCGCGCTTCAACGCGGGAATGTCTGCAGGATCCAGGCCGGCCGCGGCCATCGCGTCGCGCATGCGCGTGCCGCTGGCGTCGGCCTGGTCCAGCCACTTCTCGTCGAAATGGCCGGTGAGCGCGCCCGAGCCGAGGAACACGGCCTCGTAGCGCTGGCCTTCCTCCTCGGCGAAGCCGACCACCTCGATGCCGAACGGCAGCCGCTCGCCGCGGCGATGCAGCTCGCGCACGCAGGCCATGGGCACCAGGATGCCGAGGCGGCCGTCGTACTTGCCGCCGTTGCGCACGGTGTCGTAGTGGCTGCCGGTGATGAGGCGCCGGGCCGCCGGCCGGGTGCCGTGATAGACGCCCACCACGTTGCCGACCGCGTCGATCGCCACGTCGTCGAAGCCACACTCGTCGCGCATCCACGCGGCCAGTTGCGCGGCGACGGCGCGGTGCGCGTCGGTCAGGTAGGTGACCGTGAGCTCGCCGCGCTCGGCGTAGGCCGGCTCGCTGTGCCGCGCCAGCGATTCGGCCCAGTCCCACACGCGGTTGCCCTGCGTGGGCGACGCCGCGAACTTGTCGTCGAGGCGGATCTCGGCGATGCGGTCGATGTTGCGCAGCGCCTCGGCGAACTCGAAGTCCGGGTGGTTCGCGGCGCGGCGCTCGAAGGCCGCGATGATCTGGTGCCGCGTGAGCCCCGTGCCGCGCGGGCCGCGCACCGCGAGGATGAACGGGAAGCCGAACTTCGCGTTGTAGGCGGCGTTGAGCGCGCCGATGCGCGCGAACTCCTCGGGCGTGCAGTTCGTGAGCCCCGCCTTGCCCTGCTCGTTCGTGCTCTCGGCCGTGAGCGTGTTGGCCACCATGGCCTTGCCCGCGAGCTCCGGGTGGGCGCGGATCAACCCGAGCTGCGCCTCGCGCGGCGCCGCGCGCACCGCGCGCACGAGCGCGCGCTTGAGCGCGGCCAGGCTGGCGAAGGGACGCGCGTCGTGGGCCGCCGCGGCGATCCACGGCGAGTGCTCGTAGGTGCCGTCGAGCAGCGCGACGAACTCGTCGAGCGACGCGGCATTGAGCCGTTCGAGGGTGAGGGTGGACATGGTCATTCCCAGGCGAAGGCCTGGCTGGCGTCGAAGGGGTGGGCCTGCTTCCAGTGGCGCGCGATGTCGATGCGGCGCGTGATCCACACGCGGTCGTGGCGCTGCACGTGGTCGAGAAAGCGCTGCAGCGCGCGCATCCGGCCCGGGCGGCCGAGCAGGCGGCAGTGCATGCCGACGCTCATCATCGTGGGGCGCTCGTCGCCTTCGGCGTAGTGCACGTCGAAGGCGTCGCGCAGGTACTGGAAGAACTCGTCGCCGTGGCTGAAGCCCTGCGGCAGCGCGAAGCGCATGTCGTTGGCGTCGAGCGTGTACGGCACCACGAGGTGCGGCGCGAGCGTGCCGTCGGTGCGGCGCACCTGCAGCCACAGCGGCAGGTCGTCGCCGTAGTAGTCGCTGTCGTACTCGAAGCCGCCGGCGTCGGCCACCAGGCGGCGCGTGCGCGGGTTGTCGCGGCCGGTGTACCAGCCGGCCGGCCGCTTGCCCGTCAGGCGCGTGATGGCGTCGATGGCCAGCCGCATGTGCTCGCGCTCGGTGGCCTCGTCGACCTGCTGGTAGCTGATCCAGCGCCAGCCGTGGCTCGCGATCTCGTGGCCCAGCTCGACGAAGGCCTGCGTGGCCTCGGGGTTGCGCTCGAGCGCCATGCCCACGCCGAACACGGTGAGCGGCAGGCCGCGCCGCTCGAATTCGCGCAGCAGGCGCCACACGCCCACGCGCGAGCCGTATTCGTAGATCGACTCGATGCTCAGGTGGCGGTCGGCGAACGCCGGCGGATTGGCCATCTCGGACAGGAACTGCTCGCTGCCGGCGTCGCCGTGCAGCACGCAGTTCTCGCCGCCTTCCTCGTAGTTGAGGACGAACTGCAGCGCGACGCGCGCGTTGCCGGGCCACTGCGCTTGCGGCGGGTGGCGGCCGTGGCCGCGCAGGTCGCGGGGGTACGGTGTCGGGTATGGCATGAAGGTTCAGCCTTGCGGGCGCAGCACCGACGCGAGGTCGGGCGTGCGGGGATCGAAGCGCAGGTTGCGTTCGACGGCTTCGAGATGCTTGTCCATCAGGCGGGCGGCGGCGCGGCCGTCGCGCCTGGCCAGGGCGTCGACGATATCGTCGTGCTCCGACTGCGAGTGCTCGGCCGAATGGCTGGACTGGTACATCAGCGCGATCAGCTGCGAGCGCGAGAGCAGGTCGGCGATCAGCTCGGCCAGCACCTCGTTGCCCAGCAGGCGCGCGAGCACCACGTGGAAGTCGGCCAGCAGGCGCGTGCGGCCCTGCACGTCCACGCGCGAGACCGCCTGTCGCTCGTCGCGCAGGTGGACGCGCAGCTGGTCGACCTGCTTGTCGGTGATCTGCGCGGCGAGCTGGCGCACCATGCCGCTCTCGATGAGCCGGCGCACCTGGAACACCTGGCGCGCCTCGTCGATGCTGGGCGTGGCCACGAACGCGCCGCGCGCGGGCTCCAGCGTGACCAGGCGGTCGCGGCTCAGCTGGTTGAGCGCCTGGCGGACCACCGTGCGCGACACGTTGAAGACGTCCGCGATCTGCTGCTCCACCAGCTTGGTGCCGGGCATGAGCCGGCGCTCGACGATCGCCGTGGTGACGGACTCGACGATCTCCTCGGTGGTGCTCGCGGGCGAGCGCGCGGGGCGCGCGGCATCGACCAGTTGGAGCGGGGCGGCGGGCTTTCTGGGCATGGAGTTCGATTGCGTTCGATTCGAGCTAAAAGTGTATACAGTAAAGTTTTGGCGGACAAGCCATTTCGCCAATCGATGCGTCGCGGCCGATCGCCTGCAGCTGAGTTCGTTCGCGCTGTTTCCTCAGTGCCGTGGCGCAACGGTTGCGGGTTATCCCTTGATGGGTCGAGGCGAGATAGTGTATACAGTCGATCTTGTGTCGCAGCGGGTGCGACGGCCCTCTCCGGACGTTCGTCCGCTTCCAGGCGCTGTCGTTGGACGCGACTCTCCAGCCTCACAGTGCCCGTCGTGGTGAGGGAAAGCGCGGCGCCCGAGCGATCGGGCGGGCCGCGTCCCGTGACCCTGGAGAACCGGGAATGGACTACTTCCTCGACTGGGCCAACCTGCTGCTGCGCTGGTCCCACGTCATCACGGCGATCGCCTGGATCGGCGCGTCGTTCTACTTCGTCCTGCTCGACAACAGCCTGACCAGGCCCGACAGCGACGACCTCCAGGGCAAGGGCGTCGACGGCGAGCTGTGGGCCGTGCACGGCGGCGGCTTCTACCACTCCAACAAGTACATGCTCGCGCCGCGCTGGCGCTCGCTGCCCGAGAACCTGCACTGGTCGTACTGGGAGAGCTACTCCACCTGGCTCACCGGCTTCGGGCTGCTGACGGTGCTGTACCTGTTCAACGCGAGCAGCTTCCTCATCGACCGCAGCGTGCACGTGTGGGAGCCGAGCGCGGCGATCGCGTCGGCGCTCACGTTCCTGGTGCTGTTCTGGGTGGTGTACGACGGCATTTGCCGCACCATGGGCCGCGGGCCCAACGGCGACCTCGTGGTGGGCCTGCTCGTGTTCGTGCTGGTGGTGTCGTGCACCTGGTTCGTGTGCCACCTGTTCGCGGGGCGCGCGGCCTTCCTGCTGATGGGCGCGATGATGGCCACGTCGATGACGGCCAACGTGTTCTTCTGGATCATCCCCGGGCAGCGCAAGGTGGTGGCGCAGCTGCGCGCGGGCCAGGAGCCCGAGAAGATCCATGGCATCCGCGGCAAGCAGCGCAGCGTGCACAACACGTACTTCACGCTGCCCGTGATCTTCGCGATGCTGTCCAACCACTACGGCTTCCTGTACCAGGGCGCCGACAACTGGGTGGCGCTGATCGGCGTGATGCTGGCCGGCGCGCTCATCCGCCACAGTTTCGTGGCACGCCACAAGGCGCACGTGCTGGGCCAGCGCACGCCGTGGGAGCACGCGTTCATCGGTGTGGTGATCGTGCTGGGCGTGATGATCTGGCGCATGCCCAAGCCGCCCGCGGCCGCGTGCGTGCCCGCTCCCGCGGCCGTGGCGGCCACCGCGCCGGCAGCCTCGGCCGCGAGTGCGGCGGTGGCCGCGGCCAGGCCCGGCAGCTTCGCCTCCATGAAGGCCGTCGTCGACCAGCGCTGCGTGCTGTGCCACAACGCGCAGGTGCAGAACAAGGGCATCGAGCTCGACAAGCCCGAGCTCGTCAAGCAGCACGCGCAGGAGGTCTTCCAGCAGGCCGTGCTACTCAAGAACATGCCCCTGAACAACGCCACCGGCATCACCGACCAGGAGCGCGACGTGATCCGCCAGTGGTACGAGGCCGGCGCGTCGCTCGACTGAACCGATGTTTCTCCGTCCGGCGCACGCGAACGCTCGCATGCGCCGTCTCCCACCCTCGAAGCAGGCTTTCCACCGATGACCCACTTCCAACGTCTGTGCGCGCTCGCCCTGGCCGGCGCCTCGTTCTCCGCCGCGGCCGCGGACTGGAGCGACACCTCCATCGGCGTGCGCTACGGCACGAAGTTCCGCGAGCCCTACAACGACGCGAACATCGCCAAGACCATCGTCGACCTGCAGCACGCGAGCGGCTACGCGTGGGGCAGCAACTTCTTCAATGTCGACCTGCTGCAGTCCGACGCCAAAGATCCCGCGAGCCCCGGCTCGAACACCGGCGCGCAGGAGGCCTACGTGGTCTACCGTCACTTCCTCGATGCCGGCAAGGTGCTCAACACCGACTTCAAGGCCGGCCCGGTGCGCGGCTGGGGCCTGACCGGCGGCTTCGACTGGAACACCAAGAACGACGCCGGCTACAACTCGCGCAAGCGCATGTGGGTGCTGGGCCCGACCGTGTCGTTCGACGTGCCGGGCTTCCTGAACGTGGGCGTGCACGAGCTGTGGGAGAGCAACGCGCCCTACAGCGACTACACGCAGACCGGCGTGCCGCGCTACCACTACAAGGCGCACCCGATGCTGGCGACCACCTGGGGTATCCCGATCGGCGCGCTGCCGCTCGCGTTCGAGGGCTACTTCGACTTCATCGCCAGCAAGGGCAAGGACGAGTTCGGCGCGCAGACCGCACCCGAGACGCACTTCGACGGCCAGGTGATGTGGAACGCCGGCGCGCTCGTCGGCGCCAAGCCCGCCACCTGGCGGCTTGGCGTCGAGTTCGAGTACTGGAAGAACAAGTTCGGCAACTCGTGGCACGGCCCCGCCGGCCACGGCGCGTTCGCCGAGACGCCGATGGTGCGCGCCGAAGCGCATTTCTGATCCGACGAAAGACCGCCATGGGACACCTCAGCACCCACGTCCTGGACACGGCCCACGGCTGTCCCGCGGCCGGCATGAAGGTCACGCTGCAGCGCGTGGCCGATGACGGCCGCGCGGAGGTCGTCAAGGCCATCGTGTTAAACGCCGACGGCCGCAACGACGGCGGCCCGCTGCTGGACGCGGCCGCGATGGCCGCGGGCCGCTGGCGCCTGTCGTTCGAGGTCGCGGCGTACTTCCGCGGGCGCGGCGTCGCGTTGCCGGCGATCCCGTTCGTGGACGTCGTGCAGCTGGACTTCGGCATCGCCGACGCCGCCGGCCACTACCACGTGCCGCTGCTCGTGAGCCCGTACAGCTACAGCACGTACCGCGGCTCCTGAGCCGGCAGCCCATGACCTTGCGCCGGCCATCCGTGACTGGCCGCCGGTGCGGCGGGCGCGAGCATGGGCAGCTGAAGCAACTGCGCGACCACGGACACCGCGATCACCTCGGGCTCCTTGCCCTCGATGCCCGGCACGCCGATGGGGCAGGTCATGCGCGCGAGCGCGTCGGCCGCGATGCCGCGTTCCTCGTAGCGATGCAGGAAGCGCGCGCGTTTGGTCCTGGAGCCGATCAGGCCGAGGTAGCGGAAGTCGCCGCGCCGCAGGACGGCCTCGGCGATGCGCATGTCCAGGTCGTGCCGGTGCGTGAGCACCAGGAAGCACGCGTTGGCCGGCGCGACGTCCACCTCGGCCTCGACCGGGTCGACGCACACCTTCTCGACGTGGCGCGGCAGCGGTTCGCCGGCGGGGAACTCGTCCTCGCGCTCGTCGATCCACTGCACCTCGCACGGGATCTCCGACAGCAGCCGCACGATCGCGCGGCCCACGTGGCCGGCGCCGTACAGCTGCAGCGTGAAGCGCGGCGCGGGCCGCGGCCACGACTGCGCGGTGCGCGCGTCCAGGCGCGCGAAGCGCAGCGTCACCGCGCCGCCGCAGCACTGCCCGAGCGCCGGGCCGAGCGGGAAGTGGCGGTCGACCGGCTCGAAGCCGGGGATGCGCGCGAGCAGCATGCGGGCGTTCTCGATGGCCATCAGCTCGAGGTGGCCGCCGCCGATCGTGCCCACGCAGCGGCGCGCGGACACCAGCATGCGCGTGCCGGCCTCGCGCGGCACCGAGCCCGCCGTCTTGACGACCTCGACCACGACGCCCGGCTCGCCGCCGGCCAGCCATTGCGTCGCGGTGGCATGCAGGTCGGCGCTCATGCGACGGCTCCCCGGCGCACCGCGTCGACGGCGTCCAGGATGGCCTCGCCGGTGGCCGGCGCGCGCAGCGGAGGGTCGATGCGATGATCGCCCGCCGCCGATACGGCGTCCCGTATCGCCAGGAACACCGAGAACGGCAGCAGCAGCGGCGGCTCGCCGACGGCCTTGCTGCGGTGGATGCTGTCCTCCACGTTCGCGTTGTCGTACAGGTTGACGTTGAAGACCGGCGGGCAGTCGTTGGCCGTCGGGATCTTGTACGTGCTCGGCGCGTGCGTCATCAGCAGCCCGCTCTTCGGGTGCCACACCAGCTCCTCCATCGTGAGCCAGCCCATGCCCTGGATGAACGCGCCCTCCACCTGGCCGATGTCGATGGCCGGATTCAGCGAGCGGCCGGCGTCGTGCAGCACGTCGGCGCGCAGCAGCTTCCATTCGCCGGTGAGGGTGTCCACCACCACCTCGCTCAGCGCGGCACCGTACGCGAAGTAGAAGAACGGCCGACCCTGCAGCTTGACGCGGTCCCAGTGCAGGCCCGGCGTCGCGTAGAAGCCGTCCGACCACAGCTGCACGCGTTCCTCGTAGGCGGCGCGCGCGAGCTCGGGGAAGGGCACGTCGACGCCGTTGGCGCTGACGACGTCGTTGGCGAAGCGCACGTCCTTGGCCTTGCCGCCGTGGCGCTGCGCGGCGAAGGCGGCGAGCCGCTCCTTGATCTGGCGCGCGGCATCCTGCGCGGCCTTGCCGTTGAGGTCGGCGCCGGTGGACGCGGCCGTGGCCGAGGTGTTGGCCACCTTCGTGGTGTCGGTGGCCGTGGCGCGCACGGTCTCGAAGCTCACGCCGAGCTCGTGCGCCACCACCTGCGCCACCTTGGTGTTCAGGCCCTGGCCCATCTCGGTGCCGCCGTGGTTGACCAGCATCGTGCCGTCCGCGTACACGTGCACCAGCGCGCCGGCCTGGTTGAAGTGCTTGACGTTGAACGAGATGCCGAACTTGACCGGCGTGAGCGCCAGGCCCTTCTTGAGCACCGGGCTCGCGGCGTTGAACGCGTCGATGGCGGCGCGGCGCTGGACGTAGTCGGCCTTGGTGGCCAGCTCGTCGGTGAGCGGGCGGATGACGTTGTCGGTCACGCGCTGCAGGTAGGGTGTGACGTCGCGCTCGCCGATGCCGTAGAAGTTGGCGCGCCGCACCTCGAGCGCGTCCTTGCCGAGTGCGCGGGCGATCGAGTCGATCATCACCTCGCTCGCGAACGCGCCCTGCGGGCCGCCGAAGCCGCGGAACGCGGTGTTGCTCTGCGTGTTGGTGCGCGCGCAGTAGCCGTGGATGGCCACGTCGGGCATCCAGTACGCGTTGTCGAAGTGGCACAACGCGCGCGTGATCACCGGGCCGGACAGGTCGGTGGAGAAGCCGGCGTTGGAGACCATGTGGATCTCCACGCCCAGCACGCGGCCGTCGTCGTCATACCCAACCTCGTATTCGTAGTCGAAGCCGTGGCGGCGGCCGGTGATCATGAAGTCGTCGTCGCGGTCGGGCCGAAGCTTGACCGGGCGGTCGAGCTTGCGCGCGGCGATCGCGGCGATGCAGGCGAAGATGCCCGACTGCGATTCCTTGCCGCCGAAGCCGCCGCCCATGCGCCGGCATTCGACGTGCACGTGGTGCGAGTGAACGTGCAGCGCGTGCGCCACGAGGTGCTGCATCTCGCTCGGATGCTGCGTGGAGCAGTGCACGCGCATGCCGTCGTTCTCGGTGGGCACGGCGTAAGAGATCTGGCCTTCCAGGTAGAACTGCTCCTGGCCGCCGAGCGTGATGGTGTTCTTCAGCCGGTGCGGCGCCTTGGCGATCGCGGCCCGCGCGTCGCCGCGCAGCAGGTGCGACGGCGGCAGCACGTACTGCTGCGCGGCGTGCGCCTCGGCCGCGGTGATGAACGCCGGCAGCGGTTCGATCTGCAGCACGTGCCGGGCCTGCGCGGCCGCGCGGCGCGCGAGGTCGCGGTCGGTGGCGATCACGGCGAACACCGGCTGGCCCAGATACTGCACCTTGCCTTCGGCGAGGATCGGGTCGTCGTGGACGATGGCGCCGCAGTCGTTGACGCCGGGGATGTCGACGGCGGTGATCACGTCCACCACGCCGGGCAGCGCGCGCAGCTTGCCCAGGTCGATCGCCTTGAGCACGCCGTGCGCCACGGGCGACAAGCCGAGCGCCGCGTGCAGCGTGCCGGCGAGCTCGGGTATGTCGTCGATGTAGGTGGCCTGGCCGGCCACGTGCAGGTGCGCCGACTCGTGCTTGCGGCTGATGCCCACGCGCGCACCGTCGCGCAGGCGCTCGGCCTCGTGCATCTCGTCGATGCGGGCCTGCGCATTGCGCTGGTAGTCGGGCCAGGCGTGCCCGGGTTCGATCAGGAAAGCTTCGACTTCCTTGTTCATGCGCGCTCCTCAGGCGGCCGGTGCCGCGTGCGGCATGATGTTGAACACGCTCAGGTGGCGCGCGGGCAGCGGCCCTTCGGCGCGCGTCTCGAGCCAGAAGCGGCGCAGCAGGTTGCGCGCGACGCGCAGGCGGTGGCCGGCGGTGGCGCGCATGTCGGTCATGGGCGTGAAGTCCTGGTCGAGCACGGCCGCCGCGGCCTCGATCGTCTCTTCGTTCCACGGCTGGCCCACGATCGCCGCCTCCGCGTTGGCCGCGCGCTTGACGATGCCCGCCATGCCGCCGAACGCCAGGCGCGCCGCGCGCACGCGCGCGCCGTCGAGCTCGACGAGCAGGCCCGCCGCGACGGCGGAGATGTCGCAGTCGAAGCGCTTGGACAGCTTGTACGCGCGCACCGCGGTCGCGGCCGGCGGCAGCGCGACGTCGAGCGCCTCGATGAACTCGCCGGGCTGCAGCGCGTTCTTCATGTAGTCGAGGTAGAAGTCCTCCAGGCGCAGCGAGCGCTGCGCGGCGCCGCGGCGCAGCACCACGTGCGTGCCCAGCGCCATCAGCACCGGCGCGCTGTCGCCGATGGGCGAGCCGTTGGCGATGCTGCCGCCCAGCGTGCCGGCGTTGCGCACGGGCAGCGACGAGAAGCGCAGCCACATGTCGTGCAGCGCGGGCACGTGCACGGTCAGCGTGGCCCAGGCGTCCTCCAGCGGCGCGGCGGCGCCGATGCGCAGCACGTCGCCGCGGCGCTCGATGCGGCGCAGCGCGTCCACGTTGCCGATGTAGAGGATGTCGCCCAGGTCGCGGAACTGCTTGTTCACCCACAGGCCGATGTCGGTGCTGCCCGCGAGCAGGCGCGCCTTCGGGTGCTGCTCGCGCAGCGCGGCGAAGTCGTCGAGCGCGCGCGGAGCCCAGAAGCGGTCGCGGCGCGGGCCGTCGTCGGTGCGGATCGCGGGGTTGGCGCTTTCGTAGGCGAGGCCGGCGCCGGTGTCGAGCGCGCGCAGGGCGGCCACGATCGGGGCCGTGTCCAGGCGCGCGGGCGGCAGGTCGAACATGCGCTGGCCGGCGTCGAGGATGGGGCGGTAGCCGGTGCAGCGGCACAGGTTGCCGGACAGCTCGTCGGCGAGCTGCTGGCGGCTCGGGCGCGTGCCGGCCTCGCGGTGGTGCTCGTAGGTGCTCGCCAGCGTCATCGCGATGCCCGGCGTGCAGAAGCCGCACTGCGAGCCGTGGCACTCCACCAGCGCCTGCTGCGCGGGGTGCAGCTCGCCGCCGCCGATGCGGCGCAGGTCTTCCACCGTGAGCAGCGCCTTGCCGTCGAGCGTGGGCAGGAACTGGATGCACGCGTTGACGGTGCGCAGCGACAGGCCGCCCACGACGGTGGCGTCGGCCGACGCGGTGCCGATGGCGCGCGCGCGGTCGGCGAGCTCGGCCACGATCACCGTGCAGGCGCCGCAATCGCCCTCGTTGCAGCCTTCCTTGGTGCCGCTGCAGTGCGCGTCCTCGCGCAGCCAGTTCAGCACGGTGCGCGTGGGCGCGACATCGCCGACCTCGACGACCTCGCCGCGGCGATGGTGAAAGAAGCGGATGGGCCGGATCTGCATGGTGATGGCATCGAACTCGTGGCGGGAACGGCACGAAAGTTAACGCGGCGACCGGCCAGGTTGTATATCCGCCGCGGCATACCAAGCATGGAGAGCGCGATATGGCAGACGTGAATTCCTTCGACAAGATCGAGCTCTATCTCGTCCGACTATTCCACACCGTGATCACGGAACGAAGCATCTCCCGGGCCGCACTGCGGCTGCAGACCACGCAGCCCGCGGTGAGCGCCAAGCTCAAGCGCCTGCGTGCGCTGACGGGCGATCCGCTGCTCGTGCGCGCGGGCCACGGCATGGTGCCCACGCCGGCGGCGCTCGCGCTGATGGAGCCGGCTGCCGACATCCTGCGCAACGCGCAGGCCATGTTCGGCTCGCGCACGCGGGGCCTGGACTTCGACCCCGCGCACGCCACGCTCGACTTCCGCATCGCCGCCAGCGACTGGCTCGACCCGATGGTGCTGCCCGAGCTCGTGGGCCGCGTGAAGACGCAGGCGCCCGGCGTCGGGCTGCAGATCCTGCCGCTGACCGGCGAGTACGACTACCGCCTGCACCTGTCGCGCGCCGACGTCGACCTGGTGATCGGCAACTGGATGCAGCCGCCCGGCGAACTGCACATCGGCCAGCTGTTCGCCGACGAGGTGGTGTGCCTCGTGGCGGCCGACCACCCCGCCGTGCGCAACCCGCGGTGGTGGACGGCCGAGCGCTACCTGGAGAGCGAGCACGTCGCGCCGCAACCGCCGCACGCGGGCTCGCCCGGCATCATCGACGAGGTGCTCGCCAGCCAGGGCCTGGCGCGCAACGTCACGGTGCGCACGCCGCACTTCGCGCAGGCGCCCATGATGGTGGCGCGCTCGCACCTCGTCCTCACCACGGGGCGGCAGTTCTGCAGCCGCTACCTCGACATCCTGCCGCTGCGCATCGTGCGCTCGCCGGTGCGCTTTCCCTCGCTCACCTACTACCAGCTCTGGCACGAGCTGAGCCACCACTCGGGCGCCGGCCGCTGGCTGCGCGAGCAGGTGCGCCAGGTGGCCCGTTCGCTCGTTCCTTCCGCTTGATCCACGACTCCATGACGACTCCTTCCCGTGTCGCGCTGCGCGGCGACCTGCTCGACTTCACCGGCGACCCGGGCTTCGCCGCGCCGGCCAACGCACCCGGCGTGCGCTTTCGCCCCGACCACTGGCTGCTGATCGAGGACGGCCGCATCGCCGGCGTGCAGGCCGAGGCGCCCGCCGCCGACTGGCCGCGCGTGGACCGCCGCGGCCACCTCGTGCTGCCCGGCTTCGTCGACACCCACGTCCACAGCCCGCAGCTGGACGTGATCGCGTCGTACGGCACCGAACTGCTCGAGTGGCTCAACACGTACACGTTCCCGGCCGAGCGCCGCCACGGCGATCCCGAGGTGGCGGTGGCCGGCGCCGAGCGCTTCCTCGACGCGCTGCTCGCGCACGGCACCACGTCGGCGGTCGTGTTCCCCACCGTGCACAAGGCGTCGGCCGAGGCGCTGTTCGCCGGCGCCGAGCGGCGCGGCATGCGCGTGATCGCCGGCAAGGTGCTGATGGACCGCCACGCGCCCGACTACCTGCGCGACGACGTGCGCAACGCCGAGCGCGACTGCGTCGACCTCATCTCCCGCTGGCACGGCCGCGGCCGCCTCGCGTACGCGCTCACCGTGCGCTTCGCGCCCACGAGCACGTCGGCGCAGATGCAGATGGCGGCCGCGCTGCTCGAGGCCCACCGCGGCACCTACATGCAGACGCACGTGGCCGAGAACCGCGACGAGGTGCGCTGGGTCGCCGAGCTGTTCCCGGAGGCGCGCAGCTACCTCGACGTCTACCACCGCCACAAGCTCCTCAACGAGCGATCCATCCTCGCGCACGGCGTCTGGCTGGACGACACCGATCGCGTGC
>FTBV01001529.1_pt1 | contig 13825 bp, 11 predicted proteins | sample 1639281 | NCBI WGS metagenome assembly FTBV01 (sample SAMEA3914864, study PRJEB12502) | metagenome | biome: forest; material: soil | place: USA | collected 2012-03-12 | depth 0.3 m | reverse complement strand
CGCGACGTCGAGCGCGCGCCGCGACGCGGCCAGCACCACCACCAGCGGGCCCGTGGTCTCGATCGCGGTGGCGATGCCGATCGGGATGCGGCCGAACGCCTGGTAGATGCACAGGTTCATGCCGCCCAGCATCGCGCCGTAGACCACGAGGTTGCCGACGTCGCGCCGCGCGACGGGCCGGCGCCACGGACGCCAGAACGCGAGCAGCAGCAGCGCCGACAGCCCGATGCGCAGCGCGGTCATGCCCTCGACGCCGACCACCGGGAACAGGCTCTTGGCGATCGCCGCGCCAAGGTTCTGCGACACCAGCGACGCCGCCAGCGCCATCAGCGGCAGCGTGCCGGACCGCCGCGGCGCGGCGTCACCCAAGGCGGCTGCCGGCCATCGCGCAGCCACCGAAGCGGCACCTCGCCATGGCTCAGGCCGCCTGCCGGCGCAGCGCCAGCAGGCCCGCGCCGAAGGCGACGAAGATCGCGCCGACGCCGCGCGCCAGCCACAGCGAGAAGCGGGGCCGCGCGAGCAGTGCGCGCGCGCGGGAAGCAAGCAGCGCGTAGGTCACCAGCGACGCGAACGACAGCGCGCAGAACAGGCCCGTCAGCACGAGGAACTGCGGCAGCAGCGCGGCATGCACCTCGAGGAACTGCGGGAACAGCGCGGTGAAGAACAGGATCGGCTTCGGGTTGGTGCTGGCCGTCAGCAACGCCTCGGCGAACAGCCGCCTGCGCGCGGGCGGCGCGGCGGCCACGCCCTGGGCCGGCACCAGCGCCACGCCGCGGCCGGCGAGCTGGCGCAGGCCGACGTAGAACAGGTAGCCCGCCCCGACCAACTTGACGGCGCCGAACAGCAGCGCCGACGACTGCAGCAGCACGCCCAGGCCCAGCATCGCGGCGGTCGACAGGCCGAACAGCCCGCACACGTTGCCCAGCGTCGACCAGATCGCCGCGCGCGGCCCCCAGGCCATGCTGTTGCGCAGCGCGAGCAGGGTCGCCGGCCCGGGACTCAGGATGGCCACGGCGGCGACGGCGGTGAAGGCGAGAAGCGTGTGGGCTTGCATGGCGTCCCCATTGTCGCGGCCCCGGTTCTATCCGACGGCCGGGCAGGGATTTGTCGCGCCGTTGTTCGCGCGCCCGATTTCGCAGGCACGATGGCGGCCTCGTCCCGACAAGGCACCGCCATGCGCATCCCGTTCGTCACCCTGTCGCTCGCCCTGTCCTTCGCGAGCGCGCACGCGCAGGACGCCGCGGCCGGCGGCATGGCCTTCCAGCAATGCGCGGAGTGCCACAGCCCCGGCAGCGCCGACGGCGCGGGCCCCGGCCTCAAGGGCGTGGTCGGCCGCCGCGCGGGCGGCAAGGCGGGATTCGCCTACAGCCCCGCGCTCGCGAAATCGACGCTCGTGTGGGACGACAAGACGCTCGACGCCTTCCTCGCCAACCCGCAGAAGGCCGTGCCCGGCACGTCGATGGCCTATGCCGGCGACGTCGACGCCAAGGAACGCGCCGACCTCGTCGCCTACCTCAAGACGCTCAAGTAGCCGGCAGCGCGGGCGCGTCGCCGCCGCCGACCGCGGGCATCTCGCTGTCGTCCTTCAATGCGATGCCCGTGACGCGCCGACGCTGCGATTCGCGCACCAGCCACGCGATGCGCGCCGCCGCGTCGGCCAGCCGCAGGCCTTCGGGCCGGATGTTGCTGACGCAGTTGCGTTCGCTGTCGACGCGTCCGACCTGCGGCGACCACGTCAGGTACGCGCCGAGGCTGTCGGGCGAGCTGAGGCCCGGGCGCTCGCCCAGCAGCACCAGCACCAGCGAGGCGCCCAGGCGTTCGCCGATCTCGTCGCCGAGCGCCACGCGCGCCTGGGTCGCGACGACGAGCCGGCTGGCCGCCACGCCCGCGTCGCGCAACGCGGCAACGAGCGGCGCGGCGTGCGACTGCGCGGCCACCGCGGACAGCCCGTCGCCGATGACGATGCACAGGCCGCCGCCGGCGTCGCCCTCGAGCGCGTCGCGGCCCTCGGGCGCCAGCTGCCGGCCCAGGTCGGGGCGTGTCAGGTAGTCGATGCGCGAGCTCGCGCGGCTGGCGACCGTCGCCGCGTCCAGCCCCAGCGCGCGCAGGTCGGCCAGCAGCGCGGGCACGTCCAGCGGCAAGTGCACCGCGTCGCGCGCCAGCGCGTGCGCGGCCGCGAAGCGCAGCACCTCCACCGTCGGCAGGCTGGTGCCGGCGCGGCCCAGCGAGATACGGGCCGGGGTATGACGGCGCAGCGCCGTCCACGGATCCGCGGGCGACGGCGGCGCGGGCGCCGGCTCGTCGCCGTCGTCCCAGTGCATCGGGTGGTCGGGCAGCGTGCGGATCATGCGGGCGCTCCGGCAAGAAGCCTGTGCGACATCGCCTGCGCCAGCGCCGGCATGCCCGTGACGCTGCGCAGCGCGCCCGCTTCGTCGGTGATGCCCATCGCGTGCAGCCAGGCCTCGAACTCCGGCGCGCGCCTGCGTCCGAGCAGCTTGCGCGCGAACAGCGCGTCGTGGAAGGACGTGCTTTGGTAGTTCAGCATCACGTCGTCGGCGCCGGGCACGCCCATCATGAAGTTCAGGCCGGCGGCGGCCAGCAGCACCAGCAGCGTGTCCATGTCGTCCTGGTCGGCCTCGGCGTGGTTGGTGTAGCAGATGTCGCAGCCCATCGGCAGGCCCAGCAGCTTGCCGCAGAAGTGGTCCTCGAGGCCGGCGCGGATGATCTGCTTGCCGTCGTACAGGTACTCCGGCCCGATGAAGCCGACGACGGTGTTGACCAGCAGCGGCCGGTAGCGGCGTGCCACCGCGTAGGCGCGCGCCTCCAGCGTCTGCTGGTCGACGCCGTGGTGCGCGTCGGCCGACAGCGCGCTGCCCTGCCCCGTCTCGAAATACATCACGTCGTCGCCCAGCGTGCCTCGTTTCAGGGCCAGCGCCATCGCGTGCGCCTCGTCCAGCAGCGCCAGCGACACGCCGAAGCCGCGATTGGCCGCCTCGGTGCCGGCGACCGACTGGAACACGAGGTCGACCGGCGCGCCCCGCTCGATCGCGCGCATGCTGTTGGTGACGTGGGTCAGCACGCAGGCCTGCGTCGGGATGCGCTGGCCGGCGATCAGGTCGTCGAGCAGGTGCAGCAGCCGCACCAGCTGCGGCACGCTGTCGGCGGCCGGGTTGATGCCGATCACGGCGTCGCCCGCGCCGTACAAAAGGCCGTCGACGATGCTGGCCAGGATGCCGGCGGCGCTGTCGGTCGGGTGGTTGGGCTGCAGGCGCACCGCCAGCGAGCCGGGCAGGCCCAGCGTGTTGCGAAAGCGCGTGACGACCTGGCAGCGGCTGGCCGCCAGGATCAGGTCCTGGTTGCGCATCACCTTGCTGGCCGCGGCCGCCATCTCGGGCGTCAGGCCGGGCGCGAGCGCGGCCAGCGTCGCGGGCGTCGCCGCGTCCGACAGCAGCCAGTCGCGCAGGCCGCCGACGGTGAGATGGGCCAACGGCGCGAGCGCCGCGGCGTCGTGCGTGTCGACGATCAGGCGCGTGACCTCGTCGTGCTCGTACGGCACGACGGACTCGGACAGGAACGCGGCCAGCGGCAAGTCCGCCAGCGCGGCCTGCGCGGCGACGCGCTCCTGCGCCGTCTCCGCGGCCACGCCGGCCAGCCGGTCGCCCGACCGCGCGGGACTGGCCTTGGCCATCAGCTCGCGCAGGTCGGCGAAGCCGTAGACCCTCTGACCGACCGTGGCGCGATAGCTCATGAGGCTACCCTCCGCCTGTCGGCTGCGGTGCGAGCTCCCTTCGGAACGGCCGTGCGTACGCTCATGTCACGACGATACCGCAGCGCGCAGCCCGCAAGAAGCGCGGACGCGCGGACGGCGCGGTCAGGGCGTCGCGCCGGAGGCCGGCGACGCGTCGACCGCCGCAAGCCATCGGCCGAGCGCGGCGGCCAGCATGTGGAGCTGCAGCGGCTTGGTCAGGTAGTCGTCCATGCCGGCCGCGGACGCACGGCCCGCCTCGCCGGGCAACGCGTTGGCGGTGAGTGCAACGATCGGGCACCTGGCGCCGGCCGACGTCGCCCGTCCGGCCTCCTCGCGCCGGATGGCCTGGGCCAGCGCGTAGCCATCGAGGCGCGGCATGTCCAGGTCGGACAGCAGGAGCGCGTAGTGCCCCGCGCGCCACATCTCCAGCGCCTGCTCGCCGTCGACGGCGACCTCGGCGGCATAACCTAGCATCTCGATCTGGCGCAGGATCACCATCTGGTTGACCTCGTCGTCCTCGGCGATCAGCAGCAGGCGGCCTTGGGAGCGGGCTTCCTCGACGCTGACGCGGCCCACCGCGACGCCGACCGTGTCGACGGGCGGGCGCTCCAGCAAGGTGTCGGCCGGCTGCCGCCCCGCGGCCACCGCGGCGGCATCCAGCAGCACCGAGCGGCGCAGCAGCAGGCCGCCGAGCGTGACCACCCCGTCCGGCCCCGCGCGCGCGGCCTGGCGACTGCCGCTTTCGATCAGCACGTGCCCGACAGGGGTCGCACCCGCGAGTTCCGGCGCCGCGGCCGTCCAGGCTTCGCGCGTGAGGCGATGGATCAGGATCGTCGGCGCGCCGGGTCGCACGGCGCCGAGTGCCGCGGCGAGGTCGGGCGCCGGCGACGCGTGCGCGCCCGCCGCGGCGAGGTAGGCCTGCAGGTCGGGCGCGTCCGGGTGGGCGCCGAGCACGATGCAGTCGACGCCGGCCAGGCGCGTGTCGTCGCGCGCGTCTGCCACCGGAACCGGCTCGAGCGGGAGCGTGACGGTGAACGTCGAGCCCTGGCCCGGTTCGCTCTCGACCTCGATCTCACCGTGCATCAGCGTGACCAGCCGCTGGCAGATCGTCAGGCCCAGCCCGGTGCCTCCGAAGCGGCGCGTCGTCGATTCCTCGCCCTGCGAGAACGGCATGAACAGCTTGGCCAGCGTGGCGGCCGACATGCCGATGCCGTTGTCGATGAATTGCAACCGGACCTTCGCCGGGTGCTCGCCCACCGGCTGCACGCGCAAGGCGACGTGGCCGCGACGGGCGGCCGTGCCGGCGCTGAACTTGATGGCGTTGCCCAGGAGGTTGATCAGCACCTGCCGCAAGCGCAGCGAGTCGCCCTGGAAATGCGTGGCCAGCGCGGGCGACACGAACAGGCTCATCTCGACGTGGCGGGCGACGGCGATCGACAGCAAGGTGTCGCAGACGCTCTCGGCGAGTTGGCGCAGGTCGAACGGTTCGCTGGCGAGTTCGAGCCGGCCGGCCTCGATCTTGGAGAAGTCCAGGATGTCGTCGATGAGGCCCAGCAACGAGAACGCGGAGCTGCGGATGGTCTGCACCGCCGCGGCCTGCTCGCGCGGCAGGCCGCTGTGCGACAGCACCTCCGTCATGCCGATGACCCCGTTCATCGGCGTGCGGATCTCGTGGCTCATCGCGGCGAGGAAGACGCTCTTGGCGCGATTGGCCGCCTCCGCCGCCGCGCGCGCCAGCTCCAGTTCGGCCGTGCGCTCGACGACCCGCCGCTCCAGCTCGACGTTGCTGTCCTGCAGGCGAACCTCGGCCGCGCGCTGCGCGGAGATGTCGACGCTGAAGATCGAGATGCCGTCCGGCGACGGGTGCACGCTCACCTCGAAGCAGCCGTGCAGACCGCCGGGAAACACGGCGTCGACCTCGCCATGCTGGGGCACGCGATCGCGCAGGCAGCGCTCGCTCATCGCGAACAACTCGGTGGTCTCGATGCCGGGGTGCAGCTTCCACAGCCGTCGACCCACCAGGCCCGCCGAGGGTCGATCGGCCTGGCGCGCCGCCTCGCCGTTGACGTAGCGACAGCGCCAGTCCGCATCGATGATCTGACAGCCTTCGATCATGTTGTCCAGCGTGTCGCGAAAACGCCGTGCGCCCTGTTGCAGCGCTTCCTCCATCTCGACGCGTTCGGTGGTGTCGTCGAACGCCGCGGTGACGACCCTCGCAGCACCCTCGCCGGTCACGCCCAGGCTGACCTCGACCGGGAACTGGCCACCGTCCTTGCGAACGGCGATCAGGTCCTGCCGGGTGGCGGAGCCACAGGAAACCGGCAGTCCCGCGGGCCGGCGCGCCTCGTCCAGCAGCGACTGGAACGGGGCGAGCGCCTCCGGCGCCAGCAGGTCCGCCACGAGCCGGCCCGGCGCCTCGGCCAGTGCCCATCCGAACAGGGCCTGGGCACAGCGATTGATGCGCAGGATGGTGTCCTGCGGAGAGATGCGCACCATCGCCTCGTGCGAGAACTCGAACAGGTCGTCCAGCTGCTGTTGCCAGGCGGCGAGTTCGATCCGCGCGCGCTCGGCGTTCTGCGCCTCCTCGCGCGTCTGCAGCAACGACGCGACCAGTTGCTGGTTGACGCCATCGAGCTGCGCATCGAGGCCGGCACCGAGCTTCAACTGGGCCTGGATGACGTCCTGCTGCAGGCGCAGCAACTCGGTGCGGTCCTGGCCGGCCTGGCGTTGCAGTTCCGCGATGTCGGCCGCCACGTCCGGCGGCGGCTTGACCGGTGGATCGGGTGGTTCGCTCACGGCAGGTCTGGCCCGGCGAGCCGTCCGCTCGTCTCTCGTCCTCGTGGCGGCGCGGCTGCCGCGCGCCATCCCGGCGCGACCCGTGCGATGCATTCCATGCTGCCTCCGCGGCCTGGCCATGGAAATGGGCGGGGCCGGTCGAAGTATCAAGACCCCGCTTGCGGCAACCTCCGTGCATCGCCGCTGTGGAGCACGAGTCATCGTAGCACCGTGGCCATGCGCAGGGCGGAGACACCGCGCCCAGTGGGCTCTTGTCAGCGCGCCTTGTCCGCGAAAGCGGCGCGCGCGAAAGACCGGCGCGCGGCGGACGGCGCCTCAGCGCCGGTCGCGCAAGCTGGCCAACTCCCGTTCCAGCTCGCCGATGCGCCGGTCACGTTCGGCGATGGCCGGCACGACTTCGTCTATCGGCACCAGTTGCGGGATGTGCTGCGGGCAGTTCGCGTCCCATGCCTTCACCGTGAAGACGATGGCCTGCTCGGCGCGCGCCTTGTAGCCCGCCGGCATCAGGCGTTCGACCAGCGCGGGATCGGTCTCGACGCGCGCCTCGCCCCAGATCTTCAGGCGCTGGCGATGTGCGTAGTCCATCAGGAACAGCTGCGCCTTGGGGTTGTCGGCCAGGTTGCCCGTGGAGACGAACTGGCGGTTGCCCGTGAAATCGGCGAAAGCCAGCGTGTGCTCGTCCAGCACGTGCAGGAAGCCGGGCGGCCCGCCACGGTGCTGGATGTAGGGCTGGCCGTCGAGGTTGGCCGTGGCCATGAACAGCGTCGTCTGGGCCTCGATGAAGCCGCGCACGTCGTCGGTGATGCCCGTCCGGAAGCCGCGCCCCTGCTCCATGCGCGCGTACGCGTGACGCGAGCCACGCGCCTGCTGCACGGCCTTGACGGCGGGCGTGAAGACGATGTCGCTGGGATAGGCAGGGGCGGGCATGGGGGATCCTTTCAGGCGGTTTCGAGCGGCTCGACGACCGGGAAGTCGACGTCGGTGGCGGCTACCTCGTTGAGGTAGTTGGTGAACGTGTTGAGCGCGACGTGCTGCACGATCTCCACGATCTGCGCGTCGCTGTAGCCGGCAGCGCGCACGGCCTGCACGGCGCCGGCGTCGACGTGGCCGCGCGCACGCACCACCTGCACCGCGAAGCGGACCGCCGCGTCGGCCTGGGCATCGTTGGACCTGCCGGCACGGTTGGCGCCGATCTCGGCGTCGTCGAGCTTGCCGCGCTGCTTGCCCAGCACCGTGTGCGCCGCCAGGCAGTAACCGCAGCCGTTGACCTCGGCCACGGCGAGCGCGAGGCGCTCCCGCGTCGCGACCGGCAGCGCACCCTTGGCGAGCGCGCCCATCATGCCCAGATAGCCCTCGAGCGCCGGCGGGCTGTTGGCGACCAGCCGGAACAGGTTGGGCACCGAGCCGAGCTGCTTGTCGACGGCCTCGAGCAGCGGCTGCGAGGCCGCGGGGCTGGCGGCGATCGAGGACGGCGTGGGAATGCGGGACATCAGGTTCTCCATGGGACGGCGACGACGTGTCGCGGCGTGCAGGAAGTATGGATTCTTCCAATGGCTTCCACTAGCGGCCAGAATGTGGAATCACTCTTCCATATTTCGGGAATATCCATGGACAGACTGGAGGCGATGGCGGTGTTCCTCGCCGCGGTGGACGAGGGCAGCCTGTCGGCGGCCGGACGCCGCCTGGCGATGCCGCTGGCCACCGTCAGCCGCAAGCTGGCCGAGCTCGAGAGCCACCTCGGCGCGCGCCTGCTGAACCGCTCGACGCGCCGGCTGGAGCTCACCGACGCCGGCCGCGGCTACGAGCAGGCATGCCGCCGCATCCTGGAGGACGTGCAGGGCGCCGAACTCGCGGCCGCCGGCGAGTACGACGCGCCGCGCGGCGAGCTGGCGATCACCGCGCCCATCGTGTTCGGCCGCCTGCACGTGCTGCCCGTCGTCACCGATTTCCTGCGCGCCAATGCCGAGGTCGACGTGCGGCTCGCGCTCGGCGACCGCATCGCGCACCTGATGGACGAGCACGTCGACGTCGCCGTGCGCATCGGCGTGCTGCCCGACAGCCGGCTCAACGCGATCCCGCTCGGCACGCTGTGCCACGTGGTGTGCGCCAGCCCGGCCTACCTGCGCGCGCACGGCACGCCGCGCACGCCGGCCGATCTCGCCAGGCACCGCACCATCACGTTCGACTCGCCGTTTCCGGCGCCGTGGCGCTTCGCGGACGGCACGGTCTTCGCGCCGGTGCGGCCGCGCCTGGGCACGAGCACGGCCGAGTCCGCCGTCGACGCCGCGGTCGCCGGCCTCGGCGTGGCGCGCGTGCTGTCCTACCAGGCCGAGGCGGCGCTGGGCGCCCGCCAGCTGCGCCTCGTGCTGCAGAAGTACAAGCCGCTGCCCACGCCCGTCAACCTGGTCTACGACGGCCAGCAGCGCGTCACCTCCAAGCTGCGCGCCTTCCTCGACTTCGCGGCGCCGCGCCTGCGCGAACGGCTGGCCGCGCTGCGCGCAGAATCGGACGCATGACCACCCCGCCCGATCCGCGCGCGCTGCTGCGCCGCCTGTTCGACGCCGCCATCGCCTCCGCGCAGCCCGCGCTGTGCCTGCCGCCGCACCTGCCCGAGCCGCCTCGGGGCCGCACGATCGTCATCGGCGCCGGCAAGGCCTCGGCCGCGATGGCGCGTGCGCTGGAGGATCACTGGAACGGGCCACTGGAGGGGCTGGTCGTCACGCGCTACGGCTACGAGGTGCCGTGCGAACGCATCGAGATCGCGCCAGCCGCGCATCCGGTGCCCGACGAGGCCGGCATCGAGGCCTCGCGCCGCATCGCGCAGAAGGTCACCGGGCTGACCGCGGAGGACCTCGTCATCGCGCTGGTCTCGGGCGGCGGGTCGTCGCTGCTGGTGGCGCCCGCGCCCGGGCTGGCGCTGGCCGACAAGCGCGCCGTCAACGCCGCCCTGCTCGCCAGCGGCGCCTCGATCTCCGAGATGAACTGCGTGCGCCGCCACCTGTCCGCGCTGAAGGGCGGGCGGCTCGGCGCGCTGTGCCATCCGGCACGCGTCGTCACGCTGCTGATCTCCGACGTGCCCGGCGACGATCCGCGCGACATCGCCTCGGGCCCCACCGTCGCCGATCCCACGACCTGCGCGGACGCGCTGGCCATCGTCGACCGCTACCGGATGGCCGTGCCCGACGCCGTGCGCCGCCTGCTCGCATCGGGCGGCTGCGAATCGGTCAAGCCGGGCGACGCGCGCCTCGCGCGCAGCGAGGTCCGGATGATCACCGCGCCGCAGGTCGCGCTCGAGGCCGCGGCACGAGTCGCGCGCGAAGCGGGCATCGCGGCGCACATCCTCGGCGACAGCCTGGAGGGCGAAGCGCGCGATCTCGGCAAGGCGATGGCCGGCATCGCGCGCCAGGTGGCGCTGCGCGGCCAGCCGTTCGAGCCGCCGTGCGTGCTGTTGTCCGGCGGCGAGACGACCGTCACCGTGCGCGGCCAGGGCCGCGGCGGGCGCAACGTCGAATTCCTGCTGTCGCTGGCCGTGGAACTCGCCGGACAGGCCGGCGTGCACGCGATCGCGGGCGACACCGACGGCGTCGACGGCGCCGAGGAGATCGCGGGCGCCCACGTCGCGCCCGACACGCTCGCGCGCGCCTGGGCGCAAGGCATCAACCCGCGCGCCAGCCTGGACGCCAACGACGGCCACGGCTTCTTCCGTGCGCTCGGCGACTCGGTCGTCACCGGGCCGACGCTGACCAACGTCAACGACTTCCGCGCGATCCTGGTCGACCGGCGCTGATCATTCCTTCGCGATCGAGAACAGGTGCCTGAGATCGTCGCCGGCCTTGTCCTGCGCGCTCTTCGCGCTGGCCACCGCCGCCGCCATGCCGAAGAACTCGTGCGTGACGCCCGAGTAGACATGGTGGTCGACGTGCACGCCGGCCTTCTTCAACGCGTCCGCCAGCAGGTCGCCGTCGCTGCGCAGCGGGTCGATCTGTGCGTTGACGAGCGTGACGTGCGGCAGGCCCTTGAGGTCGGCCTTGAGCAGGTCGACACGCGGGTCGGACATCTGTGCGGGGTCGGCGAAGACCTGCCTGGCGAACCAGCCCATCATGGCCTTGTTCAACGGCTTCGCATTGGCCGAGTCCTCGTAGGACGGCGTGGCCATGTCGGTCAGCTGCACGATCGGGTAGACGCAGACGATGGCCCGCGGCATCTCCAGCTTCTGGTCGCGCGCGGCGAGCGCCGCCTCCAGCGCCAGGTTGCCGCCGGCGCTCTCGCCCGCGACGGCCAGCTTCTTCGGATCGCCGCCGAACGAGGCCGCGTTGGCGGCGACCCACTTGTAGGTCGCCACCGCGTCGTCGTACTGCGCCGGGAATTTCGCCTCGGGGGCGAGCCGGTAGTCGACCGACACGACGATGGCCCTGGCCTGCCTGGCCAGCCCGCGCGCCCCGCCGTCGTAGACGTTCTTGTCGGCGATCACCCAGCCGCCGCCGTGGTAGTAGACGACGACCGGGAACGGGCCCTTGCCCTCGGGCGTGTAGGTGCGGATCGGCAGCGGGCCGGCGGGGCCGGGGATCGTGCCGTCGACGCTGCTGACGCCCGGCACGAGCTTGTCGGGCGCCGTCTCCCTGTGCCTGGCCTGCAGCACGTTCCTGACCGCGTCGGCGGGCGTCGGCTGCTGCCGCGCCTCGGCCGGCGTCAGCGTCTCGATCGGCTTGCCACCGAGCGCGGCCAGCGCCGTCAGCACCTGGGCCATGTCCCGGTCGTCGTGGAACAGCGTGCCGTTGCCCGCCAGCGTGGGCGGCTGCGCGGGCATCGCGGCGTGCGCGGTCAGGGCGCTCGCGGCGACGAATGCCGAGCAGGCGAACGCGAGTGTCGACAGCCTGGGAAAGGCGGCAGGAGATGAGCGCATGGGAGTCCTCGTCGAATTTGTTGTGATGGGCGTGCACGCTGGCGCGCTCGCCTCGTCCCGCAACCGGCAACGGCTGTTCCAGGCATCCTGGTCGGACATCGCGCCCGGCTGAATCCGCTTCGCGGGGACGCTCGTAGGCCCGCCGCGTCAGGGCGTGGTGGGCAGCATCTCGCCGGTGTCCAGCGCCAGCACGCGCTCGGGCCAGCGCAGCGCCGCCAGCCGCGAGCGCGGGACGGCGCCGCCGGACAGCGGTCGCTCGAGGAAGCGGCCGCCGACGGAGAAGTCGATGCAGAAGACATTGCGATGCAGCCCGTGCCAGGCGGTCGGCGCCAGGTCGGTGAACAGGTTCTCCGCGGTCTTGCCGAGCGAGGCGCGGTCCACCGGCACGAACTGGCGCCAGTAGTGGCCGACGATCACCGGCACCGGGTCGGCGTATTCGTCCCACCAGCGGATGCGCTCGACGAAGCGCCAATGCCCGCTCGCGAAGAACGGCCGCGCCGCGCCGCGCTCGATGCCCGACGTGACGACCCGGATCGGGTTGGTCATCTGCCGGATCTCGTCGACCTGCGCCGTCGCCACCAGCATCGGCACGGCCTGCGTCGCGTCGACCAGGCGTTCGCGATACTCCTGGTATTCGAGCCGCGCCGCCGCGCCGATGCCGCGCGCGGCGATCAGCGCCTCGGCGTCCGCGTCCCAGCGGCGGAAGTGCTCGACGCGGCTCAGCGCCGGATCGGCCGCCCGCAGCTGCGCGATGGACGCCAGGTCCCACGCGGCGTGCACCACGCGCAGGTCGGCGCGCTCGAGTGCCAGCGGCAGCCGGCGCAGGAAGCCGATGACGCCCTCGCGCTGCTCGGGCGGCAGGTGCGCGCGCGGCTCGTACTTGGCGTCGCGCGCGCCGAACTCGTTCCAGAACCAGTCGTTGCCGTCCTTGCGGTCGCCGCGCAGCAGGTTGATCTCGTGGTTGCCCAGCGTGGCGAGCGCGCGTCCCGATTGCACCAGGCGCTGCACGAGCGCGATGACGCCGGGGCTGTCCGGGCCGCGGTCGCACAGGTCGCCGACGAAGACGAGGTGGCGGTGCTGCGGATGGCGGCCCTCGGCGTCGTAGCCCATGTGCGCGAGCAGCGCGAGCAGCGCGTCGAGCTCGCCGTGGACATCGCCCACCACGTCCAGCGGGCCTTCCGGCAGGGGGGCGAACATCGGGGTTCTGGGCATGCGGGCATTTTCGCCGATGGGCCGGGTGCGGCCGGGCCGTAGGGACGAAGTCAGCCTTGACGATCGCGGAGGGACCGAGGGCGCAAGGACTCCTCGGTCAACGCCGGGGCAGCTTGCGAATCAGTTCGATCAACGCCTCGACATCCACCGGCTTGACGAAGTGGTGGTCGAACCCGGCCTCGCTCGACCTGCGCCGATCCTCGCTCTGGCCCCAGCCGCTCAGCGCGATGAGCCAGAGCCGTTCGCCGCCGGGCAGCGCACGGATCGCGCGCGCCGCCTCGAGGCCGCTCATGCGCGGCATGCCGATGTCCAGCAAGGCGACCGCGGGCCGCCAGCTCGCGGCCATCTCCACGGCCTCGACGCCGTCGTGCGCCACCGCCACCGGATAGCCGAGGATCTGCATCACCTGCGACAGGCTCTCGGCGCTGTCGACGTTGTCGTCGACCACCAGCACGCGCAGGCCGTCGGTCTCCTGCGCCGTCAGCTCGTGGCCGTCGTCCAGGCACGGCGCGCGCACCGGCGCACGGACCAGCGGCATCCGCACGACGAAGCGGCAGCCCAGGTCGGGCCCGTCGCTGGTGGCGTGCACCGAGCCGCCGTGCATCTCGACGAGCCGCTTGACCAGCGCCAGGCCGATGCCCAGGCCGCCCTGCGCGCGCTCCATCGAGCGCTCGACCTGCGCGAACATGTCGAACACGCGCGGCAACATGTCCGCCGACAGGCCGATGCCCGAATCCTGCACGGTGATCACGGCATCGTCGCCATCGCGCTCGGCCAGCACCTGGATGTGGCCGCCCTCGGGCGTGTACTTGGCCGCGTTGTTCAGCAGGTTGGCCACGATCTGGCACAGCCGCGTCGCATCGGCCTCCACCATCAGCGCGCGCGGCGGCGCGAGCTTGGTCGTGAGGTGATGGCGGCCTGCGTCGATGAGCGGCCGGCTCGTCTCGATCGCGTTCGTCACGGCGTCGGCGACGTCCACCTGCTCGAGGCGCAGTTCCACCTTGCCCTGGCTGATGCGGCTGACGTCCAGCAGGTCGTCGACCAGGTGCACCATCTGCTTCAACTGGCGCTCGATGATCCGGCGCGCGTTGTCGTGCATCGCCTCGTCGCGCGAGAGCTGCATGATCTGGACCGCGTTGCGGATCGGCGCGAGCGGATTGCGCAGT